>Ga0105356_10004613_pt1 | contig 13277 bp, 9 predicted proteins | sample GOMGulsemesocosm_3_FD_83502 | JGI IMG/M metagenome (GOLD analysis project Ga0105356, IMG submission 83502) | Methane-oxidizing microbial communities from mesocosms in the Gulf of Mexico - GOM9D Gulf of Mexico | ecosystem: Environmental > Aquatic > Marine > Cold seeps | place: Gulf of Mexico...
CAACCAAAAACATTCCTGGCAAATATATTCTCAACTTATTAAAACACCAACTCGAAAGATTAGGTTTAATAAATCAAGTTGATTTGGATTCTTTTACTTATAAATTATCAAAAGATTGTAATATTTTGGATTTAGTGTTTTTAAAAGATGAAATAAATGATTTTGTGAATTAATTATAGTTCAACCGTCGAATTAAATATTAAGACGTATTTAGTAAAACAAAACAAAATAGTTTATACTATTCGCCCCCTCATTCGTCCCCTACAATCAAAAAAGCCTTGTAAACTATTAATTTACAAGGCTTTACAAGTCTAAGAAGTGGTCCCCCGCCATGACTGTCGGGCAGGCACCCTTCGGCCTTGCTCAGGACAGGCATGGACTCCCTTCGACGACTTCGTCGCTCAGGATAAACTTCTCGTCCAGAATATTGAAAACAAAAAACCCTTCTAAAAAAGAAGGGTTTTGAGTGTGGTCCCACATGGACTCGAACCATGGACCACCTGATTATGAGTCAGGTGCTCTAACCAACTGAGCTATAGGACCAAATTAGGCTGCAATATTAACACTTATTTTATAATACTACAAGAAATTTATTCTTTATTAATACGCTCTTGACAGAGCTCTATAAGGACGCCATTGGTGGACTTAGGATGCAAAAACGCAACTAATTTATTATCAGCACCTTTCTTAGGGCTTTCATTAATAACTCTAAAGCCTTCGTTTTTTAATCGTTTGATTTCCAGTTCTATATCGTCTACATCAAAGGCAATATGATGAATGCCTTCTCCCTTCTTTTCAATGAACCTCGCGATAGGGCTGTCGGTATTTGTGGCTTCCAACAACTCAATTTTATTAGTTCCTGTTTTAAAAAAAGAGGTTTTTACCCCTTCACTTTCTACAGTTTCTGTTTTATAATGTGGAACACCGAACAGTTTTTCGAAGAGTAGATTTGAAGATTCCAGATCTTTTACAGCAATACCAATATGTTCAATTTTGTTCATCATAGCACAAATTTAACTTAAAAGCCCCTTGTTTTAAAGTATTAACGCGGGAAATATCTTATTTTTGCAGCATGGAAAGTAACAGACAGAAAAAAATAGCTTCAGTATTACAAACCGACCTCGTTGATGTACTTCAAAATGCAGCGACTCAAGGTGGGCTACGCGGAATTATAATTTCGGTAACCAAGGTATCTGTCACCGTTGACCTATCTATTGCCAAAGTATATTTAAGTATTTTCCCTATCGATCGCGGTGCCGAATTATTAGAAGGTATCCGTTCTAATGCGCCTCTAATTAAACATGAAATCGCTCAGCGTACACGTCACCAATTGAGACGTATGCCAAAACTGGCCTTTTTTATTGATGACTCCTTAGAATATATCGACCAAATTGACCGTTCTTTAAAAGGTCTTGATAATCCTATTAAAGATGAGGACGGCCTCGATGATAGAAAAAAATCATAATCGCTTTTTAAATAACTGCCAAACTGTGAACTTCAAGCTGAATCTTATTTTTCGTTTCTTAAATTGAGCATGAACTTCTCCTTATACATAGCTAAACGTTACTTGCTTTCTAAAAGCAGTAATAATGCTATTAACTTTATTACTATAATTGCCGCTATTGGAGTGATTATAGGTTCTGCATCCCTATTTATAGTCCTCTCTGGTTTTGCTGGCTTAAAAGAATTCAGTCTGCAATTCTCTACCATCGTAGACCCCGATTTAAAAGCCGTCACCGCCAAGGGAAAATCATTTAGTATTAGTGATACCCAATGGAATGAGATAGACGCCTTAGACGGCATCGCCTCCTATTCGAAAATTATCGAGGAACGGGCGATTTTAAGATTTGAAGACAAACAACTCATTGTAAACCTCAAGGGTGTCGATGAGAACTACCCCGAGGCGACCACAGATTCTATTCTTGCTCAAGGCCAATGGTTTACTCAGGGGAGCAATCAAATCGTTGCGGGATGGGGAGTGGCTTCGGCTCTAGGCTTTTCTGTTTTCGATTTTGGAAAATCCATAAAAATTTCGGTCCCAAAGCCGGGTGTCGGACAAATTTCATCATTCAATGGCGCATTTAAAGCTATAAAGGCTACAAATGCCGGCCTGTTTATGTTTAATGAAAACTTAGACAATACAATGGTTTATGCCAATTTAGAAACCGTTAAATACCTGCTGAGTTATAAAGACAAACAATTCAGTGCCATCGAATTTCAGTTGGCAGATCTCGACAATATCGACCTTGTAAAACAACAGTTAAGCGCTATTTTAGGGGAGGCTGTAATTATAAAAAACAGAGCGCAGCTCAATGATGCCTTATACAAAATGTTGAATACGGAGAACCTTGTGGTTTACCTGATTTTCACGCTGGTATTAATCATTGCTCTTTTTAATGTTATTGGCTCCATTATCATGATGATTCTGGACAAAAAGAAAAATCTAAACACCTTATTTAATCTGGGACTAAGCCTCAGAAACATCAGGCGGATCTTCTTTTTACAGGGCAGCTTGATGACGGTTATAGGCGGTGGACTAGGCGTGCTGATAGGATTTATAGTGATCTGGCTTCAAAGTGAATTTGGACTCATCGATATCATACCTCATATCGCATATCCTGTCTCCATACTCCCTATTAATTTTATTATTGTATTTGCGACCATCTCAATTCTGGGGATCCTGGCATCAAAAATTGCCTCTGCTAGAATTTCCAAGCAACTCATCAGCGCATTTTAAATCTCCTTTATTGGCGATTTAACAATTGAAAGATTCAGGACAATCTTTAGTCGAAAGCCCCTAATTTATTGTGTTAGGGAGCGTAATGGCATCCTTTTTTTGCTTTTGTTTATGGCAAAAAAAGATATAGTGGAGCGCCCGACCCTTGTGGGAACGCCCAAAATACGGCCTTTAGTAATTCTTAAATAAACTGATATTCCGAAAATTTGTCCAGGACCTCATCGAAAGCAGCGAACACATCTTTGGCATCGTCACTGGTGACCATTTTTGTTCTATACTCTTTAAAATGGGGGATGCCTTTGAAATAATTGGTATAGTGTCGGCGCGTTTCCAAGACGCCAAGGGTTTCACCTTTCCAGTCGATAGCCATTTGTAAATGACGGCGTGCCGCGGCAACCCGTTCTGGCATGCTTACTGGAGCGAGATGCTCTCCGGTAGTAAAAAAATGTTTTATTTGCTTGAAAAACCAAGGGTTTCCTATGGTAGCACGGCCAATCATACAGCCGTCTAATCCGTATTTATCACGCATTTCCATGGCTCTTTCTGGAGAGGTAACATCGCCGTTTCCAAACACAGGAATATGCATGCGGGAATTATTTTTAACCTCGGATATCGGTGCCCAATTAGCATCTCCCTTATACATCTGCGCTCGTGTACGCCCGTGAATAGCGATGGCTTTACAGCCTACATCCTGTAAACGCTCGGCAACCTCAACAATTTTTATTGAATCATGGTCCCAGCCTAATCGCGTCTTCACCGTTATAGGTAAATGGGTCCGCTTTACCATTTCGGCAGTGAGCTTAACCATGAGGTCAATATCTTTTAATATCCCTGCTCCAGCTCCTTTGGATACAACTTTCTTAACAGGACAGCCAAAATTGATATCGATAATATCTGGTTTGGACCGTTCAACAATATCCACCGTTTGCAACATACTGTCTAAATTGGCTCCAAATATTTGGATCCCTACGGGACGTTCTTTCTCGTAAATATCTAATTTCATGGTGCTTTTTACGGCATCACGGATCAGACCTTCACTAGAAATAAATTCGGTGTATACCACATCTGCACCCTGCTCTTTACACAATGCTCTAAAGGGCGGATCACTAACATCTTCCATCGGCGCTAATAGCAATGGAAAATCTGGTAGTTCTATGTTGTCAATTTTAACCAATTCTCTGTTTTTGGTCTGCAAAAGTATTGAAAATAAACTTAGTACTTAAAATTCTATCTCAACTTCTATTTTTTCACCATTACGTTCTACAATTACCTTGGTGGTATTACCGGTGTCAAATACCGATAAGGCACGCATATAGCTCATCATATCGACCACTGTACTATCACCCAATTGTATTACAATATCTCCTTTTTGCAAGCCCGCTTTAATCGCAGGTTTATCCTCACTAAGCCCATCAATTCGCATGCCTTTGCCATCAAATAAATAATCGGGGACAACCCCTAATCCGACTTTAAAACGCGGGGTTTCTTCGCTTTCATTTTTAGTTTTTCTAAAGGCCAATGCCCCATTGTCATCGAGGTCAGAAATAATATCAAAGATATAGCTTGAGATCATATCCATCCCTTCATAATTCAAGGTTTTGATATCATCACTAGGCTTGTGATAATCTTCATGCTGCCCGGTAAAAAAGTGCAGCACAGGAATATCATTTAAATAAAATGAGGTGTGATCACTCGGGCCTACACCAGATTCATTTTCTATGAGTTTAAAATTGCTATTGCTAGCATGGATCACCTGTTTAAAATAAGGAGACGTCCCAACCCCATAAACCGCCAGGGTGTTATTTGCTTTTAAACGCCCTACCATATCCATGTTTAACATATAGTTTATCTCTGGGATAGAAACCGTACTATTTTTTACAAAATAATTGGACCCTAAGAGCCCCATTTCCTCTCCAGAAAAGGCTATGAATAAATAATTATTATTGGTATTCGCTCCTTTTAGTTTACTGGCTAAATTCAACATCACGGCTACTCCACTGGCATTATCATCGGCACCATTGTGAACGAGGTGATCCTCTCCCCTATATAAAGAGCCTTCGTCTCCAAAGCCCAAATGATCGTAATGCGCACCAATAATAATGGTCTCTTTGGCATTATTATCTATAAAACCGAGTACATTTCTACCGGTGATCGTACTGTCTGAATTGATCTTGGTGTATTTCACTTCCGAATGTGGGTCTGTTTTTGGCCTAAAATTAAAATCTTGAAAATACCCATCGCTTCCCTTTTTATCAAGCCCTAAAGACTTAAAGCGTTTGGCAATATAATTCGCCGCCGCTCTTTCCCCATGGGTACCGGTGGCTCTACCTTCTAAATTATCGGCTGCAAGGAAAGATACATCCTCCCGAATTTTATGCTCTACTCCACGCTCTTGTGTACAAGCTACAAGCATCAAAAAAAATACGCCTAGAAATATTTGTTTCATCTGTTTATTCTTATTTTTAAGTAAAATTAGGCAATAAAATTTATACTTTAACTACAATGAAACCAAACCTTTATCTACTCCTATTACTTTTAACTGTTTCCCAATCCTGTAAAACCGACACTAAAGATAAAACCGATGCAAATTCTGGAGCTACCGTTATGGTTGACGCCTTAATTTATCCTGAAGAGGTTCATTTTAAATCCATGCGTCAGGTGACATTTGGTGGAGATAATGCCGAAGCATATTGGAGTTTTGATGATAAACAGCTTATTTTTCAATCCAATAATAAGGCCTGGAATGTCTCCTGTGATCAACTATTTTTAATGAATGCCAATGACACTTTTGACAGCCTTATTCCTCCAATGATTAGTACTGGAAAAGGCAGGACAACCTGTGCCTATTTTTTACCTGATAACAAACATTTTGTATATGGTTCAACGCATTTAGGCGGCGATGAGTGCCCGGAAGCACCATTGCGTCGCGAGGGGAAATATGTCTGGCCAATTTATGAATCTTATGATATTTTTGTAGCTGATCTCGAAGGGAATATTACCGATCAACTCACAACAGAACCCGGTTATGATGCCGAGGCAACCGTGTCCCCTCAAGGTGATAAAATTGTATTTACCTCTATGCGTAGTGGTGATTTAGAATTGTATACTATGAATATTGATGGGAGTGCGGTGACCCAAATCACAGACGAATTGGGTTATGATGGTGGTGCTTTCTTTTCTCCTGATGGGACCAAATTAATTTTCCGTTCCTCAAGACCAAAAACAGCAGCCGAAATCAAGGAATACAAAGACCTCTTAGCCGAAGGCTTGGTACAACCAACCGAGATGGAGCTGTTTATTTGCAACGCCGATGGCAGCGACTTAAAACAGCTGACCAATCTTGGAAATGCCAACTGGAGTCCGTTTTTTCTTCCTAATGGCAAGGAAATATTGTTTTCATCAAACTTTGAAGCCGAACGCGGATTCCCTTTTAATTTATACAAGATAGATATCGACGGTAAAAACCTCAAGCGGATTACTCATGGAGAAACTTTTGATGCCTTTCCGGTTTTTTCAAATGATGGTAAATACTTGATATTCTCATCGAATAGACAGAATGGTGGAGGTCATGATACGAACTTGTTTATTGCAGAGTGGCAGGACTAGTGCTTATTCCCTAATCGGTCTCTTTCGTCTACCGAGGATGCCCTTTCGTTTGTAGATAACCTGGTGTTACCAAAATTATATCTAAACCCTAGTTTAATATATCGCGTGTCTAAGTCGGTATTTACGGAGCTATTTTGATTAAAGAACTTCGTGGCGGTATAAATATCTTGGGTATCAAACAGATCGGAAATAGCTAAGGACAAACTCCCCTTCCCTTTAAACATGGTTTTTCTAAAGGATAAATTAGTTTCTGTTCTAGACCCAACAACACGTAAGCCCTGTACGGTATTATGAACATATACCAAGGTAAAATTTGCAGATAAGCTCTTATCTTTTAACAAAGAAAAATCATTGCTCCACAAGGTGTAATTAGACCATTTATCGCGCTTAAACGTTGAGCCCAACAGGGTGGCATTGTCGCTATAATTATAAAAAGAAGCGCCAATATATGTGGTCCACCGGTTGCTAACATCAAAATAAGCCTCTAAGTCTAAGCCTATTTCTTCAGTAAAATTAATATTCAGTGTGGTATAAGCTAAGGTGTTGGTGACATTATCCTGAATAGGAATCTCAAAAATATTATTGTCGTATTTTTTATAGTAAGACTCTATGGTAAACATGTTATTAATAGAAACCCCTAATTTAAATTGATCCGTAAATATAGGTTTCAATGCAGGGTTTCCTGTAGAGAATGAATTGTCATTCAAATAAAACTTAAAGGGATTCAAACTGCTATAGCTTGGGCGTCCAATACTGCGTTTATAATTGGTGTAAAGATTCACTTTATCTGAAGCCTGAAAGCCTAAATTGGCCGTTGGGAACCATTCCAAATAGTTTTGATCATTGGTCTGATTAAGCGTTATTGAGATGGCATCAATAAGCGTTTGTTCTACGCGTAAGCCCGTGCTTAAACTCCACTTATCTCCACTGGTATCATAACTTATATATCCTGCATAAACAGTTTCATCGTATTTAAAGGTATCCGTGTTTTCTAGGTTTAATACCTCTGCGTTTCCAATAATATCATTGTGAATAATGGAACTACTAGAGCTGATATTGGAAACTTTTGCTCCGATCTCAAAAGAAGCCGACTCACTAATGGGGAGGGCATAATCTATCTGTGTCGTCAAAATCTCGGTGTCTTGATTAGAGTGTGAATCAAAATGATTGGCCTCAAAAAAAGAATCATTCCCTAAAAAGTAATCCGTCTCAACATGCTGTTCCCTATTATAATCATAGGTCGTATAATGTGAATTTAGGGACAGTCTCGCATTATCTTTTTTAAAGACATGAACATAATCGAAATCAAATCCTAAGTTATGCTTTGAATCCAGCGAGAGGTTTTCGGAATTAAATTTTGCAATGGCATCATCAACACGGGGAGAAATGTCTGTTCTACTCTGTGTAACAAACTTGAAATACGGTAAGAATTGAGTGTTGGTAGATACACTTATAACATCATTCTCTGATAAATCCCAATCAAAATTAAGGCTAAAATTATGTGTTTCAGACTTCGTATCACGATCTCTTTGGGATTTCCATTGGGCCCCGGGATAATTTATCTCTTCTTGATCCATGCGATCAATATGACTGCTATTATAACTGTAATTTGCAAATATATTTATGCGTTCTCCCTTAAAATAATTGGTCATCCCAACATTAGTTTTAGGATACACACCTTGGGTGAAATTGCTAAATATGCTGCCATTATAGCCTGTAACCAGGTTTTTAGACATTATTATACTCAAAACCACACCACTTTCGGCATCATAACGTGCTGGGGGATTTGTAATCACCTCAACCGATTTGATATTAGAGGCAGAGGTGCCTTCTAGGAGTTCGACAATCTCACTCGCCGAAATATGTACTCTCCTGTCGTTTATATATACCGTTGGTGTAGATCCTTTAACGGTTATCGCATTGTCTAATACCAGAACTTGAGGGGTGCTTCGAAGCACTTCGAGCATATTGCCTTCACTTAGGGCTGTTTTTTCAACATTAAATACCAGGCGATCGACTTCGCGTTTTATCGTTGGTTTTTTATAGGTGATTTCAACTTCTGAAAGCGCTTCAATAGATTCTTTTAGGATAATTGATGGGACTTTCATGTCGCTGGTCAGCTCCATATTATAAAAGCTATCCTCATAGCTTATAAAGCTAATCTTAATAATATAACGACTCGATTCTATTTCATTAAATTCAAAGGCTCCTGCTTCGTTAGATATGGTCCCGGAAATAACGGTGGAATCTTGAACTTTTAAAAGTAGAATATTGGCGAAGGCTACGGGCTTAGATTGTTCGTCTATAACATCCCCGGTAACCGTATATGATTGGCTACACAGTAAAGAAGTACATAATAAAAACGCAATCAAACAACCGTTTTTCAAACTATAAATTTTGTAATATTTATAACACAAACATATAACATTTCCTTAACAATAACCCACGGATATTCTGTAATTATCAATTTATTAAAATATTATTATGCTTAATTAGTGATTAAGCCCGAGTAATTCTAATATTCTCAGATTCTATATCTTATAAATTTATGTACTTTTGCAGTCTGGCCGCAAAAGGCCTCAATTTTAGTATACATGAAGAACATTAGAAATTTCTGCATTATAGCACATATTGACCATGGAAAGAGCACGCTTGCAGATCGCTTGTTGGAATTTACTGGGACAGTAACCGACCGCGAGAAACAAGATCAACTGCTCGATAGCATGGATTTGGAGAGAGAACGTGGTATTACCATTAAATCACATGCCATTCAAATGGAGTATACCCATGAAGGTGAGGATTATATTCTGAATCTTATTGACACTCCTGGCCATGTCGATTTTTCATATGAAGTGTCTCGATCTATTGCTGCCTGTGAAGGAGCATTGCTTATTGTAGATGCGGCTCAAAGCATACAGGCACAGACCATTTCTAATTTATACTTAGCATTAGAAAATGATTTGGAGATTATTCCAATACTTAATAAAGTAGATTTACCGAGTGCTAATCCTGAAGAGGTAACAGACGATATCGTAGATTTATTGGGTTGTGATCCTGAAGAAGTTATTCATGCTAGCGGAAAAACAGGTTTTGGTGTTGAGAATATATTAGAAGCTGTTATTGCTCGTATTCAAGCTCCCAAAGGAAATCCTGACGAATCATTACAAGCCCTGATATTTGACTCGGTTTACAATCCTTTTAGAGGTGTTGAAACCTATTTCAGAGTTATCAATGGTTCTATTAAAAAGAATCAACTGATTAAATTTATAGCAACAGGAAAGTCGTATTCTGCCGATGAAGTTGGGACTCTTAAATTAAGTCAAGTTGTTAAGAAAGAAATAAAAACAGGAGATGTTGGTTACCTAATTACAGGTATTAAAGATGCTCGTGAAGTTAAGGTAGGAGATACAATTACAGATGCTAAAACCCCAACTACAAATGCCATTGAAGGCTTTGAAGATGTAAAACCTATGGTTTTTGCTGGGATTTACCCTGTAGACACTGAAGATTACGAAGAGCTTCGTAACTCTATGGAAAAATTACAGCTTAATGATGCTTCCTTAGTGTTTCAACCAGAAAGCTCTGCAGCATTAGGGTTTGGTTTTCGTTGTGGTTTCTTAGGTATGCTCCATATGGAAATTATCCAGGAACGTTTAGAACGTGAGTTTAACATGACCGTTATCACCACGGTTCCCAATGTATCTTACCATGCTTTTACTAGAAAATATCCAGATCAAATTATCATCGTAAATAACCCCACAGATTTGCCAGACCCTTCTGGTTTAGATCGTGTGGAAGAACCTTATATTAAGGCGACCATCATTACAAAATCTGATTTCGTAGGTAATGTAATGTCTCTTTGTATAGAAAAACGTGGTGTTATTACCAATCAGACCTATTTAACTACAGAGCGTGTTGAATTAACCTTTGATATGCCTTTGGCTGAAATTGTTTTTGATTTTTATGACCGCCTTAAAACGGTTTCTAAAGGTTATGCCTCTTTCGATTATTCACCAATAGGAATGCGTACGTCAAAACTTGTACGTGTAGACATCTTATTAAATGCACAACCAGTGGATGCCTTGTCGGCTTTAATACATGCCGATAACGCCCATTATATTGGTAAAAAAATGTGTGAAAAGCTTAAGGAGTTAATTCCGCGTCAGCAATTTGATATTCCTATTCAAGCAGCAATTGGTGCCAAAATTATTTCTCGTGAAACGACAAAGGCCTTACGTAAGGATGTTACTGCCAAATGTTATGGTGGTGATATTTCTCGAAAACGTAAGCTTTTAGAAAAACAGAAAAAAGGTAAAAAACGTATGCGTCAAGTCGGTAATGTAGAAATACCACAAGAAGCATTTATGGCCGTTTTAAAACTGAACGACTAAGGACTATTTCGGTGTTTTATTGAATAGGTATCCAATTATTATAAAACCAATACCCGTTAATATCGGTGGTTTCATATTGGCCGTCACCCCCAGTACAATCATTATAATAGCAATACTGATCAGGAGTATTAACGCGATACTTTTTAGTGTCATTGCTGTGTTTTTTGGTGACTATGTCTACTAGATTAAGCTTTTATCGAAAGCTTTTCCTAAATATACTAATTTCCAACCATTTTCTATAGTGTCTCCATTTTTATTGAAGGATGACATAATATGAAGCTCGCCTTTGGTATCTTTAATAAATAAAGGAATCATGTCCTTCTCGCTATTTGTGATTTCAATTAAGCTATCATAATGTCGTTTATCTTTTAATTCGATCTCCAGAATATTCGGATGCTTTTTTGTGAGATCCATGAGGCTATTATAGTCATCGGTATGAGAAAACAATCCTTCTTTCGGATTGTTGTTAGGGTCAATCATTTCCTCGCTAGTCACTAATCTGAAAGATCCATTTTCACCAAAATGTTTGCTAAATTTATCAATAGCATAGTTATTAATACTCGTATTTCCAGTTAATGCCATTAAATAGCCCACGTCATTAAGTTCAATATTATCTAATAAGGTATCCGAATAAATATCAGAATTTAAGGCTTCCAGCCCCAATTCTTTGGCTTTGTTTATATTTTCCTGATTGCTATCTATCAGCACCACATGCCTTCCATTACGCTCTAAATAATGGCCTAAAAGTTGAGAAATCTTTGAGGCACCAACGATAAGGATCCCTTCAGATTTACCCAAGAACACCCCGACCATTTTAGCAAATAATCGCGCCGTTGTGGCGTTGAGAATAACCGTACCTAATACAATCATAAAGACCAAAGGGGTAATATATTCGGCCCCAGCAATACCATCCTTGGCTAATTTTAAACCAAAAAGAGAAGCGATTCCGGCAGCGACAATCCCTCGTGGGCCAACCCAGCTAATAAATAACTTTTCATTTAAATTTAAGGTCGATTTTCTGGTGCTTAAAAACACCCCAATTGGGCGAATTACAAATACGACAATCGCGAATAAAACTGCGGTTTTCCAATTGTAAATGAGTAACATGTCTTCCATATTAATATTTGCCGCTAACAAAATAAATAAAATGGAAATCAATAAAACACTCAGTGATTCTTTAAAATATAACAGTTCTTTTAAATAGGCTGAATTAGAATTCCCTAATACCATTCCCATAACCACTACCGCTAGTAAACCCGATTCGTGAGCAAAAGAATCAGACAATACAAAAACACCTAAAACCGCCGCTAAAGCAAATACATTTAATAAATAATGTGGGATCCATTTCTTATTTATAGCAAAATTAAGTGCGTGTGCGAATGTATAGCCAAAGGTCGAACCAAATAGGATTATTTTTCCAAATTCTATGAATGCCGTTTTGGTAAAGGCACCACCACCGCCAACGCTAATAAATTCAAATACAAGTACGGCAACTAATGCTCCTATGGGATCTATTAAAATACCTTCCCATTTTAATACCGCTGACACATCCTTCTTTAAAGGAATATTTCTCAAAATAGGTGTGATTACCGTAGGACCAGTAACGATTATTAATGCCGAGAATAACAGTGATATCTCCCAGCTAAAATTAAAAATAAAATGTACCGCTACGGCTGCTCCTATAAAGGTAACCAATGATCCTAAGGTGATTAATTTTGTGATGACCGGGCCTACATTTTTTATCTCGTTTGTTTTTAAGGTTAATCCGCCCTCAAAAAGAATAATACTTATAGCAAGGGATACAAAATAAAATAAACTCTCATCAGGGAATAAGCCTTTGCCATCTTTATAAATAGGCTGGATCCACTTGGTCCCATCTTCCGATAAAAACTCAGCCGCGACAGGCCCAACAAGCAGTCCGATTAGTATTAAAGGCAAAATTGCAGGGATTTTTAATTTCCATGCAAACCATTGTGCCAATATTCCTAAAATTATGATTCCTGCGAGTTCTAACATATTTTTTTTTGTGAAAATACTAAATAATTGCAACTGTAGCGTTGCTTATCGACTTTTAAGAATCCTTTTAGGATTTACTTTTTATGGACATATGACCCACTAAATTACGTGAAAAAGCGAGCATATTTTGAACCTCATCAGTACGTGCAATATGCAGGTATTTAAAGATCATCAAGGCTTCTCCATTACTTTCTATATGGTGAATTTCGTTGTCTTCCAAAAAGCGAATAAGATCGTCCGTAAAAAAAGCTCTAATCGCTTCTTCATCGACACCACTCAATTGAAACTTAGATGAAAACCCAGGATATTTAACGAAATTTATTTCCTTTTTTGATCCTGAGAATGCCTTAACCCTATTAAATATTTTATCGAAAAGCCCTTCCTTATCGATTATAAACCGAGGTATTGGAGACGGAAGTCGGACAACTTGAACAGTGGTCTGATAAACCTCTAAGGCAAGTAATGCGCCTTCATCAAACACGATATCGGCAATCTCCCATTGGGTCTTATTTGCCACATCCTGTCCC
>Ga0105356_10004617_pt1 | contig 13271 bp, 8 predicted proteins | sample GOMGulsemesocosm_3_FD_83502 | JGI IMG/M metagenome (GOLD analysis project Ga0105356, IMG submission 83502) | Methane-oxidizing microbial communities from mesocosms in the Gulf of Mexico - GOM9D Gulf of Mexico | ecosystem: Environmental > Aquatic > Marine > Cold seeps | place: Gulf of Mexico...
ACGTATGTAGCTATTCTCGATAACTGCTCCTGCGTTATCCTAATGCGCCACATCCATGTGGCAATCCATAGAAAATAAATAACGCTGCTATCATTCATTTAGACCGTGAAAAATGATCAACTTGTTACTGCGATTGGTATTACAGCGCTATAGCGTCACCATCATACATAGCGGCCCTAACAGCAGTATAATGTTCGGGGTCAATTTGGGTTGTGAATTAGTCATCCATGCAGCGATTTAATGTCGCCTATAATGTGAGTTCTGTTACTAAACAAAGATAGCAATAACCCTGGCTACGGGTTAAAATACGCCACTTTTTTGCGATTGTTTGCGCAAAATATCCCTATTTAATTTATTAAAGAGAACTTCACTTTGATTTCTACAGCTAATATTACAATGCAATTTGGCGCTAAGCCATTGTTTGAGAACATTTCGGTAAAATTTGGTAACGGTAACCGTTACGGACTTATCGGCGCGAATGGCTGTGGTAAGTCAACGTTTATGAAGATTTTAACCGGTGACTTAACGCCAAGCTCAGGTAACGTATCACTTGAAACCGATCAGCGTATCGGTAAGTTACATCAAGATCAGTTCGCGTTTGAGCAGTTTAACGTGGTCGATACAGTGATCATGGGCCACAAAGAAATGTGGGAAGTTAAAGAGGAACGTGACCGTATCTATGCCGATCCAGAGATGAGCGAAGAAGACGGCATGCGTGTTGCCGATCTTGAAACTGAGTTTGCAGAAATGGACGGTTACAGTGCCGAAGCACGTGCTGGAGAACTATTACTTGGTGTGGGTATCGAGCAAGAGCTCCATTACGGCCCAATGTCTGAAGTGGCTCCGGGTTGGAAACTTCGGGTGCTACTAGCACAAGCTCTTTTTTCTGATCCAGACATCCTATTACTCGACGAACCAACCAATAACTTGGATATCGACACCATCAAATGGTTAGAAGAAGTACTTAACGATCGTAAGTCGACCATGGTTATTATTTCCCATGACCGTCATTTTTTAAACTCAGTATGTACACACATGGCTGATCTCGATTACGGCGAATTATCAGTATTCCCAGGTAACTACGATGAATACATGACCGCTGCAACGCAGGCACGCGAACAGCTAATGTCTGATAATGCTAAGAAAAAGGCACAAATTGCCGAGCTACAATCATTTGTTAGCCGTTTCTCAGCCAATGCATCTAAAGCGAAACAAGCGACTTCACGTGCTAAACGAATCGATAAAATCCAGCTAGCCGAAGTTAAGGTATCGAGCCGAGTTAGCCCATTCATTCGTTTCGAGCAAGAAAAACAACTTTACCGTAATGCCGTTACCGTTGAAAACCTAAGCAAGTCATTCGATGAAAATGCGCTGTTTAAAAACTTCGATATGATCACCGAAGTCGGTGAGCGCATCGCAATTATCGGCCAAAATGGCGCGGGTAAAACCAGCTTAATGCGTATCCTACAAGGCGATTTAGATCAGAGCGAAGGGACTGTTGCTTGGTCAGAAAACGCGAGCATCGGTTATTACGCACAAGACCACTCAAGCGAATTTGAAAGTGATTTAACCTTATTCGACTGGATGGCGCAATGGATGCAACCGGGCGATGACGAACAATCAGTACGCGGTTTCTTAGGTCGCCTGTTGTTCTCTCAAAATGATATTGGCAAGTCGGTTAAGGTTATCTCTGGTGGTGAACAAGGGCGGATGTTATTTGGTAAGCTAATGATGAACAAGCCTAACGTGTTATTGATGGATGAGCCAACCAACCACTTGGACATGGAATCGATTGAAGCGGTCAACTTGGCGCTTGAACACTACAAAGGCACCTTGTTCTTCGTCAGTCATGACCGCGAGTTTGTATCATCGATTGCCACTCGTATCTTAGAAATCACCGCCAATGGCATCAACGACTTCCGAGGAACTTACGATGAGTTCTTAGCCGCAAAAGAAGCCGCTAAAGCTTAACGTCATATAGCTTTTCTAAAGCCTGGTAAATGCTTAGTGTCCTCCCGCTAGTAATTGCCAGCCAAATGATACCGCCCGTAGGCGGTTTTTTTTAACAAACAACTTACCTGTCAGTATATTTAACGATATTGCTTTAACAATAGTTATCAAAAATAAATTAATAATAAATATCAATTATTTAAAGTAATCGGCTCAATACTTGCTGGGAAATTATTGTTTTGTAAAAACACGACTAATAATTATAGACAGGAGTTGGCATGCTCAATAAAATAAAAAAATTGATATCCTTGGTTATCTTAGCCGGTACCTTGACCCTTAACCCGAGTCAAGCGGCAACGATTACCCAAGAACTACTTTATATTCCCGACGGCAGTACCATCGTTGAATCTCTTGGTAGCGTCACAGTATCGACGCTCGATGTAAATGAGTTTGGCGACATAGATAAATGGCTAGATTTCACTCTACAAGGTAGCGATGTAATTACTGAAGCTCAGGCAGATATTATAGACCCTAGCCTTTTTGGGATGTTTGTTGCTATCGTGGATATTGTCGATCCTTGGGCAGGATTCGATATTTTGGAATTTGATGTGACGGAAAGTACCTCTGAAATTTTCTCTTACAGTGGCATCTCTGATGCAGCAATCGGTTCCTTTTTGATTGATATATTTAACATATCTACTGGTGATCTAGTAGGTTTTGGTACTCTATCATTAGGTGCGGTCAGCGTTGTACCTGAGCCCGGTGTCATCACCCTATTTTTTATCGCATTACTGCTATTAAGCCGCCGTTTGTCTCGTTAAGCAAGTTCGCCGCTGGGCTAATAAGTACAGCGGCACATTTTTCCTTTATCACTGCCAAACCTAGCCGTTCGCTTCATCGCTTATCATACCAACCTAGCAAAGTACCTGATCATTTTTAACGGCCTAAATTGCACAGCAAGAGCGTATTAAGTTAATTTTAGCTGCTGCAACGAAATATATTCCTTTGAATGACGAAAAACGCATGAATACGTCCATGTAGCCAGTCTAGGTTGTCTCCATTTCAACGCAATATTGAGTCAATCGATTACTCTTAAAACTTGAAATCCTCAGAGCCTGGAGACGTAAAGTGACATTGTCGGTGCATGTGAAGAAAAACATCTTTTTCACGCATAACCTTGGCTGGTTATGTTAGGGCAATGCCGGGAATAACCATTAATTACAAATCATGCCTTGTACTAGCACCCTACCCAAGATCGACAATCTACATTTTCAAGTGGCACGGGTATAATACGCTTGCCGTAGCCTAAATTGACGATGAAGCTACCTCCTCTTACTAGCGCCCCTTTCCAACATCCTGTAGCCAAGGGCGTTATTTATCCATTTATAGTGACTAAACACGACAATAAATGCCTCGCCTTCACCGATGCAGGTTCTTATGGTCGTTCGGGAACTCTGAACATGTATTCACATCCGTTTTTTGCCACGAATAAACTGCCCACTAATTTAACGGGATTGGTATAATTAGGACCTAGTCAAATACCATTGCTGTAGGTTGGACAGTGTTATGAATTAGTTCAACGTTAGGCGAAAAAAAACCGGTTAGATAAACCGGTTTCTACTTAGTAAACGCTCCGTCATTTTACTCCGGCGTTAACATCTCTAACACCGTTGTTCCTTGTGCAACACCTTCTTCGTTATAAAAGGTCACTGCTCCCATATGAAGCGTATTGGCTGATAAGCGTTTAGTACGAATCGATACACGGTTATAGCGCTGGTCTATCGCGCGTCGACTACTTGAGATTCGAGTGCTTCGTTCGCTACGATCGCCAATCCACGCATGCATCATATAATCAACATCATTAGTGCCGTCATCGTCACTATCATTGCCACCCACGTCCCAGCCATGTACCCAAACCAGATACACATCACCAACTCCAATATCATTAGCAGGTTCAGGATTAACCAAAATTATATCCTCATTTGAACCACCGTTAGTCGACGAATCAACTTTGCCACAGCTCCACTTATCACAACGATAGACATAGAGATCCAAGTCGGTATCTGGAGAAGATATGAGGCCTTCATGCAAACTGAATCGAACGACTTTACTTCCCTCAGGTATATGGAAAAAATGCAGCCCTAATCCCGCTTCATTAAATGAGAAACTCTGATCAGGATCCTGCTTAACGTTACCTGAGATAGCTATTGGCGGTACAAGTCCTACATAATCCAAGCTAGTCATCCCTTTATACAACATCTTAATAGGGAAGGATGCACGCCCTCGTTTAAGGTCTGCTGAAATCAACTCAGGCACTTCGATAGTGACGATCGGCGCAGGCTTCACTGCAATCGGCAATCTCACAGAATGACCCGCACCGTCATTCCAGGTGATCGATCCAAATACCCATTGTCCATCGACAGCGCTGGTATTCTTACTAAAGGTTAGCGCAAAGCTCGCAGCTCCATCAGCCGCGACATCAAGGGTGTCGCTCGGGGTTTCACTCCCCTCCTCATCGAACGTAATCAACGAAATGTCTATTCCCATTGGCGCTTCAATTGTTGCGGTGTAAGTCGATGCAGCATTGGTATCGTTGGTCACTGAGCGACTCACGGTACGATCATTTGAAAGTTCACTAAAAGCAATGGATGCCAAGTTTAATTGGCTGGCTTGCAAACTTACTCCAGCAGCTTCAAGATCGCTACAGCTCACCCCGCGTTGACTAACAAAACTGGCGTTTCCTTGACCACACATAAATCCTAAATAATCATTTATGCCAAGGTCAAATAAAAGCCCAGGATCCATTGCATTAACAGGTTGCGCGTGCCCCGCACCAAAGTTAAATGGCGTGGCAGGCTCCGTACCATCAATGGTGATATTCTGACGAGCACTAGTCATTAACGCAGATTTAATTTGCGCAGGAGACCAGTTAGGATTTGAATCTTTAAACAACGCAGCCATTCCCGCAATATGGGGACTTGACATAGAGGTGCCTTGTAAATAAGCAAATGATTGACCGGCAGTCCCAAACATGGGGGCCGCCGTGGTAGCAGCTAGCACCTTAACACCGGGGGCCGTGATATCAGGCTTGATGATATCAGCTGTAGATAAATTAGGCCCTCTTGACGAGAAACCAGCCATTAGATTACCCGTCTCGTTGATACTTGAGACCAACGAACCATCGAAACGAACACTAACGACTGACTCGCTCTCTATCGCAGACTTAAGTATTTCGCCGTTAACTTCATCAATCATAAAGGCATTGAGATCAAAAGAGCCTTCACCACCCATTTCAATAGGATTTCCTGCGCGATTGTTAAATACCAACGCTCCCTTAGCGCCCGAAAGAAATGCTCGTTCGAGCTTCTGAGCGAACGAACAACTACCACGGCTCATTAAGACTATATTGTCGTCAACTTCAGCGGCATTATCAAGTGGGCTCGCCACGCCATCGACAAAACAGCCAAGTAATGGTTGCGCTAGCACCAGTGATTCATCAACCGCCCCGGTATCGTCGATTAGAAGGTTTATCTTTCCTTGTATAGCCGCCATCGTGCTTATTGCGCCATCGATTGTTGATTCAATAGCGCCAGAAGGTATCGTGCCGCTGTAGGTCGACGCCGCTACCGATGTCACCCAAGGTGCGGGTGTACCTATTGTACTCGCTGTTGGACCCGAATTTCCCGCAGAAACTGCGACAAAGACACCTGCTTCAGCCGCCCATAGCATCGCAGCTGCCGGTGGTGTGGTTAAGTTCACGCGACTTCCACCAATCGAAAAGTTAATCACATCAACCCCATCGGCCACCGCTTGATCTATTGCCGCCATTGAGTCGCCATAAAAACAGCCTGCTTCTTTTTGCCCATCGGGGTTTTCATAACTACTGTTCCAACAAACTTTGTACGCTGCGACTCTTGCACGTGGCGCCATCCCTGACACAAATCCCACATCAAACCCATTGGCGTTAGCAGCCACATCGGCATTACCACCCGCGGTACTAGCGGTATGACTGCCGTGACCATCGGCGTCGCGTGGCGATAGAAATTCCCCTAATTCAGTTTGAATATCATATACTTCTTGGAATGACTGGTTATAAAAACGTGCGCCAATTAGCTTATTGTTACACACGAAATCAGGGTCTTCACCAATATCACAAGAACCATTCCAACTCGTTAATTGACCATAGCCTTCACCAGCAAAGCTTGGATGTTCAGGCCAAATGCCAGTATCGACAATGCCAATAACAACATCTTCCCCCAAAATACCTAACTCATGCTGACCACCACTGCCTGTTAAGCCCAAAAAAGCCGGCGTATTTGCTGTTGACGGCTGTTGCATCACATCTTCCCAAACACCGATCACCTCTGCGCTACTTTGTAATGCTATTTTTTGCTTAGCGGTTAATCTGGCGGAGAAGCCGTTAAAGGTATGCTTGTAAGAGTAATTTATTTTAATATCATCGAGGCGTTTAGCCAATTTTTGTTGTTGTTGTTCCATCGTACGATGATACGCTTGCATCTTGGCTGAAGTAGCATTGTAACGATTGCTTTTGGTAGAGACCCATTGATTTTTTGGTAAGAGTTCGCCTAATTCTTGCGCCTTCGCAATACCAGGTTTACCTTTTAATTGTACTATATATAGGCCTGTTTTGCTGGTTTCAGATACTTCCTCGCCCTTTTTGAGTTTGAACTTACTAGCATCACCGTACACTTCTTCGCTCATTGCTTGATGAGAAAATGAAAGAAACATACTGCTACACATGACACCTGAAAGCAGTTTTCTTTTGAATTGAACATGCTTAAATTTCATTGGTTACTCCAATTGTTGTTTTATTTGCATAAAATGCCGTGAACCTGACATTAATCTAGAAACAAGCAACAACTAGACCTAATAAATATTTCTACTAAATTTCAGCACTTTAACTAACAAAGACAAGTTAATACTGTAAATAAATTAGTAATATGTCTATTTACTTTACGTAAAATTTCATCGAAACAACCAAACACAATAAAAACAAATAAAATACAACCACTTACAAACAATTTACCCGTAAAAAAATCTGACACCTATACCTAACATGATGCACAAGCTTTACGCTACTGGCACTCATTTCATCACTGCGCAACGGCTAACAAAGAAAAGGGCTAACCAACCGATTAGCCCTTTGATAAATCAGTGGTTATTCTGTGATTACTGTTTCACTTTAATCCGTTCGATATCTTTCATTAGGTTTTTAGGCTTGGGCGAGTCCCGTCCCATGACAAAATCGAGCTGCACGTGCTGATCCTGCGCGCCATTATCACTCGCCTGATATTTCCATTGCTTTAATGCGCGTCGACTCTCTTTGTCAAAAATCCCCTGAGGAACCGATTTGATCACTGTAATGTTCATAACGCTGCCGTCTTTCATAATATCAAACTTAAGCACGACAGATCCGTCGATTTTATCTTTGGCTGCTTGTATTGGGTAACGAGGCTCGATCCGTATTTGTGGATGAATCGAGTCTTCTTTTGGTGCTGGCGGCTCTGGCGCAGCAAAGGCAACACTGCTTAACAGCATACCAGCGGCGATACTTGCGATGATTTGCGCCGGGCGATTGACCAGACGATGATTTTTTAACATATTAATTCGCTTAAACATAATATTCCTTTGGGTATATACCCGTGCCACTTGAAAATGCAGGTTTCAGAGCTTGGGTAGGATGCTAGTACAAGGCATGATTTGTAGTTAATGGTTATTCCCTAATTATGAATCATAACGCCGTAATAGTTTTCTACCCAATCTCCCGCAGGGCAAGGCGATAAGCGACCAACTGCGTCGTTATAAAATGAAGATGGGGAATAACCACACCGCTCATTTCAGGCCTAGCATTTGGCGCGCTTCTCGACTTGCTGAAATCCCGCATTTCCAGGTAGCACGGGTATAGTTAGAGTCGATACATAATCGATGTTGCGCGCGCTGAGCGCAGTTAATCAATGCTTTGCCATAATCGAGACGTGCATCGACGCTTTTGTTATTTAATACGTAGCTATCACAAGCTATTTCTTGGCTTTTTCTAAAGCTTCGATACCCAAGCCAGGCGATTGGGTTAAACCAACAACAACTGAGGCCAATCAAAAACAGGGCGTTGACTAAGTTATCTTTACGTTGATAGTGACAAAGTTCATGCTCAATAATGAGTTTTTGCTGGGCGTCACTATAGCTACTCGAAAAATTAGCGGGCAGTACCAGTTTTGGTGACACGACACCAATAAGCATCGGCCCCGCGACTTCCGCACTTTCGAGCACTTTCAGACTTTTTGGTAGCGCAACGGGTAACTGGAAACTTTCCAATGGTATAAGCTGCGATTTAAAGCGGCTTCTTGCGGTGCTGACAATACAGAGTCCGCTAACCATCACCGCACCTATTAGCCAAACCAATTGCCATGATATGAGTTCACCAAGTTGCGCTGTTTGCTCGTTGATACTGATGATGTAATGAGTCATCTCGCCTGCAGAGCCAGCGATCAATGACTGCGGTAAGCTGTTAAGCAATAATGCTAATGGGACGATTAACCATAATGCATAGCTAAGCCGCCCGCCGAGATAGCGGCTGGTATTTATCTCGTTTAACACTAACATAGCGATGAGCAGACTCAGCAGCCATTGTTGCGACAAGATCCAACTAGCCATTATCCTTCTCCCATTGCTCAATCAGTGATTTTAGTTCATCGATGTCAGTCTTGGTCAGCTCATCGCTTTTGACGAAATGTGAAACTAAGGGGGTTAAGCGTCCACTAAACATCCGCTCTAACAGGCTTTTACTCTCTTTGAATGTGTAATCGTCACGTGCGAATGCTGGCGAGTAAACATAACTACGCTGAACTTTTTCAAAGCTAATCGCTTGTTTCTTTACCATACGGCTGAGCAGGGTTTTGACGGTTTTTTCATGCCAGGGCTTATTCGTGTTTAAGCGTTCGATGATCTGCTGCGCCGTTGCTGGATGCCCTTGCCACAAGGCCTCAAGTACATCAAATTCTGTTTTGCTTATTTCAGTCATCAAGCTTGTTCCTTAAAAGTTAACACCTTTGATTACAGGTGTAGTCAACACAAAGAATTACATCTGTAATACATTAAGTCAAGGAGAGTTTTTCACAAATTTAAAACACCTTGATAAAACAAGGTGCTAAGAGAGGGGGGGGTTATGTTAGAAGTGACAATATGTCTTGAGTCATGCGCTCCATTAACGCTACATCGGCGCGTGATTCCACATTGAGGCGAACCACCGGCTCGGTATTAGAGCTTCGTAGGTTAAAGCGCCATTGCGGGTGTTCAATGCTGATACCATCTGTATGGTCGATAGCGACTGCGCCGATCTTGTAGTGCGCGGTCACTCGGGCAATGGCGGCTTTAGGATCGGCGAGCTTACGATTGATTTCCCCGGAGGATGGGAAGGCGGCGATGCGTTGCTCGACCAGCGTCGATAATGGCAATTGCTTGACGCTAAGCATTTCTGCGACGAGTAGCCACGGGATCATGCCTGAGTCGCAATAGGCGAAGTCTCTAAAGTAATGATGAGCGCTCATCTCGCCGCCGTAGATGGCATCTTCGGCGCGCATACGTTCTTTAATAAAGGCATGACCGGTCTTGCATAAAATGGGTTGGCCACCCGCTTGCTCCACCAGATCGATGGTATTCCAGGTCATTCTAGGATCGTGAATGATCTTGGCGCCAGGGTTCTTTAGTAAAAAAGCCTCCGCCAGCAACCCGACAATGTAATAGCCTTCAATAAACTGACCCTGTTCATCGAATAAGAAACAGCGATCAAAATCGCCATCCCAGGCGATGCCCATGTCGGCATGATGTTCGAGTACTGCGTCACTGGTCGCACTGCGGTTTTCGGGCAACAAAGGATTCGGTATGCCATTAGGGAAATTCCCATCGGCCTGATGATGGACTTTAATCAGCTCAATCGGGATATTGAATTGACTAAACTGTTGTTCAATCGCATCCACTACATGCCCTGCCGCCCCATTGCCAGCATTGACCACTAGCTTTAGGGGCTTGATATTGTGCGGCGTAATGTAGGTCATCAGGTGTTCGACATAAGGAGTGAGATGGCATTGGCGAGTTAGGCTACCGCGCGTCGTAACGGCGCCAAACTCATTGAGTTCAGCCAGTCTTTTTATCTCAAATAACCCAGTGTCACCGCTAATAGGCTTGGAATTTTCGCGCACTAGCTTCATGCCGTTATAATCCATCGGATTATGGCTCGCGGTCACTTCGATGCCACCACAAACACCTAGTGCGGTGGTGGCATAATATATTTCTTCGGTACCGGTCATCCCGATGTCGATGACATCAACGCCGGCATCGAGCAGGCCGTTACTAACCGCTTTTTTTAGTGCATTGGAGGTCAAACGAATATCGCCGCCCACCACGATGGTTTGCGGTTTAAGGTAATGCCCAAATGCACGGCCAATACGGTAGACAATGTCTTCGGTAAGCTCAGTGCCTAGTTTACCGCGAATATCATACGCCTTAAAACAAGTTAACGAGCTATTCATACTATTCCTTTATATGCTTTTTTTCCGCGCGGCCGTAAATATCTTCGAAGCGCACAATATCATCTTCACCGAGGTATCCCCCCGACTGGATCTCAATCAGTTCGAGTGGGATCTTGCCGGGGTTTTCTAGCGCATGCACCACGCCAATCGGAATGTAAGTCGACTGATTCTCGGTCAGTAAGAAGTTGTCATCACCATTAGTCACCTGCGCGCTACCACTGACCACTATCCAATGTTCGGCACGGTGATGATGCATTTGCACCGACAGCTTAGCGCCAGGTTTAACGGTAATGCGCTTGACCTGATAGCGCTCACCATGGTCAATCGAGTCAAACTTGCCCCACGGGCGATACACTTCGCGATGAATAGTGGCTTCGGGACGCTGGTCACTTTTGAGTTGCTCAACGATTTTCTTAACATCTTGGCTAGCATCAATTGTCGAAATGAGCACCGCGTCGGGGGTGTCTACAATGACTAAGTCCTTCACTCCCAGCGTGGTCACTAAACGGTGGCTAGCGTGAACATAGCTATTATGGGTATCGTGGGCGATAACATCGCCGCGTAGGTGATTGCCGTTGTCGTCTTTATCCGCTAATTGATGCAAGGAGGCCCAGCTGCCGACATCATTCCAGCCAGCATCGAGCGGCAGCACCGCCACATCATTATTGTTGAGGCCGCATAACGGCTCCATCACCGCATAATCGATTGACTCGTCGGGACATTGGCTAAAGGCCGCGGGGTTTATCCGCACAAAATCGAGATCGTTTTCAAGATCTTCGATGGCGGCCTTGCATGCGGTTAGAATATCAGGTCTAAATTTCGCTAATGCATCGAGGTAACAGCTCGCCTTAAACAGAAACATGCCGCTGTTCCACAGGTATTGCCCCGACTCGACATAGGAAGCGGCGAGCTGTGCGTTGGGTTTCTCGACAAAAGAGTCCACCGCAAACGCCTGTTCGTCAAGCGCCTGCCCCTGCTTAATGTAACCATAGCCGGTGTGGGCACTTTGCGGCACAATGCCAAAGGTAACCATTTTCCCTTGGCGCGCTAGGCTACAACCCTCGTTCACCACTCGTCTAAACGCTTCTTCATTTTCAATGACATGATCGGCAGCCAGCACCAACAGCAGCGGATCATCGCCATCGGAGGTTGCCACTAACGCGCTCAATGCAACCGCTGGTGCGGTATTCTTGCCCATCGGCTCAAGGATAATTTTTCCTAGCTCGCCAGCACGGCGCAACTGCTCGGCAACAATGAAACGATGCTCTTCGTTACAGATCGTAATTGACTCGCCAATATCTAAGCCTTCCAGCCGATTAAGGGTGGCTTGCAGCATGGTCGAGTCATCGACTAACGGGAGAAATTGCTTGGGGAAGAGTTTGCGCGATAAAGGCCATAGCCGAGTGCCTGAGCCTCCAGCCATGACCACAGGAATAAGCATGTTAAGTCCTTTTTGAGAATAAGTTTCAATAGCCTATAGTTTAGGACAAAATCTCCACTTTACGCTGAATTTTTAAATCGCTTAATCAATCCCTGACTCGATGAAGACAAGGCTTCATCGCTCGCGCCATTAAATACCTCTAACACGGTATTGCCGAGTTCTTTACCCAATTCAACGCCCCATTGGTCAAAGGAATTAAGTTGCCATAAAACGCCCTGCACGAAGATTTTGTGCTCGTACAGTGCCATCAAGCTGCCCATCGTTTTAGGCGTGAGCTTGTCCATCGTAATAGTAATACTAGGATTATTGCCATGCATCACTTTATGTGGTGCCAACGTTTTAATTTGTTGCTCGTCAAGGCCAGCCAGTTGCAATTCGCTTTCCACTTGAGCTAGAGTTTTCCCTTGCATTAAGGCTTCACTTTGCGCAAAACAGTTGGCGACCATGGTTTGATGATGCTGCTTAAATTGCGTATCGCTTTGTAGCGCTACAATAAACTCACTAGGGATGACCTCATCACTCTGATGCATTAACTGCATGAAGGCGTGTTGTGAATTGGTGCCTTCTTGGCCAAACACGATTGGCGCGGTGGCGAGTGTCACGGGTTCACCTTGATGATTAACACATTTGCCATTACTTTCCATATCAAGCTGTTGCAAATAGCCGGGGATATCACGCAGCCGATGATCGTACGGTAATACCGCAAGACTAGCGTGACCCAAGAAGCTGCGATTCCACACCCCGAGTACGGCCATGATCACTGGCATATTTTGGTCGAGCGGCGCATTTTCAAAATGACTATCCATCTCATAAGCGCCGGCTTTTAGTGCTAAATAATTATCCATCCCGATAGCGCAAGCTAACGGAAAACCTACCGCGGACCACAGCGAGAAACGTCCACCAACCCAATCCCACATCGGCAAGATACGCGCTTCGCTGACTCCAAAGTCCATCGCCTTAACCCGATTGGTGGTCACCGCAATAAGATGCTGCGCCAACGCCTGTTGATTGCACCCGTTAGCGAGTAACCATGACTTAAGCGCATTGGCATTAAGTAATGTTTCTTGGGTGACGAATGTTTTAGAAATAACCACCACCAAGGTCGTGCCGGGATTAAGCTTGGCGATTTTCTCTTCGACCGCGTTCCCATCAACGTTCGCAAGATAATGCACTTTAACATTATCAACGGCATAAGATTTTAACGCTTGCGCACATACCTTAGGGCCATAATACGAGCCCCCTATTCCCACAGCGACGACATCGGTAAAGGGTTGACCATCGAAACCACACAGATGACCCTGATGGATCTGTTCAATCAGACTGGCCATCTTAAG
>Ga0105356_10004618_pt1 | contig 13269 bp, 12 predicted proteins | sample GOMGulsemesocosm_3_FD_83502 | JGI IMG/M metagenome (GOLD analysis project Ga0105356, IMG submission 83502) | Methane-oxidizing microbial communities from mesocosms in the Gulf of Mexico - GOM9D Gulf of Mexico | ecosystem: Environmental > Aquatic > Marine > Cold seeps | place: Gulf of Mexico...
AATAAAGAAAAGTAATCTTGTTTTTGCGCTTTACCATCACTTATATCTTTTATCGGTCCTGAGCTTAGATTGTATATATGGACACTCTGAATTACTTCAATAAGCTCTTTATTAACAGAAATCACTTTCAGGATTCCGTAAGGGTAAGTAGCTTCATACCCATCCATTAATGCTTTAAAGTCAACCACATAAAGATCACCAAACTCAGGTGATATTAAATAAGTTTTAGATTTTTCATTTTTCTGCGCTGAATCATATGCAAAATAAGAGATTATCATAGGCATTAGTATTGCCCAATATTCAATAGGAATAAAGAATAATGTGTGCCGATTAGAAAGACGAGAATCTCCCGTTTTCTCATCAAAAATAAGGCTACGCTTTTTATAGTTAAACCAACAGCCTAAAAAAGCCACCAATATTGCACTTGCAATCGTTGATGTATAAACTTGCCAAATATGACTATCAGAGTAACCATCACCATAGGCAGCATCAACAATAAGCTGAGTTCCTATAAACAATATAATAAAAATAGGTAATACAGCCCAACCAACTCCTTTGAAAATGACTAACATAAGATTTCCTCAACGCTGTCAATATTCTTAATACTAGCTTGTTGATTATAAGCAACCTCAATTTGCTCTCTATTTTATAAAAACATTTTAGATTAAATAATAATGGGGATTTTTGAGTTTACTTTACTGTTAAATATTCTAGTGGCTAAAATACAATATAGGCTTTACTGGGTAAAGTAGATATTATTACTTTAAATATGGTCTGTAGTCTAAGATCCTATATTTTTTGATCATCTCTTTGACTAGACTTCTATTAATTTTTAAAAATTGATTAAATTCGTTGATTATTTTTGGGTATTTTATAGTTGAAAAGTGGTAATCATAAACATCATATTGATATCGTTTATCAATAACAACTTCATTACCTGATTTACCCATTTTTTTTAAGTAATGATGAATCACACTTGGCTCAATATCAATGCCATCAACCGTTTGGCTTAGAAGCTGTTGAATTAATATAGTCGTTGAAGCGTCTTCTATTAACGCAACCTGCCCTCTTTCAATTTGTTTTATCCAAGTTGTTGGGTAAAAACCTAATAATGTGCCAAGCGCTTTAAAATCAAGTTTTTCTTTTTTTAAAAAAGGCTTCAACACAGTGGTACCAGCCACAAGCTTTATCGTTGAATCACTAAATGTAAACTTTTCTTTTAATGATTTCTCGGGGTACCAACGCGCATTATCTGGATATTTAAAGTCTATTTTTTCTTCCAATAACCACCTTTCAAACCGCTTAATTGGTAAAGGAAGATAAACAAATTTATAGCCTTTTGATTGCGCAAATTTGTCTAATAGTTCTCTTGAAAAAGTATTTCGATGTGATTTAAAATCAAACAGTGGATAATAGGATACATCTTCGACACCAACAATGAATTCCTTAGCTTCTAACCTCTGTATAAACAAGCAGATAAATAAAAACATGACGATTTCAAGTCGCCAATTAACTAAATTAATATTCATACTTTTAATTATAATCAAAAAAAACACCCTGTGAAGATTATGTAATTATTACACAAAACTAAACTGAGTTCATGTTTAAGCTGAACACTCAATTATTAAGCATTTTATTTTTAATTAAAAATGCACAAGCAAATGAAGACTGAAATTCAAATCAGTCTTCAGTATAGAATTTTATCGTACTTGTATCCAAGCACTATATTCACTACTACCACAATCATTAATTGCATTTACTCGAACATATTGTGTTCCAGTTAAATATAACCAATCACTAGAATTTTGTGTTGTTGTCGCTAAAGGTTGCCAACCATTTGTCCATTTTTGTATGCTGTACTGTGATGCAGTCGCTAAATCGTTCCAGGTCGTTCTGAAGTAGTATGCGCTATAAATTTCAGCATTTAATCCCGTAGGAATACTTGGTGCTGCTGTGCACGTACCTGAATCAGATTTGAATGTGATATTTAATATTTCTGATGGCATACTTTGCCCGCAATTACTTCTTGCTATGACTCTGATTTCAATATTTTGACTTGGCGAAAAATCATTTAATACAGCTGTATTTTGATTAACCGTCTGCTTCGTTTGCCAAATTCCACTTTCTAAAATTTGAACTTGGTATGACATTGCATTTGTTATTTCATGCCAAGTTATAACGGCACTATTATTTGTTATATTGCTACTTATTAGATCATTTGGTGCTGGCGTTTGAATGCAATCCCCTCCTATTGTTATTTGCCAGCTATAACTGTCTTTCATAACATTATAATCATCTTTAATAACTTTATTTGTATTGTCTTTTACATGAGCAACTAAGGTGTACGTCCCACTTGATAAATCATTTGCTGCGACGGTAAATTCGTTACCATGTGATTTGTGTACATTATCAAGATACCAGTTTACATCTATTGTATTTGGTACAGGTATAACCGTTTGTACTGTAAAAGTCTCACTTTGGTTTTCTCCTATATTTATATTTGAAGCATTAGGATAAACAGAGTCAATAGGGTCTACAAAGTGATAAGTACGTTTTACAAGTTCTTCTTCATTTACTTGATAAAATGGCACACCAAGATGGTTCATCATGGAATCATATGTAGGTCTATACATACCACTGGTACAATAGCGCCCACCTTGATAAGCACTTATATTACTCGCATGTTGCCAATGTGACCATTTGCTACCATAAGAGTTGGTTGTTGCGTTTGCCTCAGTCGGCTCTGATGTAATACAAGTACCATTAGTATATTCATCTGCTAAATGACCAAATGAATGACCAACTTCATGTAGAGCAAGATCAATCGCAGCCGGTGCCAAAGACATTGTTGCTACTGTACCACCGGCCCCGCCATAAGTTTGTGTATTAACAACAACAACAACCTGATCGGCTTGGGTAGAATCCATAACACTATTGATATAGTTTGTTACTTTAGTTTCATCAACACATAATAATCGAGCAATGCCATAGCAGCCAAAATGAGCGCCAAACCTGGTATTGATAGGGCTGCCATTACCAGCACCACTGACTGAAGAGGCAGCTTCAACACGCCAAACATTATATAATTTTTTGTACTCCAAATATGGTGGTACATCAAAATATCCATTTATAATGTTATCGACATCTTCACTAAATTGACTAAGTTGACTAGCTGTATATCCTTCACTTAAAAATACAAGATCTGCTCTATTAATTGAATCACCATTATCCATGACCTTATATACACCTGATGAAGATAATGATTCTGATGTAATGTGTATTTCTTCACTCATTTTTAGGTTATTAAGTGAAATACGATTTATTTGATTCAAAGACATTTTATTTTTTTGTTGTTCAACTTCAAATACGGTTATTGAATTCAACTTTCCTTTATCAGGAACGATAATATTCAGTAATGCTGAATTACGTTTGATATCTTTAGCAAATGTAATGTCACCTGAATGTTCATCAAAAATTTCAGCTCTAAAGTACAAAGGGTTTTTAACTATTTGGCGACTGAGTTCTTTACCATTTTTGTCTTGACCTATTACCACTAAATCTTTTGAGGATAAGACTTCTTTGCTTTGTGTTGCTAACTTTGTACTTTTACGATTAAGTGTTATTACCTGTTTTTTATCCTTAACTTTTATATTTTGTAGATTAGACTTGAGGTCGTGATTATAAATTTTAATATTAAGCTGACGGTTTTTTAATTGAATAGATGCAGACATTGTATTAAATGCCATGAGAAGAAGTGCTATATTTGTAACAATTTTTAGCGAGCGCATAATGACTCACCTCCATTTTATTATTTTTAATTAGTTATATTTGCAACGCTCACATTTCAGTGAATTGGCTATTTATTATTAAAATATATCGTTAGTTATAACCCCTAATAAAATGGTATTCATCAACAAGCGATGCTTTATTTCTTATGCTTTTCGATAAATCTTTTGGCTTAATTAATCGTTTGTTATTTAACTTTTTAGTGTTACTTGGTTTTAGACCTGACATATTCACCTCGATATAATGTATATAAATTGTTAATAGGTAATAAATATCAAAGTTTAAAATTAAACATCAGATAAAAAGGTACAGAAAGAGTATCAGATGTATTGAATGAACGTTTTTTGTCGTTAAGTAAAATTTAAATATACTAAAATAGTAGAGTTGGGAGAGTTTCTATGGAATTAAAGAAGTTAAGACTCATTTTTTAATACTCATACCCTTCCCGTTAATAAAGTGATCACTCAGCGGGAGTTTAAAGTGCTTAAAGCAAGACATTGGTTGTTATGCCAGTTCGAAAGGGAGTAACCATTCCTTCACTGACATGCTTAGAATTGTAAAACCTCACAAGCTCTGCGCGGTCACTTATTTCATGGGATTGGTATTATTATGAGTCTGACTTTTTGATACTTATATTTCAGCACTCAAACTTCTAAATAGATGGGCGAAACTCCGACTAATGGCTAAGGGTTCGTTTAGGCATTTCATGAAGGCATTCATCTGTTCGCAATCTGTTGTTTGCACATAATCTAAACTTTTAATGTTAAGTACCGTACTTCTGTGTACTTGCCAAAAAACCTCTGGGTCAAGTTGCTCACATAAACTTTTCAGTGGCATTCGCACTAATGCTTCACGCTCTTTAGTTAATACTTTTACGTAGCGGCCACTTGCTTTAAAACAGATAATATCTTCAACTGGAATTAACCAAAATTTATTACCAATTTGAATTTTTAATCTTTTTAAATATGAATCTTCTGCTGAATGTAGATTCTCGAGTACTTGCTTGATATCTACAGGCGTAGAGGCAAGTCTAACATTGAGTCTTTCTATGCATTCTTGTAACCTTTTATCTGAATAAGGTTTAAGTAAATAATCTATTGCGCCAGTTTCAAATGCTTGTATAGCATATTGGTCATATGCAGTAATAAATACAATATGACACTTATGCTTAGTTAATTGTGCAACTTCAATACCGGTCAAATCCCCCATTTGAATATCAAGGAAAGCAATATCTGGTTTGTCTTTATTTAGTGATGCAAGTGCATCATCACCATTTTCTACAGAAGATATTATCTTCGCGTCAGGCCAATACTTCATCAATTTATTATTAAGGTTTTTCCGTAAAAACTCTTCATCTTCTGCAATTAAAATCTTAACCATTGCTAGGTACCTCTAAGTGGGCCGTCGTGAATTCATTCGTTTTACAGTTAATTGAAAACTTACCTCTATTTCCATAGGTAACTTTCATTCTCTCAAGCAAGTTAGTAATGCCTGTGCCATAGTTTTCGCATTTTAATATGCCGATGTTATCAGTCACTGTTGCTTGTATCATTTGCTTTTGCCCTAACTTTACCTCTATTCTTAATTTACCTTTACCATTATTTTTTTCAATGGCATGTTTTATTGCATTCTCAACTAAAGTTAAAATCGACATAGGTAATATTGGTCGATTTAATATCGCTTTAGGTATATCAATTTCATACTCTAATTTACTAGAAAAACGAATTTTTTGAATATTAAGATAGCGAATTATCATCTCCTGCTCTTCTTCTAATTTAATAAATTTATGGCGATATTGATGAACAGTCGATCTTAAGTATTCTGTTAATTCTTCTAATAAATTTTTTGCTTTTTCAGGGTCTAAGTCAATTAAACTGTGTAAATTAGCTAACGTATTATAAAAAAAATGAGGTTCTATTTGCGCTTGTAATAAATGTAACTCCATTTCTACACGTTCTCTTTCTAAAGAGTGTTCAGCTATTTCTTGCTTCAACAATTGAAATTTAGGCTGTGATTCACGACTTTGAATATAAACTATTACCATAATGGCCCAAGCAGAGAATATTAACGTAGACATGGAATATATAGTTGCTTGTAAAATAGGATGTAAAGAACTTTCATTCCATGTATCAGTGCTATAAATCAAAGGAAAACTAACAGCAAAGGCTAACAACCCTATCATCGCAATCCGGACAACCGACATTTTGCTGCCCGGCCCACGTGATAAAATCAAATATGAAAAAGCTAATGAATACCCAAGGATATTCATTACCTTAATATATCCTATTAATTCAGAAAAAAAGAACTCATAACTGCTTTCAACTACAGCCAAATGGTAAACCGTTTTTAAAAATGCACACGCGCAGTTTATGGCAAAAATAACAACAATATTATTAATCGTCATTAATGAACCAATTGTTTTTAATCTATAGATGCTACTGTGCATAAAAAGCTCTCATGTTAATGGTTTTTGCCAGCAATATGCTGGCAAATGATTTAAAAGTTATATGACACATTCAATGTTGCGTATCGTCCGATAGTATCGAATAAACCACCGGTATACCCTAAATGGTAACTTGCTCCCCCTCGATTTGCTAATGGCAATTGTGGGGTGCCTTTATCAAATAAGTTATTGATAGCGAGGTTAAAGTTTATATTATCCGTATACCAGTAATTTACACTTAAATCTGTATACCATACATTGCCGGTTTCATTTGGGTATCGATCTTCACTCGTCGTCTCAAGATCTGTTTTTTGGCTACCAATAAACCTTTGATTAATTGTTGTTGAAAAATTTGAAAATGAATAAGTCATATTTAAATTACCACGCCATTGCGGGTATGCCATACCCCCAACAAAATCAATCTCCTCCGTTGATTTATCTGATTGTAACTTTCTTTCAAGCATTTTTGACCATATGGTATTAAAACTTAAGCTACCATACTGCTGCAAATCTAACGAATAGTTAGCTATGATATCAAGGCCTTTAACACTGTGTTTAGCCAAATTTAGCTGTGTCATCTCAACTAAATCAACAATGCCATCGGCTCTGCGAGTAACAAAACCACAAAATGGATTATCAATCGTTTCCGAATCGACACAAGACTCTACTATCGTATTCATATCATAAGAGTTGATTTCACCACTTAAATCGACATGCCAGTAATCTAATGTGATATCAAAACCTTCTAGCCAACGTGGATTAATAACGGCACCAATTGTTAAGGTTTTTGCGACTTCTGACTCTAGGTCTGGGTTACCTGAAAAATTTTGATTGGTATAAGTCCAATAAGGTATAGAATCAGAGTCTATACCTAAGGCAGCACAATTTGAAACTCGATTTTCATTATCATCTACAAACCAAGCATTACAAGGGTCAACAAGCCATTCACCGCCATAATTTTCGGTTGCAAACACTTCATTTATATTGGGTGCTCTAGCTGCTTTAGCATAAGATGCTCTAAATTTAATATCATCAATTGGTTGCCATTCAGTACCTAAATTCCAACTTGTATTGCCACCAGCAGTACTGTAATCAGCGTATCGTACTGCGCCTTCTACCGATAATGATTTTGCTAAAAACTTATCTTGTAATAGCGGAATACGAATTTCAGTATAAATTTCAGTTACATTATATTTCCCTTCAATTGGCTTAGTCACTGAATAACCACCTCCCACACCACTTTGTGAAATTTCTGAAGGAATATCTTCACTAGATTCTTTTCTGTGTTCAATGCCTGAGGCAAAACTTACGAAACCTGCAGGGAGCTCCCATAAATCACCACTTATATTGGCTGTTACAATGGTTTGTTTGAGTTTTGCTCTACCTGTATGCTTTGGCAAACTCACATAATCTATCATTTCTTGAGTCAATGGTTGAAATACATTAATTGGAACACAATCAGAATCACACGTTGTCCACCATGTACCGACTCCTGCATCCCATTTTCCTTGATATATGCCGCCATGAGATGTATTGGCACTTTTTGATACACCATGCTGTAAAGAGACATTCCAGGTATATTCATTAGACAATTCACCTTCTAGGCTTGTCACTATTTGAAATAACTCATTATTCCAATCTGCTCCCCCCGATCCTAATTCAGGAAAAAAACCAGCCCATTCCAAGCCATTTCCAGTTCGTTCAACTTCTGCTTTTTGATCTGCGGTATAAAATTGATAATCTTGCGGTAAATTATTACCGCCGTATTCTGCATACGGACTCCATCGTTGTTGTTAATTCCCTTTTACGTATTTAGTATCTACAAAAAGATTTAAGTTATCACCTAGTTCTTGTTGTACAGTTACATTAAAATTATATTTTTCTGATGGCACTGTTAACAACTGATATTCATAGTCGCCAAAATAATAATCACCACCATTAGTATAAGCACCAAAGAAACCAGCTTGTGCATCTCCCATTATACCGCCGGGACCCATACCCGTTGGCGACTTTGAACCATCAGCATTTAATTTGTAAACCACGCCATCAATAAAAAAGTTTCTGTCTGATTGATTCCAAAAGCGATTGTATTGTTGAACCGTTCGATCTGCTATACCGGCTATATTTTCATCCGGATCATTTGGGTTGGGTCTATAAGCAATATCATTATCAACATAACTTCTATCATTGGCATTGATAGAGTCTGACTTGTAATAACTAAAATTAGCAACGATGTTACCTGTACCATTAAAAATATTAGTCCCGTGGGTAATATCAAAAGCCATACGTTTGCCATCACCCTCACCGGATAAACCATAAGAAGCATTCGCTTTTGTACCATCAAATTGTTTTTTTAAAATAATATTCATAACACCTGCGACAGCATCAGCACCATATATTGCAGATGCACCACCGGTCATGATCTCTACTCGGTCAATGAGTGGCATTGGAATAGTTGATATATCTACCGTGGTACTGCCTGGAAACGAAGGTACATGACGACGACCATTAACCAGTACTAAAGTTCTTTCAGCACCCAAACCCCTTAAGTTTTGACTTGCCATACCTGCATTGCCATTATGATTACTTGTAGTATCACCTAAATCAGGCACTACGATGGGTAGCTTATTCAAAGCATCACTGATATTTAGCGCGCCTGTTTTCCTTAAATCATCACCAGATACAGACACTATTGGAGTGACAGCTTCCATTTCCGTACGTTTTATTCTACTTCCTGTTATTTCAATTACTTCAACTTCATCTTCTAACGATACTTCCTTAGCATTGATTAGATTTGAATAACCCAGTGACATGGTTGCGATTGCAATCAATGATAATGAACTTTTAAAACGTTTATTTTTAATTATATTGTCTAACATTCTGCGAGGATCCCTTTGTATTTGTTTATTTTATGAATACTTCACTTCATGCTCAGATAACCTAAATTTTTATATATAAAAAAGTTAAGGTGTCATCAATAATCAAAATACGGTATCAAGGGGTCTAAATATTGTATTAAGAATTGTTGTTCAAAACTATAAGTACAAATTATCTAATAAGATTTTATATCGGGTTCATCTATCGCATCTTTTTTTTAAATTGAGATTGAAGCAAAAGTGGGAACCAAGTATATTTAATTGATAGTATTAGTGCTTATAATCTAAACTGATAGTAATTAACTGCTATTTCAATCAAACTCATTCTTTAAGATATAACAAGCTTTTACTCGCATGGGGGGATTATTATAAGGTTCATGGTATTGTATAAATTAACATCGTTATAATAACAATGGCCTTTAACTTTTTAACACCAAATACAAATTTACTCGTTAGGATTCATATGAATAATAATATAAAATCGCCGATACCAAAAAATGAAAGCGAGCGTCTTTTAGAACTAAAATCATATGACATAGTCGATTCTTTCCCTGAAGATGAATACGATGATATTGCTTTAATTTCATCCCATATCTGTAAAACTCCAATTGCAACAGTCGCTTTAATTGATGAGACAAGAAAGTGGCACAAATCTAAAGTCGGTATTAACAAGGAGTCGGTACCTAGGGAAATAGCCATTTGTTCCCATACAATTATGAATGATGAAATATTAGTAGTGAATGATACGCATCTACATCACCAGTTCTGTAATATAGGCATGGTAACAAAACCACCATTTGTCAGATTTTATGCTGGTGTGCCATTAATTAATGCCTCTGGATTCGCTTTAGGAACTTTATGTGTTATTGATACCAAACCCAACCAATTAAATGATTTTCAAATCAATGCACTTAAAGCACTTGGACGCCAAGTTATTACTCTATTGGAATTACGTCGTAATTTAGCACATTTAGAAAAGCAAAAGCATGAACTACTCGCTTTAAGTCAAACCGATGATTTAAGCAATTTATTCAATCGTCGTGTTTTAAGTCGTGAGCTTTCAAAAGAACTCAAGCGAAGCAATCGCTATGGGGGAAGCTTTGCTTTAATGATGCTAGATCTTGATTACTTTAAAATACTTAATGATAAACATGGTCATGCATATGGTGATAAAGCGATTGTTCAACTTGGTAAATTATTAAAGGAAAAATCAAGAGAAACAGATTGTTGCATTCGATATGGTGGTGATGAGTTTATTATATTAATGCCACATACGAATGCCGTTCAAGCAATTGAGGTCAGTGAACGAATTAGACAGTCAATTGATGAATCAGGTGGTGTACTTGATACACTCAGTGCAAGTATTGGCATTGCAATTGTAGAGGAATTTAATGTTAGCGAAAAATCAATACTTGCATTAGCGGATGATTGTGTTTATCTCGCAAAAGAAAAAGGACGTAATCAAATTGTTCACCAGTTTATTTGATTACAATGTTTATTATTACAAAAATAATGCATACCTTCATCGTTTTTCAACAAATCTGAGCTGATTATGGATTTATCACTCCTCAATATATAAAATAGAATGAAGGAAATTATCCTATCTATAATCAACTAAGCTTAAATTTTCTTTTTTACATACTTTTATAACTGTATCTCTTTTAGCTAATTTTTTAAGATAAAGTGATAAGTTTTTAAATGACAATGGAGGCTGTTTAAATTCATCAGCCCATACAGCCAACATAAATAAGAAATAATCACATACAGTTATGCTACTACCCACTAAATAGCTTCTTCCTTCAAGTTCAGTATCTAATAATGCAAACATATCTGTAATTCGTTGCTCTTGAGTTTGCACTATTGCATTTATATCTGTGCTATTACTGGTATGTTTTTGAGGGTAAAAATAAATCATTAATTCAGCTTGTACCGTATTATTTAAATACATTAACCATTGATAAAATAATGGTCTATTTTTATCACCCACTTTAGGCATAAGTGATTTTTCAGGGTTGTTATCACATAAATGTAAACATATTGCGGCACTTTCAAATATTGCTAAACCATCATCAACTAAAGTCGGGATCCGTCCAGTAGGGTTTAACGCTAAGTACTCATTAGATTTATGTGCATTAGATTTTCTATCTACTAATTGCAATTTGTAGTCTATACCCATTTCTTCTAAAATAAAGTGCGGTGCCATACTTGCGTTAAGTGGATAATAATAAAGTGTATACATCATATTCCTTGAATTAATTGGAGTTAAGTTTTTTCTACCATCGCTTTTATCTTTACTGCTTTTTCAAAATGATCTAACTTATGAGTCATTATCCACCAAGTAGCGACTTCCATTAATAACTCAGGTTCGTCATTTTTATTGGCAAAAAAAGCGTAAAACGATAAACCGACGTTATCACCTTTTTGTGCGATTTTGTTATTACATACTTGTATTATTTTTTGTTTTAAAACATTTTTCATTCACTTCTCTACTCACTTAAGTTTCATATATGCCTAATACTTAGTTAATCGGTATTTTATCAGTGAATACCGTAGCGGCATATTACTGAGTTCTTCAATTTTGTAACATATAATTTATAGAACCCTTAATTAAAAGTCAGTTTGTCCCATTAAAATATTAGTGCTAAGCTCCTAAGAACTCGAATATTTATCAAGGCTTTTGTTTTACACAATTGAGTGTATGCGATTAGACCTAAAGGAAATTTATGATTTACACAACCACAGAGTCAGTCCCAGGTAGAGACATTGAAGAAATACTAGGTGTTGTTACAGGCAATGTTGTTCAAGCTAAGCATATTGGACGTGACATAATGGCTGGATTGAAAAATATTGTTGGCGGTGAAATACGCGGTTATACCGAAATGTTAACGGACGCAAGAGACATTGCAGTTCAGCGACTAGTAGAGGACGCGAATGAAAAAGGAGCCGACGCAGTGGTAGGCATTCGCTTTACAACAAGTGCTATTATGGATGGTTCGTCTGAAATAATGGTTTTTGGAACTGCAGTTAAATTTAAGCCTTAACATTTGTTACCTTTATTTTTCTGCTTCTTTTGCTTTAACTTTAAGTAAGTATAATCTATGAGTAAAATCAATCTTGATGAAAAATTCGCATTATTTAATCAACAATGGACACCAAAAGTCATTGCGGAATCAAATAAACAATTAGTAAAAATTGCAAAAGGCAGTGGTGAATTAGTTTGGCATAAACATGATAATGAAGATGAGTTATTTATCGTATTTAAAGGACAATTAACCTTACAGCTTAGAGCTGAAAATATCATTCTTAATCCAGGTGAAATGTATGTTGTACCAAAAGGAGTTGAGCATTGTCCAAAAGCACAACCAGATACACACTTTATGATGATAGAGCCTGCATCAACAGCACATACTGGATCAACCGTAAGTGACAGAACTGTTTCATCACAACAGCAAGAGTGGATTTAATAAAAAATTAAAGGAAACACAGATTGAAACAATCAATAATACATATTGCTTTAGTTGTAAAAGACTATGATGAAGCGATTAACTTCTATGTAAAAAAACTCAAGTTTGAGCTTATTGAAGATACCTATCAAGCAGAACAAGATAAGCGTTGGGTTGTCGTTTCGCCACCTGGCTCTAATGGTGTTACATTATTACTTGCACGTGCATCTAAGCCTGAGCAAAATGATTTTGTTGGAAACCAAAGCGGGGGAAGAGTTTTCCTATTTTTAAGTACAGATGATTTTTGGCGTGATTATAATCGCATGGTATCGGACGGTATAAAATTTGTCAGAGAACCGCAAGAGCAAGATTATGGCACTGTTGCTGTATTTGCAGACTTATACGGTAATTTATGGGATTTACTCCAATTAAATGCAAATCATCCTATGGCTCCAAGAACTTTATAATCGCTCCATCAAAGAAGGATAATCGATAAAAACTTCATATTTAAGATTACAATTGCTACGAAATGCGCCGTTTGTATAGCAACAAACTCTGATGATTATATAACAACGCTGAAGGTAGTGTGACTGCTTAAATTTTGTTGAATTTCTATCCTGTTCGAGGGCGCGTAAAGCACAATTAATTAATGTTAACTCAACTGATTAAGTTCTTTTGTTTCTTAAGTTCATTATTTTCATCCGTATCTAAAGATGGGCCT
>Ga0105356_10004622_pt1 | contig 13261 bp, 6 predicted proteins | sample GOMGulsemesocosm_3_FD_83502 | JGI IMG/M metagenome (GOLD analysis project Ga0105356, IMG submission 83502) | Methane-oxidizing microbial communities from mesocosms in the Gulf of Mexico - GOM9D Gulf of Mexico | ecosystem: Environmental > Aquatic > Marine > Cold seeps | place: Gulf of Mexico...
GTAACTGCACAAATGCCTCCTTTATTTTCAATCAATAAATTGACCGCTTTACAAATCAATTCGTCTGAAACTCCAACTGCAATAATATTATGAGAATCGTGTCCAACAGAGCTTGCTATTGCTCCTTTATGTAGTCCAAAATTTTTGATAAATGCAATTGATGGCTCCGTATTTTTATAGCGATTTACAACTGTCATTTTCAATACATCTGTCTTTGTGTTTGAAACTAAGTTTCCATTTTCAATGAATGCATCTGCTTCAATTTCATTGGTCACCAATTTACCGTCCAATGCTTCAATGACACGAATTTTTTTAGCTGTAGATTTAAATTCAAAATCAGAAGTAGTCTTCAAATCGGTGTCAAAATTATTCAATACTTCAAAATCAACTGACTCCACAAATGAGGCACCATTCTTAGCAACCAATTCTCCATTGATATACGTTTCTAAAACATTAAAACATTCTAAATCTTCTAACACAATAAAATCAGCATCATCGCCAACATTCAGCAACCCAACATCTAGCTTATAATGCTTCACAGGATTTACACATGCAACTTGCAACACTTCAAAAACATTCATCCCTTTTGCAATGGCTCGTTCACATAATTGATTGATATGCCCCAGCAACAAATCATCGGGATGCTTATCGTCAGAACAAAACATCATATTCTCAAAATGACTTGGCAATAAGTCAATCAAGGCTTCAAAATTCTTAGCAGCACTTCCTTCTCGAATAATTACTTTCATTCCTTTTTGCAACTTCTCTAATGCTTCATCATAGGTAAAGCATTCGTGATCAGTAGAAATTCCAGCAGCGATATACTTAGTTACATCATCTCCACGCAATCCAGGGGCATGACCATCAACAGGCTTGTTAAAATCTTTTGCATGCTGAATCTTTTTTAAGACTTCTTCATCATCAAATAGCACACCTGGATAATTCATCATTTCTGCCAAATACTTAATATCTGGATTTGCCATCATTTTTCTGATATCATCAGCATCAATAACAGCTCCAGCACTCTCAAAAGAAGTTGCTGGCACACAAGATGGGGCTCCAAAATTGAATTTCAACGGAACTTTTTTTCCGTTTTCAATCATAAAGTCTACCCCTTTAACACCCAATACATTTGCTATTTCATGGGGGTCAGAAACGGTGGCAACTGTACCGTGAACAACGGCTATTTTTGCAAATTCAGAAGGCACCAACATGGAACTTTCAATATGAATATGAGCGTCGACAAAACCGGGAAGAATATACTTCTTTACCCCATGATCTACTTCTTTGATAGCAGTTATTTTTCCATTTTCAACGCTAACCTCACCTTTATAAATTCGCTTATTCTGTATGTCTACTATATTCCCTTGTACAATCATTTTCCATGTATTTCTAGCACAAATTTACAAAGAAAAACACCCAAATAACAGATTATTTTATTGGAAATATTTTCACATCATTACCCAACCAACCTTGGAGTTTTGCATATATCTTTTGCCGATCTTCTTTTGAAAAATCTTTGATTCTTGTTCCATGATGCCCCCCTTTTAACACCATTTTCAAGGCATCTACTTCTGGAATCGGACTTGGCGCACATCCTCCCCAAGGGTCATTTCCGCCATAAATATACAGGATCTGGCTTCCTTTAGTTTCTACAAACGTCCTCACGTCTTTTATATAATTTGAATTGTAATCTAACGCAACATCTTGCGGTCCAAAAAAGGCTAGTGAGCTCGTTTTCACATATTGCAATTGCCCCTTTACTGGTGCAAAATCATATCCATAATAGCCCAATTCTGTCATGTGCTGATAAAAGGAGGGCAAGTAATTATAAATTCCGGCATCACTAAACAAGTAGAATCCAGCAACATTTTTTAGGTATTCGAACAATTCTTTTGGACCTGCTTTTTCTGTTGGAATGGTTTCACATTTACTGCCCCATTGCCAAAAAGAAAATGGAAATTCTAATACGGCATGTTCTAAGGCTTCATCAATGGGCATCTTGGTGAAGGATACATTGTTGGCAGCAGCATACTTCTTTAGTTCATCCATAATCGGTTTTCTATTTTTCAATACTGCTCTTTGAAATTTCTGAATATTTTCTCGACATGCTGTTGTTCCATTAGTATTGATTACTTGATGAGTTCGAACATCTTCTTGGGTATTAATTAATGGCGCTACATAAGGCACTGCAATGTCTATATCATTTGGGTATTTAGATTTATAAATTAGTACCGTTTCTCCACCTTTGCTAATTCCTGTAGACAGCCATTTTCCCTTATAAATCCTTTTAAGCTTTGTAACAATATGATGGTAATCAGCAACCGCTGCATCATTGGTTAAATACTTCCATTGAATCGAATCTGGCCTCGATTTTCCATAAAACCGGTACTCAACCTGCACTTGATTTGCCTTGAGCATTTTACTCAGCTCGTAGGTTTGATGCCGCGCATTATAGCCTTCAGTTACCAACACAGTAGGTTTTGAATAGTCGGCATGTGACACATATATATGATGTTCAAAAGTTCCTGCTTTTATGTTTTCATGATCTAAAGGTTGTACTAATGTCATTTCAAAAGCCCCAGTAAAATGATCATTAATTTTAACTGAATCTATAACTGCTTTTGGAAACAACGTTTCTAATTGGGCTTTAAAGCTTAAACTGTTCAATGTTGATTTCTCAGTAACACAGGCCATTAATATGGCGCTTACAATGAACAACAGGAATCCGGTTCTTACGACTTTCATTTTTATATATTTAATTTTTTAAAATTAAAAGAAGTTAACCATTCCAATTGATAGTATGTTAACCAAGTATTGGTCAATGTTACGCGAATACAGCTTCTCACAACGTTGTCTCATGCCTTTTACCTATTTTTAACCTATGGATAGAATTGAACAAATTAGCAGTGAATTTATTGAAGAGAACACCAATTTCATGGAGTTAATCGGTGAAATAGAACTGCATTTTTCTACAAATGAAGTTCTTGTTCCCATGCGTCATCATCATGACTTCCCAAATCCAGCAATACAGGCTGACTCTACATTATTGTTGATGCCTGCTTGGAACCCCAGTAAAAATGCTGGCGTAAAAATAGTCACTGTGAGTCCAGAAAACGGACAGTTCGACTTGCCATCCATTCAAGGAACTTATATTTATTTTGACGCTATAAAGGGAAATATAAAAGCCATTTTAGAAGCAAAAAGCCTAACTGTAAAAAGAACCGCCGCTGCTTCTGCGCTTGCCTCTTCCTTCCTATCTAGAAAAGATGCGTCATCGTTATTAATGATAGGAACAGGTGCACTATCAATTAATTTAATCAAAGCACACGCAGCTGTTCGCCCCATAAAAGAAGTATTTGTTTGGGGACGCAGTTTTGAAAAGGCTCAAACAATTTGTGATCAATTAAAAGAAGAGGTCTTTAGGTGTTCAGCCATTCAGACTATCGAAGAAAAAATTAGTGAAGTGGCCATTATTTCTTGTGCAACCTTATCAAAAACCCCGTTAGTTTTGGGTAAACACCTACAAGCAGGACAGCATGTTGATTTGGTAGGAGCCTATAAAAAAGACATGCGAGAAGCAGATGATGAAACCATTGCTAAAGCGACTGTTTATGTTGACACCTTTCAAGGTGGCTTAAAAGAGAGTGGAGACATTGTTACTCCTTTGCAAAATGGGACCTTGAAAGTAGCAGACATCAGTGCCGATTTATTTCAACTCTGCTCGCAACAAAAAAAGGGACGGTCTACCTCCAAAGAAATTACCGTATTTAAATCTGTAGGGCATGCTTTAGAAGATCTAGCAGCCGCTAATTACTATTATACTAAATATACCAATGGCTAATACCTATCAAAACATTCGCTTAAAAACAGAATTCACACCCAACAACGACTGGCTGCAAATTAAGACCATTGACATGCATACTGGTGGAGAACCTTTGCGTGTTATTGTGGATGGTTTTCCTCAATTAAAAGGAAAATCGGTATTGGAATACAGGCGTTATTGCAAAGAGAATTTTGATCATTTACGAACGGCATTAATGTTCGAACCAAGAGGTCATCCAGATATGTATGGATGTATATTAGTCCCACCAAACGATGATGATGGAGATTTCGGAATCCTATTCTTACACAACGAAGGCTATTCTACCATGTGTGGACATGCCATTATTGCCATTTCTACTTTGGCTATAGAAATGAAATGGATAGCTGTACAAGAAGGAGATAATATTCTTAAAATTGATGCACCATGTGGGCGAATTACTTCTTTTGCTCATGTAAAAAATGGCCAAGTGACGGGTGTCCGTTTTCACTGCGTACCAAGCTTTGTTGTTGGTTTAGACAGAACTGTTAACGTTGAAGGATTAGGAAATATAACCTACGATTTGGCATATGGTGGTGCTTTTTATGCATATGTAAATATGGATAAAAATAATTTTGATTTCGATTTGACAACAGCCTCATACAGCGCCTTGATTACCAACGGGATGAAGATTAAAAATGCAGTCACAGAAGCTGATAAAGAAATTATACATCCCTTTGAAGAAGATTTGAGTTTTAATTATGGAACCATTTTTATAGACCCCAACAAACAACCTTCTGGAGCCGATAGCAGAAACGTTTGCATCTTTGCTGAAGGTGAAGTAGATCGCTGTCCAACAGGGTCAGGGGTTTCTGGAAGAATGGCCATTCACAAAGCCAGAAAAGAAATGGACTATGGCGACACGATGACTATTGAAAGCATTACCAATGCTGTTTTTAAAGGCTCCATAATTTCTGAAGAAGCGTACGGGCCATTTAAAGCAGTCATTCCACAAGTAGAAGGAACGGCACATATTACGGGCATGCAAACCTTTGTAATTGACCCAAAAGACCCAATGAAAGACGGTTTTATTTTACGCTAATATCCACCAACATTAAAAAAACATTTGTAAAACTAAAAGGGTTGTCAATAATTGACAACCCTTTCTTAATTCAAAAATATAGTATTAATGCAATAAATTTAATTTATTCATCTATTTCAGAATTTGCTTGAATCTCAGACAACGGCACAGGTAAATACGAATGCGCTGCAGCATTGAATCCTGTTCTTCCTGCGGCTTGCATAGCTTGATCTAACATCCCCCATCTTCTTAAATCAAAAAAGCGGACAGATTCTAATGTCAATTCCATAGTTCTCTCGTGAATTATCTGTGTTTTTACATCTTCTTTAGAGCTTACCGTTATTGCTGGCATATCTCCATGGGTTGCTCTTATATTATTAATGTGGGTTATAGCTTCAGCAGTAGCTCCTGTTTCATTTAAAGCTTCTGCATACATTAATAACACATCAGCATAACGCATCAGCACAACATTTACTCCAACATAAGAATTGTTGTATACATAATTTGGCAACCATTTTCTAAAATACGCATGATTATCATAGGTACTCCCATATTGCCAATTCATTAATTGATCCCAAGTATACCCTTGCATTTCATTGGTATTTGTATCATTAAAAAAGGCATCTCTAAAATATACTGATCCGTACAATCTACTATCATAACGACCGGTGGTTGCAATCATCCCTTCTGTTTTCATTTCTGTAACAATAGCAGGGCTTGCCTCGATTCCTCCCCAGCCACCAATCGACCAGTCACCAACAAAAGCATGCAGTCTCGTTGCATTCCAAGAATTTGCATCTCCACTTTTAAATTGCAATTCGAAAATAGATTCTTGATTGTTTTCGTTTTCACCGTTAAACAAACTTAAAAAATCTGGTTCTAAATCATACCCACCAACAGTACCATCAACAATTTTTTTAAATGCGGCTGCGGCATTTGTAAAGTCTGCCCCATCTGACGATGTTACATCTCCTGCTTTGTGCATATAAGCCTTTCCTAAATACGCCAAGGCTGCTCCTTTAGTAGCTCTTCCAGCTTTTGTTGCTCCCACAACTCCCAGCATTGATTCAGCATCCTGAAAATCTTTAATAATAACGTCCCATGTATCTTTTCTACTAGACAAAGCTTTATCAATTGACTCTTGAGAAATCATTTCTGTCCGTACCACTATTTGTTCAAACAGTGTTAATAATTTAAAGTGGTAATACCCTCTTAAAAAAGTTGCTTCACCAATAATTTGCTTCTTTTCTGCAGCTGTAATTTGTTCAGAGGTCATTTCTCCAACCTTTGTAATTACTTGATTTGCAAAATTCAACCCTTTATAATTGGTTGTCCAAAGCACATTTAAAAAGGTATGCCCATTGGTGTAATTAAAATTAAAAATTGACATCCAATGTCCATAATTCGTTGCATCTGGCCCTGGCAAGGCATAATCTGACCTAAAATATTCTACTACCGATCTTCCTTCTTGCCATCCATCCCAAAAATTACTTCTCGCTTCTAACTCTGCATACACTGCGGTTAACCCCGATTGTGCATCTTCTGCATTCCTCCAAAACGATGTTGATGTTAATTGATCTGGAGATGTTTGTTCAATAAAAGCATCATCATCACAAGAGCTTATCGTAACTACCAACAAGGAAGCTACAATTATTTTATATATATTTTTCATTGTTTAAAATTTTAAAATTGAAATTGCACGCCTAAAATCACTGATTTATATTTTGGGTATAAGGTTCTATCAATACCTCTAGATAAAATACTTCCTCCAACCTCTGGATCTAAACCACTATAATTTGTGAATGTGAATAAATTTTGACCTGTTACATAAATTCTTAATTTGTCCATCGCTAGTTTATCCAATATATCTGTTGGAAGTGTGTACCCTAGTTGAATGGTTTTAATTCTTAAATACGCACCACTTTCAAGAAAACGTGTAGACGCTCTATTGTTTTGATTCGGATCTCCAAGTACCGCTCTTGGGATAGATGTATTTGTATTTGAAGGAGTCCAAGCATTTAAAGCCGAGGACTCAAAATTTCTTCCACTATCTAATCCTAAGGATTGAAAACGGTTTCCGTTGTATATTTTATTTCCGCCAACTCCTTGAAAGAAAATATTGAAATCCAATCCTTTATAATCGGCAGACAGGTTTAAACTATATTCATATTTAGGAATCGCGGTCCCACTATACACTTCATCATCACTATTGATAACGCCATCGTTATTTTGATCTACAAAACGCACATCTCCAGGTGCAGCATCGGGCTGTATTAAATTGCCACTTACACTATGTGCATCAACTTCTGCTTGGTTTTGAAAAATTCCGTTAGCTACCGGTAAAAAATAAGCACCTGGTTCGTACCCAACCTTTGTTTGGTTAACAAAATGGTCAGAACCATATTTTAATCCTACTCCATACAATACTTGATCATTACTACTTAATTGAGTAACCTCACTATCAATCGTTGTAAATGTTGCAAATGCACCAAAATTTATCTCATTTTTGTTATTTGTATACCCTAATTCAAATTCAAATCCTTTGTTTACAAACTCCCCTACGTTTACAACAGGACTTCTAATTCCCGCTGCAGGAGAAACAACTTTAGTAATTAATAAATCTTCTGTTGATGTATTGTAATAATTCAATGAACCTTTAAGCGCATAATCTAACATGGTAAAATCCAATCCAAAGTTGGAAGAAATATTTGTTTCCCATTGTAAATTGTCATTTTGCAATGTTCTCGCAATCCCTCCTTGGTAAGAAGTTTGTGGGTTTCCAAAAACATATCCTCCATTGTTTTGACTCTTTCCTTGAGAAATAAGAGCTACATAATCGTAATACCCTAAAGCACTATCGTTTCCTGCTTGCCCCCAACTAAATCGTAATTTTAAGAAATCAAAAAGGTTTTGATTTTTCATAAATTCTTCTTCTGTGATTTTCCACCCTAAAGCAAAAGAAGGAAAGATTCCATATTTATTATTTTTCCCAAACTTAGAGCTTCCATCTCTTCGAACACTTGCCTGGAATAAATATTTATTGTCATAGGCATAATTTACCCTACCAAATTGAGAAACCAAACTATATTCTGCATTTGTTCCACTTCCAGAATACGTTCCATCGCTAAAAGCGTTGAGTGTATTAAAGCTAGCATCTAAAATGATGGCTGGTATTTTATTTCCAGCATCATCTAATTTATATCCTTCTGCCTGTACATATGTTTCTTTAAATGGTTCTGAAATTCTTTGATAACCAGCCAAAAGATTCAAGCTACTTTTTCCGAAATCTAATTTATAATTTAAGGTATACTCCTGATTTATTCGTCTAAACTCATTGTTATACTCAGAAACAAAAGCAAACTCATGTCCTTGTTCTTGCACATCTCTTACTCTAAATGCTTGGTGATAATTATAAGAGTAATTTGTTAAACTCGATACTGAATAATTCGCTTTTGCGGTTAAATTGTCCAAAACCTCATAGCTAATATCAATATTTCCTAAAAAGTATTTTAATTTCGTATATCCATTCTTAAAGTGATTTTCTCCAATAGGATTTCTATGATCAGGTAAGTCACCATCTCTATATCCATATCCCGATTGTTTGGTATCGTCTAACACTGGAATTAACGGAGATATCTGAAATGTTTCTCTCAATGAAAACTGTTGACTTTCTCTATAGGTTTCGCTATAATTTAAACTCGTATTAATTTTTAATTTATCTTTTGTAAATCCTAAATTAGAATACACGCCTTTTTTGGTAAACATAGATCCAATAAGCAGTCCTGTTTCATTGGCAGAACTTGCGCCTGTACTGTAATTAAAATTACCCGAAGCTCCGCTCATTCTCACATTAACCAAATTTAATTGACCATCTCTATGGGTTTGATCAATCCAATTGGTATTTACAGAAGGAGGCGTAGTCACATATTGAGGCAATGCCACTCCTGCGTTTTGATACATTTGTTTATGTACATTCACATAACCATCAGCATCTAATAATTTCAACTCTTTTCGAGCAGTATTAATACTAATAGATGATTCTATTTCAATTTTTGCATTTCCTTTCTTTCCTTTTTTGGTGGTAATCAGAACCACTCCATTTGCTGCTCTTGTTCCATAAATGGCTCCAGATGCTGCATCTTTCAACACTTCAATAGATGCAATATTCTTTGCATCAATAAAATAAGGATCTGCCTGTACACCATCTATTATGTATAAGGGTTGATTGCTACCAAAACTCCCAATTCCTCTAATTAAAATATCTGCACCTGAACCTGGACTTCCTGAAGAAGAAGTTACTGTAACCCCAGCAACACGTCCTTGCAATGCATCTGTAGGGTTGGTTGTAACCACGGCGGTTAGTTCTTTCGCTTTTACTTGACCAATGGCTCCGGTAACATCACTTTTCTTTTGCGTACCATAACCAACAACAACCACCTCATCTAAACTTTGTGCATCTTCGTTTAAAACAACCTGGATATCTGTTTGGGTTCCCAGAACAACCTCTTTGGTTTTATATCCTAAAAAACGAAAGATCAACGTACTTTCTTGCTTTTCAATTGTAATCGAAAAACGCCCATCAAAATCAGTTTGAGTTCCTTTTGTTTCGTTTCCTTTAACAAGAACAGCAACTCCAGGAAGCGGTGCATTTGTGGTATCAGAAACCGATCCTTTAATTGTAACTTGTCCTAAAGTGTTAAACATCCCTAGAAAAAGGAGCGTAAGCAAGCTTAGGTATTTTACCTTAAAGAGGTAATTAAAATTAGTTTGTATTTGCTTCATAATTAAGTTATTTTTATAACCCAAATATTATGATTATTAATACATTATCTTAAAATCCGACCTTTACTTAACCTATACAGAATCGCTAAATCCCTTTACTTTAGCCAAATAATACTACATCTTCTTTTTACCTGATTCCTTAATAGCCACTTCCTTGTATTCCGATAATCGAGAGCTCTTATAAAAAAAGGCAGCAGACATTTCAGCGCAGTGCACCTAAATATTGTGTAGGAACTCGACTAGGTTTTCTTTTTTATCTAGCATTAATTTTTTTCGCAATCGATGCCTGCCTATTTCCACAGAATTTAGCGAAATATTATTAAGGTTGGCAATCTCCTTTGAGCTCAACTTCAATTTTACCTGAACAGACAATTGAATTTCTTTCTCGGTAAGATTCGGGAATTTCTTTTTTATTTTAAACAAGAAATCACTTTGAAGCGTTTCAACATTGGTATGAAAGCGCTGTATATCTTCATTAAAATCAAATTTAAAGGAGTATTCTTTTACCAAGGCATTTATGTCTTTCTTTAACTGATTCATATTTATAAAACTCAACCCTTTAAAAGAAGCGGTGAGGTCTTTATAGATGGCTGTTCTTTGAGAAATAAACAAGGCTAAATTTGTCAATTCTTTCATTCGAAAATCCAATTTATGCTCAAGGTTTTCTCTCAATAATGACTGTGTCTTCAATTTTTCTTGAGTCAGCTTTGTGCGTTGCTCATAAATTGCTTTTTTCTTTTTTATATTATTTCTTAAAGACACAATCGTCAATACTGCAATTACAACCAACAATATAGATCCAATGAGTATGTATCCTTTTTTCTGCGATTCTAAATTCCGTTGTTGCTGCAAAAGTGCAATCTCTGATTCTTTTCGTTCGGCCTCATACAAGATTCTCATCTCTGTCAATTTCTCACTTTTATTATTCGAGAAAATAGCCCCTTTTGCTGTTTCATACTTTTTATAACTCTTTAGGGCATTTTCATAATCCCCAATTGCCAGGTAATAGTTAGACCAGCCTAGTTCATTTTCTACAATCCATTCTTTATCATCAACCAATTCCCTAATAATCAATCTAGACGTTGTTAAAAGCTGATAGGATTTATCAAAATCCCCAAGCTTTAAATACACTGTAGAAAGCTCATTTAAGATTTCAACTTTATTTTGTGTATCCTGTAAATGATTGAAAATCTTTAATGAAGACCCCAAAAACTCTTTAGCCGAATCGAGTTCATTAATTTTTAAATAGCAAACCCCCATATTTTTCATGGTTTCCGCAAGGCGCCCTTGGTTCTTTAAACCCTTTTTTAACGCTAAGGATTTTCTAAAAAACGACAAAGCCAAATAGTGCTCTTCTTTTTTTGCATGCACCAAACCAATACTATTAAAACTATACGCAATGCGCTGAATATCATTTATTTTTTCATGAATTTTCAATGCCTTCTCATGATACTCTAATGCCTTATTTAAATAACCTATATCATAATACAGCCACCCAAGGGTTCGAAGTGTAAATGCCAAATCATAATCATCGCCAATTTCTTGTCGTATTTCTAATGATTGCAATCCATGTTGAAGTGCTTTGTCATAAATATCATTAAACAAATATCCTTGACACAGGTTGATCAGTGCAAAACCTTCTTGGTTTTTATCCTCAAATTCTAATGATAACTGCAATGCCTCAGTTGCATATTCTATGGTTCTGTCTGGATTTATAATCCAATAAATTTCAGCAACTCTATTTAACAAGGGAATTCTTTCCTCATTCATCATTTTAGGAAGAACAACCAATAAACTGTCTAATTCCAATTGCGAATCATGCGGGTTCTCATCCCAAATATTCTTTTGTGCAACTGCACTACCTCCTATAAAAAACAGTATCAAAAACCATTGTTTCATCTCAAAAATGTATTTGTTTTATATCCTAGGTTAAAAGAACATCAAATTAAATATCTTAACTAGATGCCTTTTACCAAATACTATGCAAATACTAACAATTACCTGATTTTTTACCAAAAGTGTAAGGCAATGTAAAGGATGTTTTTGTATAATTATAAAATAAAAAAACGAACTTTGATGTTATAATTAAAATATACGCATACCTCAAATCTGATTTTACAATTCGGAAATAAAATATTATGAAACTACCTACAACGAAACTTTCTCTTCTATTTATTTTGTGCATTTTTATGGTTTTCGAAAGCTGTACAACACCTGTTCAAAAAGCTAAAAAAAATTATTTAAAATTCAGCGAGAATATTTTAAATTACCATCAAACACCCACCAAAAAATTTGATAAAAATGGATTGATGTTTTCAGACCAAGGTGCCTGGTTTGCCTATAGTCTTCCAGATTCAATAGCAACCGTAACGGGTTTTTCTGGTCCCTTTTTAATGACTCAACAAAATGGGGTTTGGTCAAGTGCTTCGTTATCAAACTTGGTTATAGAAAACAACAAATGGTTATCGTATTCTAGCGCAAGCTATAACAGCCACCTAGAACACACATACACCTTTGACAAATTTATATTGAAACAAGAATTGGTGTTTTCTTCTGGGCATACAGCAAAACTAAAATCCACTCTAAAAAGCACAAGTAAAACTACACAATCAATTCGTTATTCTTTCAAAAATGAGCCCATATTGGCAGATGGACTGCAGCTTTCCTCAACCAATAACCAACTCACCATAAAATCAACGAAATCAAATGCCATCGGTCATGTTATTTTCCCTAAAAATATTGCGTTAAAATCAACCGACAGCACGTATGTATCAAATAGCATCCAACTTGAATTAAAACCAAAAGAAACAAAAGAAATTGTCATTTCGCAATCTTTTATTTTTCCAGAATACAATTGGGAACATGAGTTAGAATCCATTCAAAACACTTCTTTTGATGTTGTATTAGCCGCAAGAAAAACAGCAAAAAACAAGGAATTAAAAAGGTTAATTGAAAACAGAAAAGAACAATTTTCTGGTACTATGTATGCAGAAGTATTGGCAAAATCACAATTGACATTGCAAAACAATTGGCGTATCCCGGCTGGAGAGATCAAATACGAGGGATTGTTCCCTAGCTATCATTACAAATGGTTCAATGGATTTTGGTCATGGGATTCATGGAAACATGCAGTAGGCCTGTCTTATTACGACACAACCTTGGCCAAGAATCAAATGAAGCTGATGTTTGACTTTCAAAACGAAGATGGTTTTATAGTAGATTGTGTGTTTAGAGATATTTCGATAGAAAAGCACAATTATAGAGATACCAAACCTCCTTTATCTGTTTGGGCAGTTGCAAAAATCTATGAAAAAGACCGTGATATTGATTTTATAAAATACATGTACCCTAAACTTAAATTGTATCACGAGTGGTGGTACAACAAAAGGGATCATGACCAAGATGGATTGTGTGAATATGGTTCTACAGATGGAAGTTTAGTTGCCGCTAAATGGGAAAGTGGCATGGACAATGCCATCCGTTTTGACAATTCTAAAATTGTAAAAAACAGCGACGGTGCCTATTCTATAGATCAAGAATCTGTAGATTTGAATGCCTATTTGTATGCTGAAAAGTTGTACTTAGCCTCCTTAGCA
>Ga0105356_10004624_pt1 | contig 13259 bp, 6 predicted proteins | sample GOMGulsemesocosm_3_FD_83502 | JGI IMG/M metagenome (GOLD analysis project Ga0105356, IMG submission 83502) | Methane-oxidizing microbial communities from mesocosms in the Gulf of Mexico - GOM9D Gulf of Mexico | ecosystem: Environmental > Aquatic > Marine > Cold seeps | place: Gulf of Mexico...
TAAAGGAGGGTATGAATTCCAACTATTACTACTGGCAGGTGTTGTTAGCTTATTGATCCAAGGTGCAGGTAAGCACTCTGTTGATGAAATCATTTATAAAAAAATGTAGTATCAAAAGCCCATTCAATGAATATATTATTAAATGGGTTTATTTCATTAACTAAAGGCAAAACTTTTTGAATAACTACAAGTTATTACCTGCACTTATCTCTCTATTACATACACGTAACCTAACCGAATCTGCAAAAGCGTTAAATGTAACGCAATCAGCAATGAGTAAAACCTTATCTCAAATTCGTGATGCCTTTCATGATCCTATTTTAATTCGAGAAGCCAATCATTTTGTATTGACCAAACGGGGTGAAGAATTAAAAACGCAATTGCCCAGCTTAATACAAACTTTAGACAATTTATATTTACCTAAAGAGTTAGATATTACGCAATGTAAACGTAAGTTTATATTGGCTTCAAGTGATTACGTTTCTCAATTTATTTTACCGGATATATGTGCACAAATGGTTAATAGCGCACCGGATATCAGTATTGAATATCAGTTATGGCAAAAAAACGGGTTATATGAATTATCTCAAAAACCTTTAGATATAGTATCTACAATCGCAGACTCAGTGCCTGAAAACCTTTATGGTAAAAAAATGGCTGAAGATGAGTTAGTGATAGTAATGCGTAAATCACATCCTAAAGTGGCAAGCCCCTTTACACTTGATGATTATACGGATGCCAAACATATCGTTATAAGTGGCGGTGGTGATAAAGATAGTCCGATAGAAGCCGCTTTATCTAAACTAGGTAAAACAAGAAATGTATTTGCGTCAGTACCGTTTTTTCAATCGGCGATAGAGCTATTATTACAAACGGATACTATTTTAACGACACCACTGCATATTGCTGCTGACTTTTCACACCTTCATGATTTGGAAATTAAACCTTTACCGCTAGATATAAAACCACATCAATATTACATATTGTGGCACGCTAAAAATAACTTAGATCCTGAGCATAAATGGTTTAGAGAGATCTGTTATCAGTTATTTAAAGCGCATTTAGATAAAACAATAGGATATGGTTTAAAGGTACTCAATCACTAATATTATTAGATTATTCACTCTGATAGCTTAATGCAATGCCAAATGTTCTGCCTGGTTGAAAATCAGCATCCTCATCTGATGAGCCATAATATAATTCATCCAACAGATTGTTTGCACTTAAACTAATTTGAAACTGGTCATTTATATTATATTGCCACTTTAAGTCCCATAATAAAGTGCTTTTTAGTGCTTGCTCACCATCAGCAAAATCAGACTTATGTTGTTTATATGAAAAATTATTCAAAATGTTTGAGTTATTTAAAAACCATTGGCTAGCAAGAGTCCAGCTTGTAGGAGCTAAATCAGCAAGTATTTCATTAGCAGCATCTGTTCCTGTTTGTTTTTGAAATGAAATTTGATGTGTAAAGTTATCAGTAATTTGAAATTCGTAACTGACCTCTATACCTTTAATACTTGCTTTTTCTATGTTTTGATAACTTCTTAATTCACTGTTTATTCGATACCGCTGAATGTAATTGTCTAGAATTTGTGTATAGGTACTTATCAATAATTGGCTGTTATCAAATTGATAAGCCATGTCTATGGAGAAGCTATTACTTGTTTCAGATTCTAAATTTATATTACCTAATGTTGTACCTCTAGGTGTTTCGCCATTAAAATATAATTCAGATAAGGTCGGGAACCTAAAACCAGTGCCAAATTCACCATGAAAGTTGAGTTTTTCTGAAATCAAATAAGTGGCAGATAAACTAGAATTTAATTTACTATCCTGACGAGATGTATTTGTAAGAAGGTTGGTTTGATTAATATTGTCATATCTTAAGCCAGCCATAAATTTAAATTTATTCAATTGCCAATGATTGTCTAAAAATAGGCTGTAATTATCTTGGCTACCCTCTAATAAGCTATTCGAAAATGTTAAGGTTTTATTTTGGTTATATTCTTGCTCTGATATTTTTACTCCTCTTCTACCAACCCACTCAACACCAAATCGGCCTTCTCCATTGACTAGTTCATGTTGACCATAAAACAAACTACCAATTGTATGGGCTTGATAATATGTTTTGTTTTGTCTTGATTCAATACGATCTACTTGACTCTCCCAATTTTGGTAATGATGATAGAGTTTAACTAACCATGATTCTTTATAACTAAGTTGGAATTGGCTTAAACTATGAATTTCACTAGGATACATAGTGATTTTCTTTTCAGGAAATTGAGAGGTGCTTTTACCTATATCTGATGTATTACTTACCAAAAAATTTGTTTTAGTATTAAAATCATCAAAATTTGATTCATATTTTATCAAACCAGCAGTTTGTTCAAATTGTGTGTTTAATTCTTTATTGTTTGCTGCATGGCTATTTTTAGCTTTGCGATATGATAGTCCTGTTTGTAGTTGATCATTACCATATGCTATTGAAATTTCGGTTTGAGCTCCGTTTGTTTGTTGCTCAATTGAGGTTGATAACTCTTGAGGGGAGATAGTTGATAGACTGACAACCCCTCCCATGGCATCGGAGCCATATAAAGTGGAGCTAGCGCCTTTTTGAACCAAAACATCTGAAAACAAGCTTGTTGGAATAAAAGAAACTGAATTTCCAGCTCTTCGATCTGTGATGATAGGGATGCCATCAACTTCAGTTCTTATTCTAGCTTTACTTAAGCCTCGAATACTATAACTTTGCATTAGTCCTCCCTGTCCATTCATATTTACACCTGGAAGCTGATTAAGCCAATCCGCAACACTCCTATTTAAACTAATTTGTTGTTCTGAGTTTAGTGATTCTACTTTTCTTGTTTTTATATTTTGTGAATTGAATAAGTTTCTATTGGCACTGACTTGAATTCGTTCAACTTTTTGTGTGTCTATTGTAGAAGGCAATGAACTGGTTATAAAAATAAAGCTTGGCAAAAGTATCATATTTAATAGTAACTTATAAAGATTATGCAATTGTAATTTCGCAGAACATTATACGGATTGTTTTATAATTTTATATAACTTGTAATATTTAAGTTAAACAGTAAAGGTTCGCGCTCCTTCATTTTATTTTATTTAAATTCAACTGCTTAGATCTAATTTTAGGTTTTGTTTACACTAATTTATTTACATGCGTTTACAAACTTGTTTGTTTTTTGTTAGCTTGCTGTCTCAAAAAAAGATACAAATGCTTCCGATTTATATTTTTTTAAATATAAATTAAATTAGTATTATAACTCTATATTTTTGTTGGGGTTTTTCTTTCTAAAAATAACAATTAATTATGATATAAAAAGGGAACATTATGGGACGTTTCATGTCTAGAAGTTTAGTTGCAACAGGTGTATTGTTAGCAATTGGTGGATATATTTATCAATCAGATCAACCTATTGATGCACATCAAATGCAACTACCTGAAAAATTTCAAGCTAAATTAGAAAAAAAATTAATTAATAAAGCTAAATATGGTAAACCGAGTGAGGCAGCTGAATTTTTTAATTCAAAAAGAATGCCAATAGGCATGAACCAGTTACCTGTAGAAAAGTACGATATTGCACGTTCATATATGCAAAAACAGCCTCATTATGATTTGGCTGCACAATCTTTTGTGCAACCACAAGAAAATGGTTTATACGCTTCGAGTGTTAACGCCAGTGATGAAGTTGATCGTTGGGAGCAACTAGGCCCAGGTAATGTAGGTGGCAGAACTCGAGCAATTCTATTTCATCCAACAACACCAGATACAATGTTTACAGCAGGTGTATCTGGTGGTGTTTGGAAAACGACAGATGCAGGTGATAATTGGCAGCCTCTTGATGATTTAATGACACATCTAGCCGTCACAACTTTAAATTTTGAGCCAGGTAATCCTGATGTGATTTACGCAGGTACAGGTGAAGGCTTCCGTTATACTGGTATTATGCGAGGAAACGGTATTTTTGTATCATCTGATGCGGGTACTAGCTGGAATTCTATTGCGTCTACAGTAAATAACCCTGACTTTAATTTTATATATCGCATTGCTGTCAGTCATAACAATCCAAAAACTATGTATGTAGCAAGTAATGGAGGTTTATTTAAAACCGAAAATGCAGGCTCTGACTGGACTAAATTAATTGATGCAGCAAACTTTTCTGTTGAAGCTGGCGATCGCACATTCCCTATTGGTTGTTTAGATATCGAATTACGCACTGACAAAGATGTGGATTACTTAGTTGCTGCATGTGGTAATCATAGTGCACCTAGCCAAGTACTTGTTTCTAAAGATGCTGGTGCAACTTGGACAACGACTATTGACTCTTTAGTTGAAGGCAATGAAGATTTTGGGCGTATTGAAGTCGCATTATCACCATCTAATCAAGACTCTGTTTATGCATTAATTGTTGATGTAAATACAAATGCCTTACATTCATTGTTTAGATCAATGGATGGTGGTGATACTTGGACTAAACAAGTTGGTAGAGATACTGCGCCTGAAGATGCACCGATAGCAAGAAGTATGCTTGGTTATACTTATGGAGATGGTGTTGTCAATCAACAATGTTGGGGTGGTTCATCTGATATTGGTACTGGTCAAGGTTGGTATGATTTAACATTAGCTGTTGATCCAAGTGATGCTGAAAGAGTTTGGGTTGGTGGTGTAGATGTACTTCGCTCAGATAATGGTGGTAAAAACTTTGGTATTGCCAGCCAATGGTGGTTAGATCCGAGTGATGAGCGCTATATTCATGCTGATAATCATATTATCGCGTTCCACCCTGATTATGATGGTTCAACAAATAAAACCATGTACATAGGTAATGATGGTGGTGTTCAACGTACATTAGATGCACAAGGCAATGTCTTTGCGGTTGTTTCTGATATGTGTCATTTAATGTATTCAACTTGGTATGACGATGAATCTATTGGTTATGCGCAAGAAGAGTACATTAAATTCGAAAATATGAATAATGGTTATGCTGTTACCCAGTTCTATCACGGTGGTGCTGCCAGTGATGGCAGTAAATATGCTGCTGGTTCTCAAGATAATGGTACTCAAATGGGTACTGTTGAAGGTGGTCAAACGTGGACTGAAATTCGAGGAGGGGATGGTGGTTATACATCAATCGACCCAACAAATTCAGATATAATTTACTCTTCATATGTTTATAATTCATTGCAAGTAAGCTACGACTCAGGTGCTAGCTGGAGTAATGCAAGTGTTAATTTTGGCGGAAATGAGGCCGATACTGGCTTTAGATTTATTACGCCTCATATTCTAGATAATAATAACCCTGATAGATTATGGACTGGTGGTAATTATATTTGGAGAACAAATGATAAAGGCCAAACTTGGGAACGTGCATCTGAAATAATGCCAGAAGGCAGTGCTATTACAGCATTTGGCATTGCAAATGGTGATTCTAATAATGTTTTAGTGGGTACGTCTCGTGGCTTTATTGTTCGTAGTCAAGAAGCTGGTCAAACGGATAAAGATACTCAGTGGCATCCTGCACAACCTGTATTAGGTAATGTTTCTTCAGTTACATTCGATCCAAATAATAGTCAAATCGTTTATGCTACATATTCTACATTCGGTGTAAACCATGTATGGAAATCGGAAAATGGTGGGATAAGCTGGAAATCAATAGATAACTTGAATGAAAATAATGGTATTCCAGATATTCCTGTGCATACAATTGTTGTTGACCCTTCAGATAGTAAACGATTATATGTTGGTACAGATTTAGGTTTATTTGTATCATTTGATGGTGGTGATAATTGGGTTGTTGAAAATACTGACTTTGCAAACGTAATGACTGAGCATTTAACTATTGTAGATAATCAGTTATATGCATTCACACATGGTCGTGGTGTATTTAGAGTACAATTAGGAAAGTTACCTCAAACGCAATTACAAGATCATAAGTTAGAAGTTGAAGAAGATGTAACATTTGCAATGACACAAACTCTAATTAGTGATGATATTATTAATGATGAGTCTATTAGTCATGTTTATATTGAGTCTTTACCAACTAAAGGTACGTTAACATTATCAGATGTTGCACTTGAGCAGGGGCAGCATATAACTTTAGATGATTTAGACAAGGTTAGGTATACGCCTGAAGCCCATTACTTTGGTAATGATGAATTCTTTTTAAGAGGCAGCGATGGCACAGCTAATAAAACCACTAAAGGTCGCTTTGAATTCAATATCAAGCCTGTAAATGATGCACCTGAGTTTACCTTAAGCCAAAATAACTTTACGTTAGAGCAAGACTTTTCAGAAGCAACAAGTGTATCTGTTATTCAAGGTTTAGTTCCTGAAAATGAAAAAAATCAAGTGGTAAATTATGCAATTTACCCAGAGTCTTCTAGCATAGTTGATGTGATTTTTGATAAAGAAACTGGTAGTGTGAGTTTTAACTCAATAGAAGGTAAACATGGCAATGTTTCTTTTACAATTGTTGCAGATGATGGACAAACTGCTAATGATACGTTTAGCCAGAATATCGATATTATTGTAGAGAAAAGAGTCGAGTTAGAAGAGCAAAAGTTAGAAGTTAATGAAGATACAACATTTACTATGAGTCAATCATTAATAACTAATGATGAGTCAATCACTCATGTATATGTAGAGTCGTTACCTTCTAAAGGTGTTTTAACATTAGATGATGTTGAGGTTGCACAAGGACAGCACATTTCTTTAACTGATTTTGATAATGTAATATACACACCTCAAGAGCATTACTTTGGTGATGATGAGTTATTCTTCAGAGGAAGTGATGGTACATCTCATAATACACCTGAAGCTCGCTTTGAATTTGATATTCAATCAATTAATGATGCTCCTGAATTTAGTTTAAGTCAAAATAGCTTATCTTTAAAACAGGATTTCTCATCAGCAAGCACTATTTCAGTCACTCCGAGTGATGTTCCTGAAAATGAAAAGTCGCAAGTTGTAAGTTATTCAATTTCACCTGAATCATCTAGTTTGGTGAGTGTGTCGTTTAATAAAGAAACTGGAACTGTGAGCCTGAGCTCAATCAAAGGTGAGCATGGTAATGCGACTTTCACTATTCAAGCAGATGACGGTCAAGATGCTAATAGTACAATGAGTCAAAGTATTAATGTGACTGTTGATAAAAAGAAAAGTAGCGGTGGTACTTTTGGTTTCTTACTCATAGCGCTAGCTGGTCTTTTTGGCCGTAGACTGAAAAAGTAAATAAACAGTGAGTCAGGGCATGAAACTGTTACTTAAATTTATGCTCTTATTTACAAGTGATTTATTAGCCTAGATTTTTATCTAGGCTAATATTTAAGGGAAAGTAAATGATATTACGTAGCTTTATATATTCAATGATATTAATTATTAGTGGCTGTCAGGAAAATGTGACTTCAGGAAGTAACAATGTGGTGACTGAAAAAAATACAGTTGAGGTAGCTGATAATGATGGAGCTTTAAACTTAGCTGCTCAGCGTGTTATGTGTCCTGGACAAGTACTTGATACATCGCTTGAAATGAAAGACCATTGTAACGTTACACAAATTCGCCATACTTTTAATATTTTTGATAAAAATGAAAAATTAATAAAAGTAGTAGAAACAAAGGTAAAAGGGCACGTACCTGTAAACTTGCCTGAAGGGGAATATCTTATTAAAAACACCCCAAGTCCGGTGATTCCATTGCAAGAAACACGTATTACTTTAGTCGCTGGAAAAGAGCAAAAACTAGAAATTAATTTATTAGTTTCAATGCCAACAAATAAGCCTAAAATAGACCTGAAATAGAGTGCTATTTTTCATTAATTAATGATGGTATGAAATAAAGTGATAGTCTAAAGTACAATATTAGATTTATATTCATATGAAATGTTATATACAATGGTTAACATTATTGTAAATTGGATATTAAATATGGAATTAGCAGCGTGGTTATCTTTAGCCTCTATCTGTTTATTAGGCGCGATGACCCCAGGGCCAAGTTTAGCGATTGTTTTAAAACATACCGTTTCTGGTGGTCGAATGAATGGTTTTGTTGTTAGCATTGCACACGGTGCGGGTATTGCTTTATATGCATTATTAACTGTTTTAGGCATGGCGCTTGTCATAAAAGAAACGCCTTGGTTATTCAATGTGATTAAATATACAGGCGTTGCATTTTTACTTTGGTTAGCATTTAAGGCATTCACTTCAAAGTCTTCTTTAGGTAAATTAAAGCATGAAAAAACATCAGTAACATTAAAGCAAAGTGCATGGGAAGGTTTTATGATTGCCTTTTTAAACCCTAAAATTGCCATGTTCTTTTTAGCGTTATTTAGTCAGTTTATAGATGCTGATGCCAGCTTTGAGCAAAAAGTAATTATGATAGGCACTGTAGGTGGTATAGATACTATTTGGTATTGTTTAATTGCACTGGTGTTATCAAAATCAAGCATGCTAGAAAAGTTACGCAATAACGTGCATATCATTGAAAAAATCACTGGCGTTGTTTTACTAGGGATAACAGCCAGAGTATTAATGTAATTTTTTGATATTTATTTGAGCTGCTGCGTTAATATTTGATATAACACATGCAGCTCAATAGGTTTATCAATACGGGCATTAAAACCTATTTGTTCATAGTTTTTGATGTCATCTAGTATTTTATGCTCAGCCACTGCAATGATAGGCATTATAAAGTTTTTAATTCTAATTTTTTTACAAGTTTCTATGCCATTTAATATAGGCAATTGAGTATTCATCATGATTAAATCTGTTTGTTTTTCTTCCAAGTAATCAAGAGTTTCTTGTCCGTTTGATACAATTGACACATTGGCTTTAGTTGCTTCTAACATGCTTTTTAAAATGACTTTACTCACAGCATCATTCTCAACTAATAAAATATGTTTATTCTCAAAATGAGGAACTACCTCTTGAGTATGTAAATGCATTTCTTGAAAGTTTTTATCTTGTTTTATCAAAGGTAAAATAACTAAAAAGCAAGAGCCTTCACCTATTGTGCTGCCAACACTTATCGAGCCATCCATCAACTGTACCATTTTCTCTACAATGAGTAGGTCAATACCAGAGCCATCACATAAATGTGTTGTCAGTTTTATACCTTGGTCTATATGATTAAAAAGGCTAGCAGCTTTTTCTTTGCTCATACCTGAGCCTGTATCTGAGACTGTAATTTTAATGGATTTTCGATTGCTACTAGAATCAATAATATCGATATGAATATCTATACTGCCATCTATGGTAAATTTTAAAGCGTTTAGAATTAAGTTTAAAATTATTTGCCTGATCCTAACAGGGTCGCCTAACCAACCATCAGTAAAGTTACTAGAATAAGATACTGATAATTTAACGTCTTTCTTCTGAGCTTCATGGGTCATATCATGAATTAAAGTATGTAAAAGTTGTTTAATACTAAATACAGACTCTTCAATAAATAACTTATCTCCTTCAATTTTTGAAAAGTCAATAATATCATCTATGGTACAAATTAATGATTTTGAGGAAAATAATGCTTGTTCAATGAGTTTGTTACTTTTATCAGAACTGGCTTCATGATTTAAGATTTGTAAAACGCCATATATGCTATTCATAGGGCTTTTAATTTCATGACCCATATATTCAATAAACTTGGTTTTAGCTATTTTTATAGATTCAGTTTCACATTTTGATTTTTCAAGCTGTTCTATTGTTTTGTTTTCAAAATATATATTTTTTATGACACCAATAAAGAGCTGCTCATCAGCTATTGTGATTTCAGCCAAAGTAATATCAATAGGAAACTTAGTTTGGTTTTTATGTAAACCTTCAAGGCTACTTCTCTTTTTTACGACTAAAGGTTTTTTCTTTGCATTAAAGCCTTTTACATGACTATCGTGCTCTAAACTGAGCTCTGTTGGCATTAATACATTGACACTGCGTCCTATAATTTCTTTTTGTTTATAACCAAATAAAGTTTCTGCTTGTTGTGAAAAAGACTGAATAATACCTTTATTATTTATAATAATAACAGCGTCATTTAAGTTGTCAGTTAAGGTATTCAGCTTGTTTTTTTCATCATTGAGTTGGTCATTTATTTTTTTTAGTTGTATCACTTTATCTTGAGATAATTGGAAAAAATAAATAAGAGTTGTATAAAAATAGCTGAACATTACAGCCATAAATAATAACCAAGCAGGTAGACTTGAGGTGATATTATTAAAAAAACTTAAGCTTGGGGTTAATTCCATTTCCCATGTCATGCCATGGATAGACATTACATGGCTTTGTGTAAATTGGTTATTGTTGATGTTAGTTGATAATGTGTTATCAAAAAGGTCTTGATAGTTGTGACTTAATTTTAGCGCTATTACATCATGATTTTTAGATTGAATACTGTTTATAAAGGTTTTGATGTCTATGTGAGTAACCACAAAACCTTTTAATTTATCATTCTCTAAAAAGCTTGGGAGTATTACTATCAGCGCTGCATACTGCGCGTTTTCACTCATTAGTGTATCTGCAGCAAAGACTTTTGTTTCTTCTACTTCTTTAAATAACTTTAATAACTTGTCAGAAAAATTATTATTAATATCTATATTGGGCAAAGCGTAGGTTTGGTTTGCTGTGTTAAGGTCAAACCATTGAATATGCTTGATCCAAGGTGTTTTGTAAATTGGATTTACGGGGTTGATAGGTGCATTGTTTTTATCTGTTTGTATATTAGATAACTGCTTTAGTAGAGAATTTAATGCTTGATTCGCATTATCTTCAATAACAGCTATCTCATTTTTTATGTGGGTTTTAATCGCCCTGGACTCTTGATTGACACTTTGAATCCAAACAATCAAAAATACGATAGCAACTAGATTAGCCCAATTAAAACTAGTTTTATTATCTGTTTTATACTGGTTATTTATAAATAACTTCATACTGATTGAAATACATAAAATAGCTAAAGCAGTATGAATGGCAACAGGGGAAAAGTAACCCCAAGCGTAAAAAGAACTAATGCTAACAATATAGCCCAAAAGTGAAATACAGAGCAAAAAGATCGTAATAAATATAGTGTTATTACATATCAATTTAGCGATTTCGGGGGTTGTTTTTGGTGATGTTAAAGCTAAAAAGTTAAGGGAGATTAACAAAAAACACAGTGCGGAGACTGGCGACATTCTACCCGGTAACAGATTAAAGAAATTAGTTGTTTGGCTAATGAAAATTTGATCTAAGCCTAAATTTATGTTCAATATATATTCTAATAAAGTAATTAAGCTTATAAACAATGCAATACTAGGTAATAACGCTTTTAATTTATGCTTGATAGCAAAAAAGCTTAAACTTAACAAAACTAAGCATAAGGCTTCATTAAAATGCATAGGAGCAAGAGACGCATGTAGTTGAATTGCTAAAGATTGGTTGAAGTACCAAGCGATTATTACTACAAATCCAAATAAGCCTCCAATAATAGAAAAAACCTTACTGGTTAAAGGCAAAGTAAATGCGTCATTGTTTTTTATATTCATTGTTATCCTAAAATAATCCGAAATACAAAAATTAAAACTGTTTTAAATATAGTTTAAAAAAATCAGAATGAAACTATTGGAAAATCATAAGCTGTAGGGTAAAAATGATTTCTGTTTCTATAATTAACAAAGTTAAAAATAATAAATGGATGTGATTATGGCTTTACCTATTCTCATGAGTTACGACGAATGGAAAGAACAAACATATGCCGGAAAACTATCAACTAGAAGCCAGCTCTTAAAAGACGTTGATGATTCAATCCGTAATTATAATACTGATAAATCAGATGAAACCTTATCCGATTTAAAAGTGAAATTTGGTTTATGGTGCCAATCTAAAGAAGATTTTCGTTTATCTATCCGTAGTACAAGGTCAGAAGCCCCTTGGAAGCTGCATTTACAGCTGTTCTTTGGACAAAAAACAGATACTCAAACATTACGTGAACTCGCATTAATGAAAGATGCCCAGCGAGAAATTTGCATGCAAATTTTTCGAGGCTGTAATATGAAGTTTAAAAGTAAACTAAAAACAGCCAAAGAATTTGCCAATGATGTGAAAGACCTATTAGAACAGTTAGGTTTTAAAGGTTTTAGTGTGCCAAGCATGGTTCAAGAGATCATTGCACAAGTAAAGTCAGGTGTATCTAAGGCCGTTAAGTATGTATCAGGTAAAACGACTTTAGGAGGCATAATTTCTAATGTGGTGAATTTTGTTTTAGGTTTAATCAAATCTCTAAAAATTACTGTAATGGAATTTATTGAGATGTTAAAAGCTGAAATATATAAATTATTAGAAAACCTATTAATGCACCTTATTCCATTAGCCAGTACAGCTAAATTTATTGTTGAATTTTCCCCTAAGGTATACGCATTGGTGAAAAAACAAATAAAAATCAGACAAACAAGAATAGCCAAATATTTTTTTGCACAAGGAGATCCTAAAGCGGCGGTTAATAGTTTAAAACATGCATTACAGTCAGAGCGAAACGCCATGGCTGTTGATTTAGCCGCTGACTTGGCGTCGGCAGCAACAGACGCATTTGCACCTGTAGGCTCTCAAGCGGTTAAGTGGGCGAATGATTTTAGAAAAACCCTAACAAACATTATTAAAACTATTCAGCACTGCAAAGAAGTAAGGAAAGTTAATAAACTATTTAAAAGCCTGTATGTATCAACATTTGATTTAAATATATTTAAAACAAGTCCTTTATTAGCTTGCTATTTAATAAGTACTTGTAGTCAAAGTCAGTTGGTATCTATGTTACCAGGTAATGCCTATAGCTTTTCGACTTGGATTAATTACACCAAAAGGGTAATCGACGACCATATAAAACCTATGCAGGAAGAAGCCCGCAGATTAATGGAAGAACACCCTTGCGAAGTTGAAGGTATAGGCGATGCGTTAAGAGAAGATGCAGATCAACTCAGAGAAGCAATTTTAAAACATAAAGAATTAACAAAAGGTTACTTAGGAGATATACATCGAGCTGCACATTTAAGTGAAATTAGGCGTTTTGATAAATCTAGCTTAAAAGTAACTGAAACTAAACTTGGTTCAGGCAAAGGGGTATTAGATGATATAACTTGGTTTGATAAATCTAAATTAAAATCGACTACAACCTCTGTTGGCTCAGGAAAAGGACTATTAGATGAAATTACTTGGTTTAATAAATCAAAGTTGACTGATACCCAGACATCTGAGGAAGATCATATTGCACACATGAAGCA
>Ga0105356_10004632_pt1 | contig 13251 bp, 14 predicted proteins | sample GOMGulsemesocosm_3_FD_83502 | JGI IMG/M metagenome (GOLD analysis project Ga0105356, IMG submission 83502) | Methane-oxidizing microbial communities from mesocosms in the Gulf of Mexico - GOM9D Gulf of Mexico | ecosystem: Environmental > Aquatic > Marine > Cold seeps | place: Gulf of Mexico...
ATTTTATCAGTACCTTATGCGATTTTGGCTAATGCGCTACCCGCCAATAAAATGGGTGTCTATATGGGGATTTTCAATTTTTTCATTGTTTTACCGCAAATATTAGCAGCCAGTATTTTAGGCTTTTTGATTACTAAGGTCTTTGATAACCAACCTATTTATGCTTTAGTTGTTGGTGGTGTGAGCATGTTGGTTGCAGGTGTGATGACGTTAAAAGTAAAAGAACCTGAAGGACAAGAGTAGTTATAGAGACTTTTTGTTTTGTCGATCAATTTAAAAGTAAGTTTCTAAAAACTATGTTTGAATTGGGTCAATCAACTGGGGCACAAGTTATCGTGGAGGGCATCGAAACGGAAAATGAATTTGAGCATTTAGTTAACTTAGGCATCACTTACGGACAAGGTTATTTTCTTGCAAAACCTGCAATTATACCTCGCATTGTCTACCCAGGTACAATTAGTAGTAAAGTCAAAGTGCGAAGCAGTGGCAAACTCAGTTACAGCGAATAAGATGCGTTGAAACCATAAATGAATACTAACGCTCATTAAACAATTTGCATGTATCGCTTTACCAAGATTTTATGATATTTTCGATAATCTCAACGGTTTGTTCAGGGCGCTCTAAAGGAAACATATGTCCCGCATCTTTAAACATTTGTATATTCATATTGTTTTGTTTGGCAAAACGTTTAAATATGTAATGTGGACAAACGTCGCTATTTTGTGCGTAAACTAAAGTGGCTGGCACAGTTAGTTTTTTCTTAAACCTTGACAAATTAGTGGGGAAGTTTCTAAATATACCCGCCTCGACTTCTGCCGAAAATGACAACTCTAAGCCATGTCCGTGCTCGTTTTTATATTCTCTAATGGCACTGTTAACATAATCATTTAGGCAACGTTCGTCGAAGTTTGCAAATAACTTTCTTTTTGCAAATCGACTGAATAGGTTACTTTCTAGTGGCCACTGAGTACGACGAATTTTGGCTTTACCTGCAGGAGTTATCTTATCAATCAAAGATGTTCTTTTAACGAAGCGCATAAGCCATGCAGCAGAGCCGACAATCACGGGAGGATCTAACATGATCAAGCCTTTAAAAAGATCAGGACGTTGGCATGCAGCAATAAAAGACAAAACACCGCCAAAAGAATGCCCAATAGCAATCACTTTTTCATTTTTTTCTTTAACTGATTTTTCAACAAAATGAATTAATTCTTCAACTAAGTGTTGCCAATTATTATGCCATGGATACTTTGCATCATGACCGAATTGTTCATGAGCGATAAAGCTGTGCTTATCTGAAAAAGTGTTAAAAAAGGTTTTATAACTGCCTGCCGGAAACCCATTCGCATGGGCAAAATTAATCAGGTGTTTAGACATAGTTTTGCCCTAATCTTGATAAAGTTAAACGCTTGTTTGATTTATTATGCAAGGCAAAATGTAAAAATGAAAGCGATTAATTCGCGATTAATAAGAATGCTTAATTTCTTAAAATATCAGACTTGTAACTTTTTAATTAATCGGTACAGTTATATAGTGTAAGTATCTAAAATCTATACAGACTATAAGTGTTGGTAGTAGGATGAGGTCGCCATATCGACAAACTAAATGCTACCTTACCAGTCTCTTGATAAGTTAGTGGTTATTAAATAAAAACTATAGACTAAAAGTTAGCATTTTATTTATTTGCAGGCATGCATCCGTTTTAATTATTTTTTAAGTGAACCGTATTTATGGAATTTTTAACAGTATTACCGCCCTTGATCGCAATAATTGTAGTGTTGTGGAAAAAGGAAGTTATTCTTGCTTTGTTATTAGCCGTAATTTCATCGGAATTACTACTCGCTTATAAAGCGGACGGTAACTTTTTGTTTTATGCCTTTATCGGTGTGATTGAGAGGACTATAGCTGTTATTAGTTCCCCAGGAAATGCTCGACTGCTTATTTTTAGTTTATTAATTGGTGCATTACTTGCGTTTGTAAGAAATTCGGGGGGGGTAACTGCATTAGTTGAATTATTGATTAGAAAAGGAATTGCTAAAACTAAGCGACAAGTCGGTTCTGTTACAATGATCACCGGTATGGTCATTTTTATCGAGTCAAATTTAAGTGTATTAACTGCAGGTATTTTATCAAGAGACTTATTTGATAAATTTAAAATGAGTCGCGCTCGACTCGCTTTTATAATTGACAGTACCAGTGCTCCTGTGTGTATTTTAATTTTGCTTAACGGTTGGGGCGCTTATGTGCTGGGCTTGCTCAATAATTACGATTTGGGACAATCAGCAATGGCCACTTTATGGGGCACTGTCCCGTTTAACTTTTATGCCATAATAGCGCTTTTATTAGTTGCTTTTACTGTGATTACGGGAAAAGTTTACGGCCCTTTAAAAAGCTCTGAAGCAAAATTGGAAAAAGTTGTTATAGATAACAACATTGCCGTTCAACTAATAAAACCGACTAAAACTCGTTTCATGTTAGTGCCGTTATTAACCATGATTTTGGGCATGTTCTTCTTCATGTATTGGACGGGTAATGGCGAATTTAGCCAAGGTAGCGGTAGTAAATCAGTTCTTTATGCGACTTGTCTGGCCGTTGTAGTCGCTTATTTACTCTTATTAACTGCGAAACGCTTTACCCATAAAGAGTTGGTTAATGTTGGTTTTGAAGGTTTAGCAGAACTATTGCCATTAGTCACTATAGTGTTATTTTCGCTAACTCTAGGTGCTAGCTTAAAAGAGTTGGGTACAGGAGTCTATATCGCCACTTTTATTGGCAATCATCTACCACTAACTTTTATCGTGCCTTTGCTATTTTTAGCGGGGGGAGTTATCTCTTTTAGTACAGGTACGTCTTGGGGAACTTTTGCTATTCTAATCCCCATAGCTGTGCCCCTTATTCAAACTTTGGGTTTACCACCCTCATTGGTTATTGCAGCCGTATTAGGCGGTGGAGTATTTGGCGATCATTGCTCGCCTATTTCCGACACAACTTGTGTTTCGGCAATTGCCTCAGGTTGTGATTTATTAGAACATGTTAAAACGCAACTGCCATACGCCCTGCTAGGTGGGGGATTGACTTTAATCGCTTACTTTGTCGCAAGCTATCTTATGCTCTAGTTTACTTAGCCTGTAAGTTATAAGAAATTGTCTAGACAGATTTCAATAAATTGAGCCATAAACAGTAAATAGAGAACTCTAATGTTAAAAGATGAATTTAAGTCCTTATTATTACTAAGCATATTGATCTTTTCTCAATCAGTGAATGGCAATATTGTCAAAGAAGCCGTATCAGCAAAAGAAATCAATCAATCAATAGAAGAGGTTGATTTTTCTACAGATGTTTTAAATGTTAGTGAACAACACCTTTCTCCTAGTTTTTGGATAAGTAATATAACTGAGAAACCTCAAATTATAATGACGCCCCAAAAAATTCATGAGTTTAATCAGAATTTGTTTGATAATAACCCTCATGTTATGGACCCACTAACATTACCTAGCAGTTTTAGTAAGCAAGAGTTATTAAGTCAATTATCTTCAATCAGCATTGCCGCCAAAAGCGAGAGATTTTATTTTGACGGTCATAAATTAAATCAGCACGATTATCAAAAATACTTTTCGTTATTAAACAAAATTGCCATCAAAGAAACCAATCAGGTTAAGTTTGCTCTGGTACTTAAGCGTTCAATTTTAAGAACATTCCCCACATATGATGCTGTTTACAGTGAAGGCAAAGACAAGGATTTAGATAGATTTCAAGAAAGTGGCGTTTTCCCCGGAGAAGCAATAGCTGTCTTACATTATAGTGTTGATAAAGAGTGGGCTTTTGTTCGTTCATATAATTACCTTGCTTGGATGCCAACTAAAGATTTTGCCATAGGGAATAAAAGCGAAATTGCAAACTTCAAGAAACAGAAAGACTTTATTGTAGTGACAGGGGCTAAAATCTTCACAAGCTTTGTGCCAAACATGCCTAAAAGTTCAAATATTCAACTAGATATGGGAACAAAACTTCCGCTTGTTAAGCGCACACAATATAGTCATCAAATTAATGGACAAAATCCGTATACAAGTTTTGTTGTTCAACTTCCTACCAAGAACTCTCAAAATAAATTGGAATTTGTCGCAGCCCTTATACCAAGAACACAAGATGTCCACAGAGGCTATTTAGCCTATACAAAGCAGAATTTAATTGAACAATCCTTTAAGTTCTTAGGCGAACGATATGGATGGGGTCATAGTTATAATGGTCGAGATTGTACTGGGTTTATCGGTGAAATTTACAAAAGTTTTGGCCTGTTGATGCCAAGAAACTCTGGCCAACAAGGGCGTAGTCGTTATGGAATAAACTTTCGTTTCGATTCTAATATGGAAGGATCCAGTAAATTGAAGTTCTTAAAATCGATGCAGATTGGAGATCTCATCTATATTTCTGGTCATGTGATGATGTTTTTAGGTACTGACGAGGGTCGAGCATTCATCATTCATGACGTAAAAGACTTTAGCTACTTAAATGAAAATGGAGAATTGTATAAAGGTACTTTGAATGGCGTATCAGTGACACCGTTATTGCCTCTCTTTTCAAATTCTGGAATGGGTTATATAGACGAAATATACAATGTTAAACGTATTCAAATGGCGAATTAGATACGATGAATATTACAAACATACGATTTGGTAAATTACGCATTCCTTTGATCACACCCTTTAAAACGGCATTGCGTAGCGTGGAAAATATAGATGACATTATCGTTATTATTGAAACTGATGTTGGTGAGATTGGCTATGGTTCGGCTCCTGCTACGCCTGTAATTACGGGGGATACTCATGGGTCTGTTATCGCAGCAATTGAAACTGTGATCAAGCCAATAATTTTAGGCTGCAATGTTGGCAACCTTAATGTAATTACCGAGCGCATTCAAACATCGATGGTGAATAATTACAGTGCTAAAGCCGCCGTCGAAATAGCTGTATACGATTTATGGGGTAAGCTACATAATGCGCCTTTATATAAGTTACTTGGTGGTGGTAACGGTCAGTTAAAAACAGATATAACGGTCAGTGTTGATACTATTGATAAGATGGTCAGTGATGCTCTGAGGGCTATAGCCGATGGTTTTAATATTTTAAAGGTTAAGATAGGCAATGATATTCATCAGGATATAAAGCGAGTACAAGCAATACATCAGGCTGTTGGGAAAAAAATTCAATTAAGGTTGGATGTTAATCAAGGTTGGAATAAGAAACAAACTGTTTATGCGAGCAAAGTCTTGGAGCACTCAGGAGTTAAATTAGAACTGATAGAGCAACCTGTTAAGGCTAATGATATTGCTGGCATGTTATATATCTCTGAACGGGTACTAACTCCTATTATGGCTGATGAAAGCGTGTTTGGACCTAAGCAAGTCATTGAGTTGATTAATTCAGGTGCAGCAGACATTATAAATATTAAATTAATGAAGTCAGGTGGGCTATCTAATGCCATTAAAATTGCCGATATTGCCGCCCTATACAATGTAGATTGTATGATAGGGTGTATGCTTGAAGGTAGTATTAGCGTGGCTGCTGCGGCTCATTTAGCTGTAGCTAAAGCCAGCATCATCAATAAGGTTGACCTCGACGGTCCTGCGTTAGGGAAATATGATCCTGTTATTGGTGGCGTTAATTTCGATAAAGCACATATAAACTTAAGTGAAGCTCCTGGTTTAGGAATACAAAGTATTGATGGCTTAATTAACATTAACAAAAGAGACTATTTATGAATTTTACCAAGTGTCATTCATTATTATCACTTTGGAGAAAGAGGTACAAAAGTTATTCTTTCTTCGTCAGTTTATTACTCATAACCTCGATTACCACTAAAAGCGTAAATGCTGATACGTCTTGGCACAGTGCCCTTAAAAATGAAGAGCACCAACAGCTTATATTAGTTGTCACCGATGATTGGCAAGCTGATAAAGGGTTTTTATATACTTTCAATAGATCTATCATCAGCCAAGATAAAAACGAAACGAAAAAGTTCAAATGGATAAGAAGCACGCCCTCGAGAATAAGAACCGCGGTGACAATAGGAAAGAAGGGGTTAGCTTGGGGGATAGGGTTACACCCTAAGCAGAACGGAACATATAAGGTAGAAGGTGATGGTAAAGCCCCTGCAGGTATCTTTTCATTAGGAGGTGCATTTGGTTATTTAAACTCTCTAACTACGGGGTTAAATTATCAGGCCATGTCCAATAATGATTTTTGTATCGATGTTAATGGTTCTCCTTATTATAACCAGCTGGTTAACAGGCTTGTTGTTGGAAAAAATGCTGTAAGAGGGTCTACAGAAGCTATGCGCCGAGATATTCACTACAAAGGTGATCAAAGGTACAAAAAAGGTATATTTTTACAGCACAATAAACAAAATATCGATGCTGCAGGCAGTTGTATTTTTATGCATATCTGGAAAAATGAAAACACGCCGACAGCAGGTTGCACTGCCATGTCAGAAAAAAATATGGACGACATACTTGCTTGGCTAGATACAGATAAAAAGCCACTTTACGTCGCTCTACCAAAGGTGCAATATCTAGCGCTTAAATTGAAGTGGTATTTACCTGACTTATAAAATTATAAGTTTTAGACTGATTTAATTTCGTAATTTTAAAGAGTCGTTAATGTTTTGGATAAAGTTAATTTTTTAACCTTGAAATCAAGTCCACCAGTTGGCTAATTTTAACATTAGATAATTGTCGGTAATCAAAGTAAGGGCAAATAATCATTCGTTGTGCCTTATTAATAGCGAAGTCTTTGTTGATCCAATGGCACTTTGTGCTCAAGCCAAGCTTTGTCGCATAAGTTTTTCCCATGATAATGTGAATGTTTTGCCGAGTCTTTAAATCATCATCACAAGCCAAGTGTGGCTGAGTAAAAAGCAAACATTCATCACTATTATCTTGCAATAAGTACTCATCTCTTAGTTGCTGCCAACTTGAATAACCTCTGTTTGAGTATTCATACAATAGTTTCGCGTAGACATTAAATATTTTTCGCCAATGATTGCCTGTTTGCTTGGCGATAAATTCTATATCTCCATATTGTAGGCGCAGCATATGGTCTAGCTGATGGTATTGTTCAAGTGGCGGCCTATTTTCTATATAAACACAGATACTTGCATTAATACTGCCTAAACCTATGAACATGCGTTGCTCTTTATATTAAGCTTGCTTTGAAGGAGTCAATAAAAAACCCAGTAAAAACTGGGTTTTAGGAGGTAACACTGATTTGTTGAGTTTCCTATCAATCAGGTTAGTAGTCTTCCAGCATATATTCTAACGAGTCTTCAAAGGCTTTTAAATCTCGTTCGAGCTGAAATTTCTCTTTCAGTTGTTCTATTTCACGCCACTTTCTTTTTTTGTTATTACTTACGTTAGATCTTTTCGGTTTACTCATTGATGAGCCTACAAGTTCTTTAAGTTTATCCATGGAATGTTCCTTTTTTATTCTACAACTGCATCTTTTTAATACCATAGTCTGCAGTACAAGGGAAACATTTTTTTACATGTTAACAAATTGTTATAAGTGGTTTTTTATCATTACCTTATGATTTTAAAGAAGTTCTGATAGCTGAACCTCTAACTTCACCTGATCTATCGCGAAATTTCTTATGCCCTCAGCCAATTTCTCTGTTGCCATTGCGTCTTGGTTCATTGCCCAACGGAAATCGCTTTCAGTTAATACTGGCTGCGATGCAAGCTTTTCTTGAGTTGGATTTAAGTGTTGAGTGACTGTTTCTGTTGAACTAGCCAGTTCATCCATTAAATTAGGACTAATGGTTAAACGGTCACAACCTGCAAGTGCCAAAATTTCACCTATATTTCTAAAGCTAGCGCCCATAACTACTGTTTGGTAATCTTTCGCTTTGTAGTAATTATAAATGCTGGTTACTGAAACTACACCAGGGTCTTCCATCGCAGGGTACTCTGTACGCCCTGTATCTTTTTTATGCCAATCTAAAATACGACCGACAAAAGGAGAAATAAGGTAAACACCTGATTCGGCACAAGCTTGTGCTTGAGCAAAGCTAAATAGCAAAGTTAAGTTACAGTTAATGCCTTCTTTTTCAAGCTGCTCCGCGGCTTTTATCCCTTCCCATGTTGAGGCTAATTTAATTAAAATACGCTCATTGCTAATGCCTGCTTCATTATATAAACCGATAAGTTTATGAGCTTTGGCAATGGAAGCTTGGGTATCAAAAGATAATCTAGCATCTACTTCAGTGGAAATACGACCTGGCACAGTTTTTAAAATTTCTAAACCAATTAAAACGGATAATTTATCTGCGGCATCCATGACTTGTTGCTGAGCGTCATTTGATTGCTCTTTGGCCCAACTCACTGCCTGAGTGAGTAAGTTTTGGTAATTAGGTAAAGCCGCAGCCTTTAATAATAATGAAGGATTAGTGGTAGCATCTTGTGGGCTAAATTTTGCTATGGCTTCAATATCGCCTGTGTCAGCGACCACAGTAGTCATTTGTTTTAATTGTTCAAGTTGGTTAGTCATAATGGTTGCCTTCAGTTCTATAAAAATAGGAAAAACCTTAAATTTTGGGATCAAATTTTAAGGGAATATATAAATTTATGAAATAATATTACAACAAATAAGGATGTTTACGCTCAAATTGCGCAGTATTTGAATGTTTTCTTTAATTTACTTCCCTATTTGTACCAAATTTTCATTATTTAGCAAGCATCAATTTATAAGAATTTGTACTAGCACATACTTTTTATTATGCCGTAGTCGACTAAATACTGTTGAGGGACTGAAATATCACCATTCTCTGTGCTATAGTGTCGACATTATTTAACCATTAAAGTTGAACTTAAACGATGTTACTTGTTGTTTCTCCTGCTAAAAATCTTGATTACGAATCACCACTTGCTACGGAAGTATATACCCAGCCTGAACTATTGGAGCAAAGCCAGCAATTAATAAAACATTGTCTAAAATTAACACCTGTGCAAATCTCAAGTTTAATGGGTATTAGCGATAAGTTAGCAGGCTTGAATGCAGCAAGATTTGGTGAGTGGTCTTTGCCATTTTCACCAGAGAATTCTCGTCAAGCGATATTGGCTTTTAACGGTGATGTTTATACTGGACTTGATGCAAAAACGTTTACTGATGCAGATTTTGAATTTGCGCAAAAACATATGCGAATTTTATCGGGTTTGTATGGCCTACTTAAGCCGCTTGATTTAATGCAAGCATATCGTCTGGAAATGGGAAGTAAGTTGGCTAACGACCGAGGCGCTAATTTGTATCAGTTTTGGGGTGAAATAATAACGGATAAAGCGAAGCAAGCTTTGGCGGAGCAGGGTGATGAGTTTTTAATCAATTTGGCTTCAAATGAATATTTCAAATCAATTAAGAAAAAAAATCTAAACGCTCAAATAATCACACCAGCATTTAAAGACTGGAAGAATGGTCAATATAAGATGATCAGTTTTTTCGCCAAAAAAGCGCGTGGTTTGATGGCCCGATATATTATTCAAAACCAGTTAACAAATATTGAACAACTTAAGGAGTTCGACTTGGCCGGTTATCAGTACAGCGAAGAATTTAGCAAAGGGAATGATTGGGTATTTACCCGAAAAATTGATGTTTGATTAAAACGGGTAGACATTAAAGGCTAGTTGATTTCTGCTTTGCTTGGTTGCTTAACATTCAGTCTGGTAACCTCAATGATCTTTTCAGTCGGATCCCATAAATTTGGGCTGAAGATTCCCGATGGCAATACCTCGGGAATGAAGACATTTAAGAATAAACACATAATTTGAACCGAGATTCAATTAACATTGACATTTTATCTATTGTAGCTCGAAGCTTGCTTCGGTTTCTTTAGCACTAACTTCACGAAACTATCGGCTAGTTACTAGTGACCACAGTCGCCTTCACCATGCACGTGACCATGGGCCAATTCTTCTTCTGTTGCATCTCGCACTTCCAAGATTTCGACATCAAACTTAAGGTCTATTCCTGCAAGGGGATGATTTCCATCTACCGTTATTTCGTCTTCTTGGACATCTATAACTATAACGGTTTGTTCACCGTCATCCGTTGTTGCTCTTAACTGCGTGCCAACAGCTAAGTCTTCGATACTTTCAAACATTGCTTTTGGTACTGTTTGTACATAATCGTCAAAACGTTCGCCATAAGCTTGAGCTGCAGTTACTGCAACTTCAAACTTATCACCGACTTGGTGACCAATAAGGGCGTCTTCAAGACCAGGGATTAGATAACCTGTACCATGAATAACGGCAAGTGGTTTATCATCATAGGAGCTATCAATTAAAGTATCTTCATTGTCTGAAACTGCATAGTGCATCTTGATTACTTTGTTACTTTCTATTTTCATGTTTTTTCCTAAATTATTAACATTGTCTAGTTGAAATTATCTTTCAGGGAATGAAGTGCTAATTAAGTTACTGTGTAAGGTAAATCACTGAGGTTAAAGCATGATTTTTCATCACCCTTAATTCTAAAGTTAGTGCTTTCATCAACATCGTTAGCCAATACGGCTTGTAGGTATACTTTTCCGTTGTCAGCTTGGTAACTCATAATCACATCACCTGCTTTACGCCAATTTTCACCTAACTGTTTTTCGATAATATCTGTCGGTTTAGTCTCAGCCTCACAATTCCCCATAAGAGCAAAAAGGGCTCTCTTATTTTTGCCCAAATACTGCATTCTAGCGACAGTCTCCTGCCCTAGGTAACATCCTTTGGTGAAACTAATACCATTGATGGCTTGCATGTTAAGCATTTGAGGAACATATTCATTGCCAGAGCTTTCGGATAAAAGTGGAAAACCCTCTGAAATCTCCAATAACTCCCATACTGGGTAGGTGTATGTCGGCAATTCAAATTTTTCAATCTGTTGCTGTAACTTAACTGCATCGTCAATAATAAGGTAACGATTTTGTTGGCCAGAAATGTAAATTAGGCTGGTTGAGCCAATATTTATTACCGGCGTTAAGCTGTCAGGTACTTGCTGATACTTGCTTTGTAAAACGTTTTTTGCCTCTTCGCCTACGAGCGCATAAAAACTAAGATTTTCAGCTGTTTTTATTGACACTTTAGCGAAAACACCAAACTTTTGTAATTCTGCTAATGAAGCCTTGATACTAGATTTTGGTTGGAGCAACAAATGTTCTGATAATCGATTAATTAACCTAAACGTTGAAAAGACCTTGCCTTTGGCATTGCAATGGGCACCCGTTAATAAACTGCTACTTGTAGACTCATTGACGTCGCAAGTAACTTGTCCTTGTAAATATTTACTTTGTTCTTCACCTGCTAATGTAATCGCACCGAATTCCGATAAAGAGATAATATAAGTGTCTGGTAATTCACTTAATGCGGGTAAGTTGGTATTCAAAGAAATAGTCATAACAATACTGAGTGATTAATGGATTTTATAATTATAGCAATAAGGGCAAAATCTCAAATTTCAAGCACTTCCTGATAACTAAATGACAACTATTTGGTTAAAAAAACAATTTCAAAATATTTTTCGATTTTAGTGAAATAAAATTGGTTAAATTGTTAGAATACAGCTAGTTTTAATTTTTAGGGACCACTATGTCATTAATTCAATCTTCAACACATTCAGCTACCCATAAAAAAGCAAGATTAAAATGGGCATGTCGCCGAGGAATGTTAGAACTCGATGTGTTATTTATGCCCTTTGTTGAAGAGGCCTATGATGATCTTTCCGAGCCGGACAAGTTTGTTTTTGAACGCTTGTTAGAAGGTGAAGACCCTGAATTATTTGCTTGGTTTATGGGACATGAAATTTGTGAAGATACAGAGCTTAACGCCATGGTGCAATTTATACTCAATCGAGTCAAAGTATAATATCTTTGTCAATGCATCCCGCTATAAAACTATTTTTTATAGCGTAGCACCGCTATGTTTTGTTGTTATTTCCTATATTTTGCAATTTAGTGCAGTAAGTACGAATACTTGGCTTGCGCTATTTTTATTCTCGCTAAGTTCCTTTATTTATACGTTAGTTTGCTTGGCAAATAATCCTTCTAGAAAGCGCTCAAGTAGTAAGTATGCATTTGCATTGACAGAAAATGGCCAGTGTTATTTATTAGATAACTTGCCGAAAAAAAGTGGTTTTGTTCTGGCAAAGCCGTATACCGACCAATGTTTACAAATTCAGCAATCAAGTAGGGTCGGTCTATGGGGGTGTTGGTTGAACTTTGAATTAGTTAAAGAAGGCTTAGTTAAAGAAGGTTTAACTAGTGATGACTTAATCTCTAGTTATCGCGCTAAAAGCAATTCGCTTTTTATTTTTAAAGACAGCGTCTCTTCGCTAGATTATGCACGCCTTTGCCGTATTATAAGACATTTGAATTCGGTGCCAATGAATGCAAAGGAGATAGTTCAGTAATTTTTGCTTGGTCATTAAGTTCTGGGTAATCTAGGGTATAGTGCAGACCTCTGCTTTCTTTTCGCTCCATAGCACACCGAATTATTAATTCGGCAACTTGCACCAAATTTCTCAATTCAAGCAAATTGTTACTGACTCTAAAGTTTCGATAGTATTCATCAATTTCACGCTGTAATAATTCAACCCTATGTAAGGCTCTTTCTAAACGTTTTGTTGTACGTACTATGCCAACGTAATCCCACATAAATAGCCTAAGTTCATGCCAATTGTGTTGAATAACCACTTCTTCATCCGAATCGGTTACGCGGCTTTCGTCCCATTTAGGCAGGGCAATAAAGGCTTGCTTTTTTTGTAATGATTTAGCGATGCTAAATGATGCAGCACGCGCAAAAACTAAACACTCTAATAGTGAGTTGCTCGCCATACGGTTAGCACCGTGTAGTCCTGTATAAGCAACTTCACCAATGGCATATAAATTGGTTAAATCAGTTTGTCCTTCTTTATTTATCATTACACCGCCACACGTATAATGTGCTGCCGGTACAACAGGAATGGCTTGCTTGGTGATATCGATTCCTAATGATGCCGTTTTTTCAACAATATTCGGAAAGTGCTGATGAATAAAACTAGCGGATTTGTGACTTATGTCCAAATACATACAATCAGCACCCAAACGTTTCATTTCAAAGTCGATTGCGCGAGCAACGATATCTCTTGGGGCCAATTCCGCTCTTTCGTCAAAGCTAGGCATAAAACGACTGCCATCTGGGCGCCTTAAAATTGCGCCTTCGCCCCGTAATGCTTCAGTAATTAA
>Ga0105356_10004638_pt1 | contig 13238 bp, 11 predicted proteins | sample GOMGulsemesocosm_3_FD_83502 | JGI IMG/M metagenome (GOLD analysis project Ga0105356, IMG submission 83502) | Methane-oxidizing microbial communities from mesocosms in the Gulf of Mexico - GOM9D Gulf of Mexico | ecosystem: Environmental > Aquatic > Marine > Cold seeps | place: Gulf of Mexico...
TAAATTTTTGCGAAGTTAATTGTATTAAAAAACCCGCTTGATTTACTCAAACGGGTTTAAAATATATTAGTTTTTATTCAATACATCTTCAGCCTGCTTGAGTGCAAGTATGAAAATGGCGATGATGTAATTGAATAAAATTCATTTTTGTTTTTTGTATTTACAAATATTCCAAAATAAAATTTACAATTCCAAATGTTACTTTACATTTTACGAATTATAAAATTTTATTGGATTTAATTATTGATTTCCTAAAATAATTGGCATTCCACTGTCGCCTGACCCAATCACAATAACTTTACTATTTGGTGATTCGGCTAATTTAATAGTCGCTTCAATACCTTTATCTTGAAGAATCATATTATTCAGTGATGCGCTTAAAATACGGTTAGCATCAGCTTTACCTTGAGCTTCAATACGTTGTTTTTCTGCTTCTTTTTGAGCTGTAACCAATCTAAACTCATATTCAAGAGATTCTTGCTCTTGTTTTAACTTACGTTCAATGGCGTCCTTAATGGTATTTGGTAGCGTAACATCTCTAACCAAAATTTCATTCAATTGTATGTATTGCTTTCCAACAATAATCTTAGTTTCCTCAAAAATCTCATCTTGAATGACATCACGTTTACTTGAATACAATTGTTCTGGAGTATAACGTCCAACAACACTTCTTGCGGCACTACGAATAGCTGGTTGCAATACTCTTGACACATAACTTTGTCCTTTTTCCTGATGAAGTTTTCCTAAACTTACGTAATCAGGTTGAAACCATGCAGAGGCCTCTAGTCTAATTTCAAGTCCGTTTGAAGACAATACTTGCATGTTTTCAAATATTTCTTGTTGTCTTACCTCATAAACAAATACTTTATTCCAAGGTGCAACTAAATGAAACCCTTCTCCTAAAGGCGGCTCATCTGTCACAACACCATTATCAAAGGTTTTGTACAAGACCCCTGCTTCTCCAGAATTTATGGTAATAGCAGATTTTGAAATTAATATAATTACTAGTATTATTCCAACTAATACAGGTAAGGCTACTTTTGGTAATTTTTCCATTTTTTTTATTTATTGTTTTGTTAAATAAGTCCGTTATATTTTCTTAAAAACCATTCTATTGATAAGCTTAAGACAATGAGTCCTAAAAGGATTTTAAAATCGATTAAAGGTACAACATTTTTACTTCGTTTTTGTACTGTTTCAAATCTCGAATCGCCCATTAAATCATTAATCAATGCCGTGGTATTTTCTATAAAATAACTAGATCCTAAAGTGTTAGTAGCAAGTTGTTGTAGCTTTGTTACATTCGCATTTAAAAATTGTTGCTCAACATTATAATCTAAGATCTGTAAACGTCCTGTTTTGGTCACTTCTCCACTATTTACGTTCACCATAAAATTATACTTTCCAGATGTGAAATGACTCAGGTCTATTTGATAATTATTCTGTTTTAAGACAAATGGAAGGCTTGTTTCTTCTCCAGTATCCACTTCTTTCAAAGTGATATATAATCGCGCTTTTGAATCAAACTCATAATTTTTATTGAAAAATTGAGCGGTTATTTTTATTTCCCCGTTTCCATTATAAAAAGACTCATAATCTAAATTTAAACGAGTTCTTTTTGAGTTAGATGCTAAGTATTGTACAAGCTTACCTATAAAATCATCAAATTGTTGAAACGATTTATGTTGCAAATAACTTTGAGCCCTCCATTTCCAAATATTCTCTCCAAGCAATAAGGCTTCTCTTCTGTTGCTAAATTCAAAAGTCGCTAACAAAGGCTCTTCAAGAACGGTTCGATTTACACTTTTAAATAGTATAACATCTTCAGGGATATTAAATGTGAGTTCTTCAAATTCTGTTTGTAATGGTGGAAAAGATTCAAAATCTAAATGCTCTATAATAAAAGTGTTATAGTTATTATTTATTGATGCTTGGTACTCTTCTAATAACGAAGCGCCTTTTTGAACATAATTGTTTTGAATATTGTTTAAAAAAGACCATTGTGTTTGGGTTCCTGTTATTATAAATCTATTATTCCCATTGGCATCCAACGCATCAAAAACACCTTTAAACGCATTATTAGGTTGATAAATAATAGCTAATTGATAGTCATCTAAGGACTTCAAAAATGTATTGGGATCAACAATATCAACACTACGTTGTTCATTACTTTCAATTGCTTTTTTTAGTGAACCAAGGTCTGGATGACTCATTGTCGTAATAATTGCCACATTCGTTTTTTGGTCAATTACATCGACCGCAAATGGCTTGGAATTATTAACGATATTCTTTTCATTATTTAGGGGCACAATTGTAGCCACATAGGCATTTACACCAACTTTATTTGCTGGTAGCGTCAAGCTAATTGTATGAGAATTTTTAGTTTTGGAAAAAGTAAGGTCTTCACGATAAACAATTGTATTTCCTGACGTTATTCTAAGTTGTGTTTTCTTACTGCCATTTCCATTATAAACTGCAATAACTTCAACAGGAAATTTGTTTTTTAAAAAGGCATATTTATTGACATTTAACTGCTGAATTTTTACATCTGAATATGTAATAGTATCACCAAGAATCACAGGAAACACGGCCTGACCAAAGTTTTCTGATGCATATATAAAATCATTACCAAAGGTTTGATTCCCATCAGTTATTAAAATGGTTGGAGCCACAGTATTTTTATATACTTGAGATAAATCCTTAAAGACAGAAGCCAAATTTGTTTGGGATGCGTTAAAATTAAACGAATCTGTTTTTTTAAAGGCATCTCCAAAGGCATAATAGTCCAAATCAAACTTGTCATTTAAAGGGGTGTTATTCTTTAATGCATTTATGAGTTGATTTGCATTGCTTATTTGATTTAAATGCTGAATTGATTCCGAGTTATCTACAGCAACAACTAAACTTGGTTTTACATTAACATAAGTAACCTTCTCAAATTTAGGATTAATGAGCAAGAGTAAAACTGCAAAAATTGAAACAAATCGCAATCCTGCAAACAAAACATTTAGCTTAGTTCTATTAGATTTATATATATACTGAAACAGCGCTAATAAAAGCGCTGTTATGCCAGCAAATATGATATAAATTAATGTTTCTGTTTGCATTTATTACTATCCGAATTACGATTATTGTATTGAAATATTAATAAGTGTAATCCTAACATCCAAAATTAGGTTAACATACCGCCATCTACATTCAAGGTTTGCCCTGTCATGTAAGCGGATAAATCACTAGCAAGGAATACACAAACATTTGCAATATCCTCTGGAGTTCCACCACGTTTCAATGGAATAGCCGATCGCCATCCTTTTACAGTCTCCTCATCTAACTTGGCTGTCATTTCAGTTTCTATAAATCCTGGAGCAATCACATTGCTTCTAATATTTCGAGACCCCAATTCTAATGCCACAGACTTAGAAAATCCAATAATCCCAGCTTTTGAAGCTGCATAATTTGTTTGTCCGGCATTCCCTTTAACACCCACAACAGAACTCATATTAATAATCGAGCCTTGACGTTGTTTCATCATTGGACGAATTACCGCTTTAGTCATATTAAACACAGATTTAAGGTTGACTTCAATCACCTTATCAAAATCTTCTTCACTAATACGCATTAATAAATTATCTTTAGTAATTCCTGCGTTATTAATAAGAATATCAATACTTCCAAATTCTTTTAGTACTTCAGCAGCTAAATCTTGTGCCTGATCAAAACTAGCCGCATTACTTTGATAGCCTTTAGCTTTTACCCCAAGTGTATTTAGTTCATTTTCCAACTCCTGAGCAGCTTCTACAGATGAACTATATGTAAACGCTACATTAGCTCCTTGTTCTGCAAATACTCTGGCAATTCCTTTCCCAATTCCTCTACTTGCACCAGTAATTATAGCGGTTTTACCTTCTAATATTTTCATAAGATTTTCATTATAGTTTTTAGTCATTTGTATCATTCATATAATCACTGTTTTGGGTAATTACATTTTAGTAGTGAATGTTTCAATGGTTCAATTTTAGTAATACATAGTTGTTACTCAAATATAGCAAATACAAGTTGCATCAAATAAAAAAACCTCACAAAATCTTGTGAGGTTTTTAACAATATATCAAAATAGATATATTTATATGTTTAAGCCATTACTTCGGCTACTTTTTTACCAATTTCAGCAGGTGAATCAACAACATGAATTCCACATTCACTCATAATACGTTTCTTAGCTTGAGCGGTATCATCACTTCCTCCTACAATTGCACCAGCATGACCCATTGTACGGCCTGCAGGAGCTGTTTCTCCAGCAATAAAACCTACTACAGGCTTTTTGCTTCCACTGTCTTTATACCATTGTGCAGCATCACCTTCTAATTGTCCTCCAATTTCACCAATCATAACAACACATTCAGTTTCAGGATCATTAATTAATAATTCTACAGCTTCTTTTGTGGTTGTTCCAATAATTGGATCTCCACCAATTCCGATAGCAGTAGTTATTCCTAATCCTTGTTTTACAACCTGATCTGCAGCTTCATAAGTTAAAGTACCAGATTTTGATACAATACCAACGTTACCTTTCTTAAATACAAACCCTGGCATAATTCCAACCTTTGCTTCTCCTGGAGTAATAACTCCTGGGCAATTAGGTCCAACCAAACGACAATCTTTAGCTTTAATATAATCTGAAGCCTTGATCATGTCTGCAACTGGAATCCCTTCAGTAATTGTAATAATCACCTTAATTCCTGCATCAGCAGCTTCCATAATAGCATCAGCAGCAAATGCTGGTGGCACAAAAATTATGGTTGTATCTGCTCCAACGTTATCAACAGCTTCCTTTACTGTATTAAAGACTGGTCTATCTAAATGTGTTTGACCACCTTTTCCTGGCGTCACACCACCAACAACGTTAGTTCCATATTCTATCATTTGAGTTGCATGAAAAGTACCCTCACTCCCCGTGAAACCTTGAACTATTATCTTTGAATCTTTATTTACTAAAACGCTCATTTGTGTTTTTGTTTTTATATTTAATTAAGACCTGACAAAAGTAATTTTTTGTAGCTTAATTATAAAGGGTTTTGTAGTTTAATTTGAGAAAAAAATATTAATCATAGCCTATTGATATTTACATTCAATTTCAGCATTAATCAGTCCTTATCAGTCTTTTAATTTTTGAATGATTTCAGGAATTTTCCTGATATAAGCCATTTCTTTAAACTTATCTCTTGCTTCTAGGGCTGGCGAGCCAAAATAGGCTTTGTTTTTTTCTGTAGACTGACCTAATCCAGATTGAGCATAAATCTCAGTGCCTTGAGCGATAGTAATATCACTTTTAACACCAACCTGTCCCCATAATATAACGTCATCTTCAATAACGACACATCCAGCAACCCCTACTTGTGAGGCGAATAAACATTTTTTTCCTATTATGGTATCATGGCCAATTTGAACTTGATTATCTAACTTTGTCCCTTCTCCAATTGTTGTAGATGCAGTAACACCACGATCAATTGTACAAAGTGCTCCAATATCAACATTATTTTCTATGACAACATTTCCGCCAGATATAAGCTTATCTCTATATTCAGGCCTGTTTTTATAATAAAATGCATCTGCTCCTAAAACGGTCCCTGCATGAATAACCACATTATTCCCAATAACAGTACCGTCATAGATACTCACATTCGAATGGATTGTACAGTTATCTCCAATGACCACATTATTCCCAATAAAACAATTGGGTTGTATTATGGTCTCTTTTCCAATTTTAGCAGAATCAGAAATAGTTTTATTTGAAGATTGAAATGGCTTAAAAAATGCAGTTAACTTATTAAAATCCCTAAAAGGGTCATCTGAAATGAGTAATGCTTTTCCCTCAGGGCATTCTACATCTTTATTAATAAGTACAATGGTTGCATTAGACTGTAATGCTTTGTCGTAATATTTAGGATGATCTACAAACACAATATCACCAGCAGTGACTACGTGTATTTCATTCATTCCCAATACAGGAAAATCAGCATTACCTACAAACTTACAATCTATAATAGTTGCAATTTGCTGCAATGTATGTTTTTGAGGAAATTTCATATAAATTATGAACTATGACTTTATACGTTCTTTGTATGTACCTTTTTCAGTTTCTACTTTAATTTTATCACCTTCATTAATAAATAAAGGCACCATAACTGTCGCTCCTGATTCCACAGTAGCAGGCTTAGTTGCGTTTGTCGCTGTATTTCCTTTCATTCCTGGCTCAGTAGCAGTCACCTCTAAAATAACACTTGCCGGCAAATCTACTGAAAGTGGCATACTATCTTCAGAATTAACAATAATAGTAACAACTTCACCTTCTTTCATTAATCCAGGATTGTCAATTGTATCTTTACTAATCATTATTTGATTATAATCTTCAACATTCATAAAGTGAAACATATCACCTTCAGGATATAAATATTGAAATTTCTGCGTCTCAACACGCACATCTTCAATTTTATGCCCAGAAGAAAACGTATTATCTAAAACTTTTCCAGTAGTTACACTTTTCATTTTGGTTCTCACAAATGCAGGTCCTTTACCTGGCTTTACATGTAAAAACTCAATAATTTTATAAATATCATGGTTATATTTTATACACAATCCATTTCTTATATCTGAAGTACTTGCCATTTTATTTTATTTTAATTTGATTTAAAGTATCCTTTCATTATACCTCTATGAGAATTTTTAATAAACTGAAGAATTTCATCACGCTCTGGCGTTGCTTCCATTTCAGCTTCAATAATCTCTGAGGCTTGAGTATTATTATAATTACGTTGGTATAGTAATCTGTATATATTTTGTATTTCTCTTATTTTTCCAGCTTCAAAACCTCTTCGTCTTAGTCCAACAGAATTAATTCCAACATATGATAACGGTTCCCTTCCTGCTTTTACATAAGGTGGCACATCTTTTCTTACCAAAGACCCCCCTGTAACGAAAGCATGATTCCCAATAGACACAAACTGATGCACTGCGGTCATTCCTGCTAAAATCACATGATCACCTACAATTATATGTCCTGCTAAAGTACTGTTATTTGAAAAAATACAATTATCACCTACAACACAATCATGTGCTATATGACAATAAGCCATTATTAAACAGTCATTACCAATAACCGTTTTCATTTTATCAGTAGTTCCTCTGTTTATAGTAACGCACTCTCTAATTGTAACATTATCACCTATTTCAACGGTGGTATCTTCATCGTTATATTTTAAATCCTGAGGGATACCAGAAATAACTGCACCAGGGAAAATATTACAATTCTTACCAATTCGAGCACCTTCCATTATGGTTACATTGGAACCTATCCATGTCCCTTCCCCAATTATTACATTATTATGAATAGTTGTAAAGGGTTCTATAACGACGTTCTTTGCAATTTTTGCGCCCGGGTGAACATATGCAAGTGGTTGATTCATCTGTTTATTTTTATTATTTTTTGAATGTCCTATATAATTCACATATCAAGATTTCATTTAAAATCCTAATACATTGATTACATACTATTTTACTTTTGATATTTGAGCCATTAATTGAGCTTCTGCGCACAGTTTTCCGTTAGCATAAGCATAGCCTTGCATATGACAAATTCCACGCCTAATAGGAGTTATTAACGAACATTTAAAAATTAGCGTATCTCCAGGCACCACTTTTTGCTTAAACTTAACATTATCCATTTTCATGAAAAATGTCAAATAATTTTCTGGATCAGGAACAGTACTCAGAACCAAAATTCCACCTGTTTGCGCCATCGCTTCAACAATTAAAACACCTGGCATAACTGGTGCTCCTGGGAAATGCCCTTTAAAGAATTCTTCATTCATGGTTACATTTTTCAATGCAATAACATGAGATTTAGAAAGTTCAAAAACTTTATCAATTAATAAAAATGGCTGTCTATGCGGCAACATATCCATTATTTGATTAATATCCATTAATGGTGTTTGATGTAAATCTACATCTGGAACATTATTTCGTTTTGCAATTTTAATGATTTTAGACATTTTCTTTGCAAACTGAGTATTTACATAATGCCCTGGCTTATTCGCTATAACTTTTCCTCGAATTTTTGTACCAATTAGGGCTAAATCACCAATAACATCTAATAATTTATGCCTTGCAGCTTCATTTGGATGATGCAGGGTAAGATTATCTAAAATACCGTTAGGTTTAACAGCTATGTTATCTTTTTTAAAGGCCACTTTCAAGCGTTCCATAGTATCTTTAGATAATTCCTTATCGACATATACAATGGCATTATTTAGATCACCTCCTTTTATTAATCCATGCTCAAGCAGCATTTCAATTTCATGTAAAAAGCTAAATGTTCTAGAATTAGATATTTCGTCTTTAAAATTTGAAATATGTTGTAATGTGGCATTTTGAGTACCTAATACTTTAGTCCCAAAATCTACCATAGTTGTTATTTGATATTCATCAGAAGGAATAATAGTTATTTCACTTCCTGATTCTTCATCAACATACGATATCACTTCTTTCACAACATACTCTTCTACAAAAGCATCTTGTTCAATGATCTCAACCGTTTCTAACGCTTCTATAAAAAACTTTGAAGATCCATCCATAATTGGAGGTTCTGATGCATCTATATCAATAATTACATTATCAATTTGCAACCCAACTAATGCTGCCAAAACATGCTCACAAGTTTGTATGGTTACACCATTTTTCTCGAGACAAGTACCACGTTGTGTATTTGTTACGTAATTCGCATCTGCCTTAATAATAGGACTTCCTTCAAGATCTACTCTTTTAAATGAATATCCATTATTAACTTCGGCTGGACTAAAGGTTATTGCTACATCTTTTCCAGTATGAAGACCGACTCCAGATAGCGAAACTGCTTTTGAAATCGTTTTTTGTTTAATTTCCGTACTAATAACTGTCATTTAATTTTTTTTTCAATTTCGTTTATTCCTTTTACAATCTTTGGCAAATTCTTAAAATGAACATAAGCCTTATTATAATCTCCAAAGGTCAATGCCGGGGAGCCTTGTAAAACTTCATCATCATTTACATGTCTACCAACACCTGACTGCGCTTGTATTTTTACATTATCACCTATTACAAGGTGTCCTGCAAAACCAACTTGTCCACCAATTTTACAGTTCTCACCTATTTTGGTAGAACCTGCGATTCCAGTTTGAGCTGCGATCACTGTATTTTTTCCAATTTCAACATTATGAGCAATTTGAATTTGGTTATCTAACTTAACGCCTTGTCTAATTATAGTAGACCCTAAAGTAGCTCTGTCAATAGTGGTTGCCGCTCCAACATCTACATTATCTTCAAGGATTACATTCCCTGTTTGAGGTATTTTATTATACTCACCATTTGTAGTTGGTGCAAAACCAAATCCATCAGCTCCAATTATTGCTCCGGAACTGATATAACAATCATTTCCAACAATACAATCTGAATATATCTTTACTCCAGAAAACAGTACCACATTATCTCCAATGGTTACATTGTCTCCAATATAACAACTCGGGTAAATCTTTACATTATCTCCAATAATTACATTCTCCCCAATATATGAAAATGCACCGAGATAAATATTTTCTCCATGGGACGCAGATTCTGCAATAAAACTTGGTTGCTCAATACCTACTTTATTCATTTTTACCTGATTATAATATTCAAGTAATTTAGAAAAGGCTTGATAAGCATCAGATACTTTTATTAAAGTAGTTTCGAGTTCATTCTCGGGAATGAAATCGTTATTTACTATAGTTATTGAGGCTTTAGTTTTATATATAAATGGTGTATACTTCGGATTTGCTAAAAAGGTCAAAGAACCTTTAATTCCTTCTTCTATTTTAGCAAGTTTAGACACTTCAACATCTGGATCTCCAACAATGTCTCCTTCTAAAATTCCGGCGATTTGTAATGCAGTAAATTTCATGAGTCGCAAAAGTATAAAAAAATGTACTAAAGTTTATCCTTTGGATAACATATATAATACTTTGTTACTGGTTTTGAAAGTGCTTTCAGGCTCAAAAGATCTGAAGCCTTTACTATATCTGCAATTTTTCCTGACTTATACAAGATGTTAATTGTCTGCTTTTTTAATTGATATGCTTGATTAGAAATATTTCCTGTAAATACAAAATAGTCAGCTTCAGCCTTTGTAATACCATATTTCTGTATTAAATTTTCAATATGCTTTGAGAGGCTTTCAGCCTTGATTCGTTTGCTTTTGAGTTTAATTTTCAAAAGGGTCCTATTAATAATCATATCACACAAATTGCTCAATACAAAATCATCATGCCTCTGCCATTCTTTCATTGCACTTATGATATCATAATCATCCAAATGAGCAAATGTTTCAAGGGCTTCATCATTAAAAGCCTCCTTATTCACAGAATTATTCAAGAAAAAAGACAAGGCACTACTAGCCATTAATACTTCTCCTTCTAGGGTTAATTCCTTAGCACGTTGTAATGCACGTATCAATAATTGTTCGGCCACAAGACTGGTTTTATGAAGGTACACTTGCCAATACATCAACCGTCTTGCTGTTAAAAATTTTTCTATTGAATAAATACCTTTCTCCTCAACAACTAAGCTATCGTCTACAACGTTCAACATCGTTATTAAGCGTTCACTATTAATATTCCCTTCTGCCACACCTGTATAAAAGCTATCTCTCTTTAAATAATCAGCGCGATCCATATCTAATTGCCCAGAAATTAATTGATACAAGAATTTTCGGTGATATTCGCCCTTAAATATGGTTAAGGCCAACGTTAAACTTCCGTTAAATTCGACATTCAATTTTTCCATGAAAAGTATTGAAATCTCTTCATGAGTTACGCTATTAACTATGCTATGCTCCATAGCATGACTAAAAGGACCATGACCAATATCATGTAATAAAATTGCTATTAGCAAGGCGTTTTCTTCATCGTCAGAAATTGCAATCCCTTTAAAACGAAGTATTCGCACAGCCTTTTGCATGAGATGCATACACCCTAAAGCATGATGGAATCGTGTATGATGTGCACCTGGATAAACCAAATATGACATCCCCATTTGAGTAATTCTTCTCAACCGCTGAAAATATTTGTGCTCTATGAGGTCAAAAATTAACGCGTTGGGAATTGTAATAAATCCGTAAATTGGATCGTTGAATATTTTGAGTTTGTTTTTAGTATTCAAACTTTATTATAATTAAAATTATATTAACAGTCTCTAGAGACAACTTTATAAATCGAAAAATAAATATAAGCGTAAAAGTAGTAAAACCAATGGGATTTGCTTCTTTTGCTAAACAATAACATTTTATGAGCAAAATAAACATTCTTTGGGTAGACGATGAAATTGATTTACTCAAGCCCCATATATTATTTCTGGAAAAGAAAAACTATAACGTTAACACTTGTCAAAGTGGTACTGAAGCGTTGGAAATTATTGAAGATCAAAAATTTGATATCGTTTTTCTTGATGAAAATATGCCTGGATTAACGGGTTTAGAAACTCTTGCTGAGATTAAAGAAAAGCGCGCAAATCTCCCCGTTGTAATGATTACAAAAAGTGAGGAAGAATATATAATGGAAGAAGCTATTGGTAGTAAAATAGCCGATTACCTCATAAAACCTGTAAATCCAAATCAAATTTTATTAAGTCTTAAAAAGAATTTGGACCATACACGACTAGTTTCCGAGAAAACAACATCGAGCTACCAACAGGAGTTTCGGAAAATTGCCATGGACTTATCCATGGTAAATAGCCATGAAGAATGGGTGGAATTATATCAAAAGCTGATTTATTGGGAAATAGAACTTGAAGATATAGAAGACCACGCTATGTTTGAAATTTTAGAATCACAGAAAAACGAAGCAAATCTTCAATTTGGTAAATTTTTAGATAAAAATTATGCCGATTGGTTTGATTCAAATAATGATGGCCCAATAATGTCCCACTCCTTATTTAAGGAAAAAGTTGTTCCTGAACTGAGTAAAAAGCAACCTACCCTCCTAGTTGTGATTGATAATTTACGTTATGACCAATGGAAAGCATTTGAACCTATAATCAATAATTATTATAAAAACGAAAGCGAAGCACCATACTATAGTATCCTACCTACTGCTACTCAATATGCTCGTAATGCAATATTTTCAGGATTGACCCCAAAGGAAATGGAACGTCAGCACCCAAGCTACTGGAAGAACGACACTGATGAAGGTGGGAAGAACTTATTTGAAAATGAATTTTTAACTGCGCAATTAAAACGATTAGGTCTTAGTCATTTAAAACATGAATATTTTAAGATCACAAATTTAAAATCGGGCAAAAAATTAGCGAATAGTTTTAAAACCAAAAAAGATAACGATCTCACTGTTGTCGTTTACAATTTTGTAGACATGCTGTCTCATTCTAAAACTGAAATGGAAGTAGTTAAAGAATTGGCTTCAAACGATAAGGCTTACAGGTCTTTAACTGTTAGTTGGTTTAAGAACTCCCCCTTACTAGAAATCATTCAACAAGCACAACAATTAGGTTTTAAATTAATCCTTACTACTGACCACGGTACTATTAATGTTAAAAACCCATCGAAAGTCATCGGGGATAGAGATACCAGTTTAAATCTTAGGTACAAAACAGGTAGAAGCCTTACTTATGAGAAAAAAGATGTTTTGGCTGCTACAAATCCAAAAGATATTCATTTACCATCTATCACGATGAGTAGTTCGTTTATTTTCGCCAAAGGGGACTTGTTTTTTGCCTATCCTAATAATTATAATCATTATGTTAGCTATTATCGCAATACATATCAGCATGGTGGCGTCTCTTTAGAAGAAGTTATTATTCCCTTTATTGTGCTCAATCCTAAGTAATTTCATCTACAAGTTGCAAAAAACATCGATGAAATACACTTTTTTTTTGTTTATTTAATAATTATGTACTATAATTGCATATAATTTATGTGTTTGAAAATGAATTTTGATATAAATGCTATAGATGATGTCGCGCATTTGTTACTAAAAAGTGTAAAAACCAAAACCATTCTATTTTATGGAGATATGGGGGTTGGAAAAACTACACTCATCAATGCTTTAGTAAAAGCACTTGGTGGAAAAGAAGAGGCAACCAGCCCTACCTTTTCGATAGTAAACGAATATGAGGTTCAAAATGATACCGTTTATCATTTTGATTTTTATAGAATAGAA
>Ga0105356_10004639_pt1 | contig 13237 bp, 9 predicted proteins | sample GOMGulsemesocosm_3_FD_83502 | JGI IMG/M metagenome (GOLD analysis project Ga0105356, IMG submission 83502) | Methane-oxidizing microbial communities from mesocosms in the Gulf of Mexico - GOM9D Gulf of Mexico | ecosystem: Environmental > Aquatic > Marine > Cold seeps | place: Gulf of Mexico...
TACTCTACACTAAAGGTTTGGATAGTGAGCAACTGAGGGATGAGTCGGCAGTCACTGTTTGGGCTGATCAATACGTACAAGTGTTAAGTGCTAACGCAGAGGCGAGTGAGCAATACCGCTGTGAAGTCACATTGGATAAAGAGCATAGCGTTTACCTCCCTAAATTGATTCATACCCATCACGGTGTTGATTCAGAGTATCTATTTAACAGTGATTTCATCAATTCAAAAGAGTACTCGCTGTTTAAACAAATGTCGCAAGCATTAGATGGTCTGATTCAGCCAGGTACCTTCTTTAAGCGCGGTGAGCGTACTATTGAAGTTACAGACTTTAAACAGGGATTAGATTGGTTGTTACACCAGTCGCGCCGCGGTCAGTACATACAACGCTATAAGGGATTAGGCGAGATGAACCCTGAGCAACTGTGGGAGACTACGATGGACCCTGATGCACGCCGCATGTTGCAAGTTACTATTGAAGATGCAATTACCGCTGATCAGCTATTTACTACCTTGATGGGTGATGAAGTTGAACCTAGACGTAATTTCATCGAAGAAAATGCCCTGAAAGCGACTATGGACATATAGTCTATCCAGCTAAGCAAGGCATAAAGAAAGCAGCTATTTAGCTGCTTTTTTTTGCTCAGTAATAAAGTTAAACATCTGCAAATGGCGAACATTCTTAATTTAAACTAACCCTATATTTGATGCGAATGACTGAGTTGATATTTATGTAGACTATTGTTTGTTAATAGCTGTTTTTGCAATGAATGATCCGTCTCGGTCAGTATTTTTTTGAAATCGTTCCAAGGTACTGGTTTAGAAAATAAATAACCTTGCATCATGTCGCAGCCAAGTTGTGATAAGAAATGATACTGAGATGCTGTCTCTATTCCCTCTGCAATGGTGGTTAATTGATAGGATTTAGCAATGGCGATGATGGCCCGGATCATAGTAGCGCGAGTGTTATCGGTGGCGTCTAAATCATTGATGGCGTCTAAATCATCGATAAAGGATTTATCAATTTTAAGACAGTTGACAGGGTAGTTAATCAATTGTGAAAAAGCCGTATAGCCTGTTCCAAAGTCATCCAGAGCCAGTTTCAGGCCCATAGAACGAATATCTTGCAGTGTTTGAATGCTCATTTCATCCGTTTCAACTAGGCTGGTTTCTGTTATTTCCAACTCTATCGACGCCGGATTTATCTGGTATAGATCAATCAAAACTTGCAGTTGTTTGGAAAAGCGAGGGTTATGTAATTCAGCGGCTGAAATGTTGATACAGAACTGTACTGGTGAATCAGCAAGAAAACTCTGCTCCATTGCCATTTGCTTAAAACAGGCTTCAATCACCCACAAATCAATATTTTTTATCAAATCGTATTCTTCTGCAATGGGAATGAAGATATCGGGACCAATACCGCGCAAACTCTCAGCATGACACCTCAATAGTAATTCAACACTGACGGTTTCTAGTGTTTTGCTATCCAAAATAGGCATGTAATGGAGATGAAATTGATCCTGAATGATGGCGTTTTTTATATTTTCCGCTGTTTGTTTTCGAAACAGAATATTTTTTGAGATACTTTCATTGAATATCTTATATTGGTTTTTGCCGCTCTTTTTAGCGTAATACATGGCGGAGTCAGCACGAATTAACAAATCCTCGAAGCTCTTTATCGTGTTATCTGCCTGCGCTATACCGATACTCACATTAATATGTATCTCTTGCTTACCCAACTTTATCGGCTGTTTCAAAGCCGCTAGTAATCTATTGGCAATGGATTTTAAGTTGCTATCGTCTTGGCTATTGCATAACAAGGTAAACTCATCGCCAGATAACCTAGAAAAAGCGAATGAGCTATTCCCCTTAATGTATGGCAGTTTCCTAACTCTATCACTAAAAGCAATCAGTAATTCATCCCCGACCATGTGACCGTAGGTATCGTTGACTTTTTTAAAGTCATCGATATCGATATATATCATAGCGAGACTCTGACAGGAGTGTCGTGATGATAAATATTTATTGATCCAGATTTTAATCCCACGACGATTGTATAAACCAGTAAGAGGATCGGTCATGGATATTTTCTGTAATTTATTGCTCTGCAAAGTCACCAGTAAAATTGTACATAACAGCCATAATAATAGAATGACTTTTAACAACTCAGTCTCCGAAATAAGCTGACCATGTAACGTCGCATTTTGCACGCTGATTTGGTAGTCGCCAGTAACGGGCATGTCTTCACTGATCAGTTCAAATAGAGAGACATTAGATAGCTCTATCTGACTGTTTTCAAAACCTACTTTGTACATATCTGTCCACCAAGCTTCCACCTGAAAGGCGCTCAAGGGAATACTCACAGTGGCTTGGTGTAAATTGGGGTTAAGTAAAATAGTGTTAAATTTAAGGGAGACGTTGTCTTCTAACAGCGAGTATTGCTCATTGAAGTTCCTTAGTATTACTTTTAACTTTGCCGAGGTAATAGGAGCTGAGTACTGTAAAGTGACAGTTATCGAGTCGTAAGCCGATAAGTCTATGCCATTTTCACGACCTTTTTCTCCGAGGTTAAAACCGATACCGCAAAAATCAAACTCAGAGAGAGATGACAACGAACAATCAATGGTGGTTGCTTGATTTGTGTGTGTGATAGAGCTACTTAGATCCCCTTTTATTATCGCATCCACCTGCTCTCTTTTGCCTGCGTCAATCAGCGAAATAGCTATATCAGCCAAACCAAAATGTAAGCCACTAATGCTAGCTAATGATACACATAACAGTAATAGGTAGGCTTTGATATTGAAATCTTGTAGCACAGCTGTGTCCTTTTCTGTCTTTAGATAGATACTAATGACCCATTGATTTAACCGCCGCGGATATAGTGTAGTTGCTGATTAGCTTTATTTCCGCTGGCTATTGACTAAAATACCATTTCCCGAGGAGCTTGAGTGGTGCTAAGCGTCTTGAAGATAGCAGTATTTTGACTTGCTTCAAGTGTTTTGTATGTCAATGAAAAAAATATTAATGCTATATATCAACAGGTTATTCTTAGTTTGCTACAAGACAGTAAGTGATTATCACAAGTAGTAACCTGTTAATACCTCAATGGCTAGTGTTCTTGTTATATTTTGTGATTCACTCACAGGAATATTACAATGAATAAAAAAATACTGATGATTACCGGTGACTTCACCGAAGACTATGAAACGATGGTGCCCTTTCAAGCATTGCTAGCGATGGGCTATGCGGTTGACGCAGTTTGTCCAGACAAGCAAGCAGGTGATACTATCGCCACTTGTATTCACGATTTCGAAGGCGATCAAACCTATACTGAAAAGCGCGGCCACAATTTTACTTTGAACGCTAGTTTTGCTCAAATAGTACCTGAAAATTATGATGCTTTAATTATTCCAGGAGGACGCGCCCCTGAATATTTACGCTTGAATAAGCAATTATTGGACATGGTGAGGCATTTCTTTGTCACCAATAAGCCGGTTGCCGCTGTCTGTCACGGGGCACAAATTTTGACTGCGGCAGGCGTATTAGAGGGGAAAACATGTTCTGCTTATCCGGCCTGTGAGCCTGAAGTTGTGCAAGCTGGAGGGACGTTTGCGCAGTTGGAGATAGATGCGGCAATCACCGATGGAAATCTTGTCACAGCTCCCGCCTGGCCTGCTCATCCGGCTTGGTTAGCACAGTTTCATACACTGTTGCAAAAATAAACATCCACAGGCTAGCGCCCTCGCTCATTTTTGTCATCATTTTGGGGGAGTGGGGTGCTGCTGTTTATTCAGTGTTTTCAGTTTATGCATCACAAAGCGAGAAAATAATTCACTGATGATATAGGCTATTGCTTATAGATTTTTATGAAACTAGCTGGGCTGGGCGTTAACCGCCTGTATTGGAGGTTAGATGTGTAGGTTGTTTATTGGTGCAGACCCGCAGTTATGGGCGTCCAGTACTAAATCTTGGCGCATTGAGGGGATGGTCACTAGTGTGCGCCTAGAAAACTATTTCTGGAGCATTCTTAAAGAAATCGCCGCGCGCGATCAAATGAATATCCCTCAGCTCCTCAATAAGCTCTATCATGAGTCAGTTAACGAGGGACATGATATACACAACTACAGCTCTTTTTTACGGGTCTGCTGTAGTCGTTATTTGGCATTGCAACTGACCAGCGAAATTCCGAGAAATCCCACCACTGCGCTTTGTGAACTACCGGTAGAGGAAATATTACAAAACGAAGCGCAACGCTTACACTCGGTTATATTCTAAAGCGCTCAACCAATTGTTTAAGATTAGTTGATGTTCTGTCAAGCTCTTCACTGGCAGTGACGTTTTCAGTAGCAGTAGTATTTGTCTCTTGGGTATACTGGCCTATTTCGCGCAATTTTTCTGCAATTTCTTCGACACTGCTGATGCGAGAGTGGGTTGAAGTTTCAATCTCTTTGTTTACTTGAGATATATTCACTACTATCTGAGCGGTATTCTCGAGTGCCTCATATACCTCTTGAGTTGCTTGTACGTTATCACTCACTCGCTTCATGCTCTGTGACATTGTCTGGGAGCCCGCTTCCGCGTTAATTTGTAGTTTCTGAATCAGCTCTTGTATTTCCAGCGTCGCCTGGCTAGTGTTTTGTGCCAGTTGTCTTACTTCATCTGCTACAACCGCAAATCCTCTACCGTGATCTCCTGCTCTGGCCGCTTCAATAGCCGCGTTCAAAGCCAGTAGGTTTGTTTGATCTGCAACATTGTTAATCACATTGAGTATTTTACCGATATTATCACTGTCATCTTTAAGTTGTTGCATTGATTTCTCAGCAAGGCCGATAGTGTCTGAAAGATCAGATATTTTTTCAACTGATTGATTAATACTGTGCATACTGATCTGAACCGCTTGTTCGGCACTGTCTGCATTTGTGACTGCAACAGAGGTCCTATCTGCGACGGTTTTGAACATAGTCGTCAGCTGTTCTGTTTCTGCAATGATACCCGTGGTTATTTGGTCTTGATGAATGAGTGATTGCTGAGTTTTTAATGAGGCACTGTTCATATTAGTGGCACTAGTGGCGATATCTTCACCTGCTTCTTTCATATCTCGGACATTTTCGTTTAAACCCAAAACCAATAAGTTGACGTCATTGATCAGTTTCTTAAGTTCGCCTACAGCCCCTTTATCATTGATATTAGTCGTCAAGTCGTTATCTGTTACCGCTTGCACGCCTTTAACAAAACGACCTAGCGGTTTAACAATCCAGCGTCTTAAAATAACGATAATGATAGTACTCATTACCAGTGCAACTAAGCAGACAATGACAATGCTAATAGGGATGGTTTTGGCGTTACTCTCCGCTTGTGCTGCTCTATCTTTAACGGCATCTAAACGGCCTGTTTGATCACTGGATACTTTGGACTGCATAGAGTCTATAGATTGTGAAATATTTGCAGCAACTTTCGGAATGACGCTTAATGACTGTCCTAACTCTTGTAAGCTGACAGTTAAAAGAGCGGCCAGTTTTTGATTGGCTTGATTGGCAGAGTTTACGATATCGATAGATTTATCAATGATTAAATTTCCTTCTAAGCTCGCCTTTTTTTGCTGATCAATCTGCTTCTTAGATGTATTTGTAAACTCTAATGCCTCTAAAATACCTTGTTTTGCAAGTCCTGTAGCTTGTTTAGATATGCTTTCCGCTAATTTTGCGATTTCCTCACCTTTAACAATCAGTGTAGGTGTCGTCGTATCTATCACATCAACATCTTTAAGTTTGCCGAACTTGCGTAAAGCACTACGGTAGGGGCGCAACAATTTCTTGATTTTAATTAAATCATTACGCATCGCTTGTGTGACAGTGACTTTATTGACCAATTTAGTTGTTGATGCCAATTGTCTAAAAATAACTTTAATGTTGGACTCTGCATTTTTCAGTGATGTCGATTCCGTTAAGCTGCTGACGCTGTCAATGAGCTTAAACGTATTAATCAGTAGCAGTTTGCTTTGACGGTCTGTTTCTTGTGATGCATCAATCAACTTTTGGTAGGGGCCACTGATCAGTAATAAGTTTTCTTCTATTTTTTGGGTCGCACTGTTGATTACTAACAATCCTTTATTATTTTGCTCGGCAATGCTGGCGAACTTCTTTAAAGCATCATCTATGTCATAGCTGGCTTGTTGGTTATCGATTAGCTTAGCTTCTAAGTTATTTAGTTTTACATAGGCTTTCTCTGCTTCAGAGAGCTCGTCAACTTGCTTAGTTAAACTTTTAAGGGTTGTTATTGCCTGTCCCATTCCGGACTGAACACTGACTATTTCCGAGCGCAGAAACTGCAAATCGCTACTTAACTTGGATGTGCCAAAATAAGCAATGGCACCAATGACAAATAGTATTACAGCTAAGCTGTAAACTGCGCTTTGTATGAAAAATCCAATAGAGAGTTTAGTGTTATTATTCAGTAAGTTATTATTCATATTAGGCACCGGAAATTAACGTTAACTACATTTAAGTCTAACTTTTAATCAATGCTAAGTATATTTTTCATGCTGAATTTGACTATAAATGCGAATATTTTTTACGACAGTATCAGTTGTTTAGATCATTGATTTGTAGTTCTAAGTTTTTCAACCATATAATTTTTTACCTATAAGTTAGGTGACTCCCCCAGAGATCGAATCACCTTGCTGATCTGCGATACAACACCTCTGACTCACCAAAAAGACTTTGCCTGTATTGAGATGGCTTACTACTGATTTGTATTACTGCTTAAAAAGACGATTATCGATGCAAAATAAAATTGTATAATCAAACTAATATAGTATCTTGGTGACTTTGTTATGCTGGGGTCTGCAAATGACAGTAGGAAATACTAATACAAAATTTGTGAAGGCTGCTTCGCTGATTACGACCATTTTGGTGCTACAGGGCTGTGCAACTTATAAGCCTTCTAATCCTTTAAATATCTGCACAATTTTTGCAGGTAACTTAAATTGGTATAAAGAGGCCAAGCAGTCAAACCAACGTTGGGGAACGCCAATCCCTGTGATGATGGCGATCATGCAACAAGAATCAAATTTTGTAGATGATGCTCGCCCCGGCTATAAATACTTTCTCGGTATTATCCCCACAGGCAGAATTTCGAGTGCCTATGGTTATTCTCAAGCGCTCAATGGTGTCTGGGGAGAATATCAGCAGTTGACCGGTAATTCGGGCGCTGATCGCGATGATTTTGATGATGCCATTGATTTTGTCGGGTGGTATACAGCGGGGACCCAGCGAATGACAGGTGTTTCTAAATGGGACGCCTATGGTCAATATCTTGCCTACCATGAAGGTCGAGGTGGATATAATAGAGCGAGTTATAATAAGAAACCTTGGTTATTGGGGGTGGCAAAAAAGGTTAAAACTAAAGCTGCAAATTACACTGCTCAATTGAAACAATGCTCTACTCGTTTGGAGAGTAAAAGCAGTAGTTGGTTTTAACTATTGCGCTGTTGTGCCTGACTCTTGTACCGCTCCTGATAAGATTGGCGCATCATTATCAGCAAGCGTTCAGTGACTATGCTTCTGCTCATTCCCAAAACTTTCTATTTAATTCCTATATTACAACTAGCTACCTTTTTCTGTTGTTATGTCTTAAATTCCCATAGTTTTTTTAGTATTAGCTATTTGAAACGCAATCTATAACAATTTGATTTGCTGATATATAGATTAGGAATACCCACTAACCTTTTGTAATATATGAATTTTTTGATTTTAATGATCTATTAAAAGTTTTCAATCGCAGCTTATTAAAACTGACTTTTTCCCATTTGTGCCGCGTATATCTTATTTTTTATGCTTACAATGATAGCGCTCGCCGTTATGGTCTGTTTATTTAGTTAGTAATAGTTAAATTTTTGGATAATTATCATTCCTATATAAAACAACTGCTTAAAAATCGTTAGTAGTCACTAACTTAAATGTTAGTGGTTGCTAACCCTGATTTTGTCGATTGAATATGCTCTTTATAATCGCTTTTGGCCTATTTTTCTCATGAAAGGGGGGGCTAGTAATAAGAGAATAAAGGTGAGAAATTAACAACCAATACAGTTGATAAAGTGATTTTTAGCTATTTAATGCTAGCGCCTTGGTGATCATAGGCTAATAAAGCTTAGGAATTTAAGGAGGAATTTGATTATTAAGTTTCTTATTTAACTGTTTGTTTTTAAACGATAATAGGCTGGGTTTTTCACTATAGGAAAACCCAGCCTAACTTACTCAGTTGAGCAGAGATATATCCGCAATTTTTAAGAACTGCTGTCGTAGTTGACTCAATAATAGGATTCTATTTTGAGCAATTTGTTTATCTTCAGCCATCACCATTACATTTTCAAAGAATTGATCAATAGGTTCCTGTAAAGATGCTAGTAAGGTCAGTGCGCCTTGATAATCACTCGCTGCAAACTTAGGCTCTAACTGTTCCACAAGTTTGACTAGCTGGGAGTGAAGGGATACTTCAGCGGGTTCACTAAGGAGTGAAGTATCGACATTTTGGGTAGCGTCAAGTGGCTGCTTATCAATGATATTAGATACACGTTTATTTGCCGCTGCCAGAGACTCTGCTGCTGGTAACGTCCTAAAGTGTTCCACAGCATTGATTCTCTGGTCGAAATCCAATGGCTTAGTGGGAGCTAATTGCGCTACTGCTAAATAGGTATCAATGCGTATATTACGATCTTCGTAATAGGCTCTGAGACGTTCAAGCATAAATGCCACGACTTGATCTATGACTTTGGTTTGCTCTGCAGACTCGATAGCTTGATGTTGTTGTACCGCTAAGCTGACGAGGTCTTGCAGGTCTAAGTTTAGATCTTTTTCGATAATTATGCGTAACACGCCGACAGTCGCTCTGCGAAGCGCAAAGGGGTCTTTTGATCCTGTCGGTGGCTGGTTAATACCAAACATGCCGGTGAGAGTGTCCAGGCGGTCTGCCAAGGCAAGTGCTAGGCCTGTTTTAGAGGTTGGTAGCTCATCGCCGGCAAATTTAGGCAAGTACTGCTCATTAATTGCCTGAGCGACCTCTAGGTCTTCACCGTCATTAAGGGCATAGTGGTAACCCATCAGACCTTGTAAATCGGTGAATTCAAAAACCATATCAGTGATTAAGTCTGTTTTAGCTAGCATTGCTGCGCGTGCAGCTTTTTGTGCATCAGAGCCAATTAGTTCAGATATATGTCCCGCAAGTTTTGATATGCGCTCTGATTTCTGATAAACCGTTCCCAACTGCTTCTGAAAGATAATCCCTTTCAGTTTTTCACAGCGTGATTCAAGTGTGTTTTTCTTATCATTTTCAAAGAAGAATTTTGCGTCGGCCAGGCGGGGGCGAATGACTTTCTCGTTACCGCTGATGACTTTACTTGGGTCTTTAGATTCAATATTACTGACGGTGATAAAATTTGGCATTAATTTGCCATTGCTATCGACTGTATGGAAATATTTTTGGTGCTCTTTCATCGAGAGAATTAAGGCTTCTTGCGGAACCTGTAGAAACTCTTCATCAAATCCGCCTGTTAAAGCTACAGGCCACTCATTAAGTCCAGTGACTTCATCAAGCAGCTCTTCATCTATCTGCGGAATGCCATTGATAAGACTTGCTTGCTGTTTTACTTGTTCAAGTATGATTGCTCTGCGTTTTGAAAAATCGGCAATCACATAGGCTTTTTCCAGAGCACTTTCGTAATCTGCAGGACTGTTTATAACAACGCTATCTTGGTGGTGGAAGCGGTGTCCGCGACTGCAATTACCTGCCTTTACTCCTAGAATGGTGCAATCTAGTACTCGCTCGCCAAATAACATCACCAACCATTGTACAGGGCGCACAAATTCGGTTTTATTGGCCCCCCAGCGCATGCGCTTAGCAATGGGTAATTTCACTAGTGCTTGATCTACAATCCCTGGCAATAGTTCTGCCAGTGGTTTGGCATCTAACTGTTGGGTGAATGACACTTTGCCGTTTGTTTCACTCAGCTCGTCTAATTGTGCGTTGTTTTTCTTCGCAAAACCGAGCAGTGCTTTGGTTGGCTTGCCATCTGCATCGTAGCAAATTTTCATTGGCGGGCCCTGCACGATGTTTTCTGAACCGGGAATTTCAGTGACTAAATTGGACAGCTTAATGGCTAAACGTCTCGGAGAGGCATAGCTGGTAATTTCAAGTTGTGATAGCAGTTCTTTTGCGTCGCGGCCAAATTCATCGTTAATTGCTTTGACCACGTTGGCTGTAAAAGCTTTAGATAGTTTTGACAGTGATTTTGGAGGCAGCTCAGCTGTTCCCAGCTCTACTAAAAAGTCTAGGTTTGCCATTATTTACTCTCCTCTAAGGCGGCTAATGCTTCTTGGCGAATATTTTCTTCTGCGAGTGGGAAGCCTAGATTAGCTCTAGATGCCAAATAAGCTTCGGCCACGCCACGTGTTAATGTGCGCACTCTTAAAATGAATCTTTGTCGTTCTGTGACTGATATCGCTTTACGAGCATCTAATAAGTTAAAGGTATGGGATGCTTTTAATGTTTGCTCGTAAGCGGGGAGTGGCAAATTTGCGGCTAAAAGTTTATTGCACTCTCTTTCATGAAAATCGAAGGTGCTGAACAGATGATCAATGTCGGCATGCTCGAAATTGTAAGTTGATTGTTCAACTTCATTTTGATGGAATACGTCGCCATAAGAGACGGTACTCCCATCTGGGTTAACCGCCCATACAAGGTCGTAAACGCTGTCGACATCTTGGATGTACATTGCCAGACGCTCTAACCCGTATGTCAGCTCTCCGGTAATGGGATAGCACTCTAATCCGCCGACTTGTTGGAAATAGGTGAATTGTGAAACTTCCATGCCGTCCAGCCATACTTCCCAGCCGAGCCCCCAAGCGCCCAATGTTGGTGATTCCCAATTGTCTTCTACAAAGCGTATGTCGTGTACTAGCGGGTCAACCCCTAGTGCCTCTAACGAGCCTAAGTAAAGCTCTTGAATGTTATCGGGAGAAGGCTTAAGGACCGTTTGGAATTGATAGTAGTGTTGTAGACGGTTTGGGTTTTCACCGTAACGGCCATCAGTTGGGCGACGACTCGGTTGAACGTAAGCTGCTTTCCATGATTCAGGCCCAATGGCTCTTAAGAATGTGGCAGGGTGGAAAGTACCGGCACCAACTTCCATATCTAATGGCTGAATAACAACGCAGCCATGCTTTGACCAATAGGTTTGTAAAGTGAGTATTAAGTCTTGGAATGAGGTTCCGTTGGGTACCGGTGTTGCAGTCACAGTGTTCACCTGTCTCTAATATTTCAATGGATTATCGTTTTTTCAATGATGAAAAAGAAAGCGCTAAATTATACATCATTATGCTAACTTGCGAATGACATATTTGCATTTTATCCCAAGCGTCCTGTGTGCCTATCAGTTTTTCTAGCAGCAGTTTGCGATCTCTAACGCTAAGTCGTAGTCGCATGATCTGGGCCTTCTCTTTATACTGTGTTCAATATTTATTTGAGACTCTATATTTATGCGTTTTGTCAAAGTACTCATCGGCCTTCTGTTCCTTTTTGTGATGGCTATCCTGCCCCTGCGTGTTAGTCAGTGGCTGGGTCGGTTTCTAGGTAAGTGCCTATTTAAAGCCAGTAATTCACGTGCACACCAAGTATCCAAAGCAAATATCGACAGTTGTTATCATCACCTTAGTGCCAGTGAGCGTGAAACGCTGTTAGCGTCGTCTTTACAGCATACAGGTATGTCATATGCAGAAATGGGCATGTCTTGGTTATGGCCTACCTCTATGTCTCTTGCCACTGTTGTAAGTGTAACGGGGGAAGATGTTTTGCAAAGAGCGTTTGCTAGAGGAAAGGGAGTCATTATTATTGCGCCTCATATAGGGAACTGGGAGGTACTTAACCTATATGCCTCGCAACATTATGCGATTACCGTGCTCTATAAGCCGCCAAAATTAAAATTTTTTGATTGGCTGATCAATAAAATGCGTAAGCGTCTAGGTGGAGATATGGCTCCTGCCAATGCGCAAGGTGTCCGAAAGCTATTAAAAAAATTAAAAGCCAACAATGTTATCGCAATCTTACCTGATCAAGAGCCTGCAGTTGGTAGTGGTCAATTTAGCAATTTCTTTGGCAGACCTGCCTATACCATGACGTTACTCTCACAACTTGCCGCTAAAACTAAATGCCAAGTTATTTCGGGTGTCGCTGTGCGTCAAACAGAGGGCAGGGGTTTTGCTATTGAGTTTAGAGAGTTAGATTTTCCATTACCGGCAGGAGATCTCAACGAGTCTTTAAATTGCCTAAATCAAAGTATTGAAGCTATTGTTCAGCGCAGTCCTGAGCAATACCAATGGGAATATAAAAGATATAAAAGGTCGCCAGAGGGAGTCGCAAAACTCTATTAAATACAGTGGCGTTAATTCCCTGTTTTCGCTGCGATTGGGATTGGCTCGGAAGCTGCTTAAGCTTCGTTGCTGGCTTGTAGACACAAGGTCACTTACTGCGCAGATTATATCGGGGTGCTTGCCTTAGCTGATGGGGGCGCAGCTAAGGCTCTACATATTATGCAAGTTTCAGTCAACCGCCTGTCAGCTAAGAGCAATACATTTAGAATCAGCTAAAATGCTTATCTGCGCCAAAATATAGGCGTAAATAGTATCAACAAGGTGAATACTTCTAGTCGGCCTAGTAGCATGGAAAAGCATAAAATCCACTTTGCCGTATCATTGATGCTGCTGTAGTTGGCAGATACATCTCCAAGACCGGGTCCCAAGTTGTTTAAAGTGGCCGCGACTGCTGACCAGGCGGTGATTTGGTCTAAGCCTGTCGTCATTAATAGTAATAACATAACCACAAACACCATCATGTAAACTGAGAAAAAACCCCATACGGCTTGCAAAACTTTTTCGGAGATAGGTTTGCCGCTGAGTTTAACCGAGAACACGGCATTTGGATGGACCAATCGCTTGATTTCTCTATGGCCTTGCTTCCATATTAGTAATACTCTGATGATCTTCATGCCACCTGCAGTCGAGCCGGCACAGCCACCTGCGAAAGCGGTGAGTAACAACATGAAAGGCAATACACTTGGCCAGCTCGCAAAGTCAGTGGTTGCAAAGCCTGTAGTAGTCGCTATGGAGACAACCATAAATATCGAGTCGCTAATCGCTTTGCTTGGTTCATAATTGGTGGTGATTGATAACAATGTGACACAGACTACA
>Ga0105356_10004643_pt1 | contig 13228 bp, 5 predicted proteins | sample GOMGulsemesocosm_3_FD_83502 | JGI IMG/M metagenome (GOLD analysis project Ga0105356, IMG submission 83502) | Methane-oxidizing microbial communities from mesocosms in the Gulf of Mexico - GOM9D Gulf of Mexico | ecosystem: Environmental > Aquatic > Marine > Cold seeps | place: Gulf of Mexico...
TGGAAAAGGAAAAACTTATATTTTTTACAATTTTCTACAAATAGTTGAAAAATGACACAAGCCCTAATCCCCTTTTGTATAAAGGGAATTAGGGGGGGTGTGTGTTTTTTTCAAAAAAAACAATATAGAAGGTGTACCACATAGCTGTTTATGTTACTTATAGATATAACAGAGACAAAAAGATTCTAAATTTACGATGAATAATAAAGAAGCAAATAAACTTTTTAAGAAGTACTTAAAAAATAAATGCACAATTCAAGAGGTAGAATTGCTGGATAGGTTTTTGGAATCGTACCAAAGCAAAGGACATAAATGGTATGGGTGGAAATATGGTGATAAAAAGAAATTTCAACTACGCAATTTGCAAAGCATCAAGGCAGAGATTTATAAAGACAAGGTGAGGTATCGCGTATTCCGGTTTATAAAGACGCCGGTATTTAAATATGCAGCAATGTTTGTTGGTGTCGTATTGATGGGGGCATCTTATTTCTTTATGGAAAGATTAGAAAATTCAAAAAGAGATTTCGAAGAGTTAGTTACAGAAATAACATTGGAACTACAAGATGGTAGTGCAACTGAAATTGTAGAAGGTACAACGAGAGATATTCTTTTAAAAAATGGTACAACACAAGGAGTTCAAAAGACGAACAAGATTGTGTACAATGAATCAAATTTATTTGCATCTGATGCTGATTTGGTGTACAATACATTAAAAGTTCCTTACGGTAAGAAATTCAATATTACTTTATCAGATGGAACGCAAGTATATTTAAATTCAGGATCCAATTTAAAGTTTCCAGTAAAATTTATCAAAGGAAAGAGTAGAAAAGTATTTCTTACAGGAGAAGCCATTTTCGAAGTCGTTAAGAATGAAGAAGATGTGTTTATTGTAGATACCAAAGATTTGACTACAAAGGTTTTTGGTACAGAATTTAATGTTTCTTCTTATGAAAACGAAACAACATCTAGAATTGTGTTGAAAGAAGGTAGTGTTGGGGTTCATGTGAAAGGCACCGAATTTGACTCACAATCAGATATTATATTAGAACCTAGTGAAATGGCAAAGTTAGAAAAGGGGAAAGAACGTGTTGCCATAAGTACGGTTGACATTTATGAACACTTTTCTTGGGTTGAAGGAATTCTTTTTTTTAAGAATGAAAGTTTTGACGGTGTCTTAAGAAAACTGGAAAGACATTACAATTTAGAAATAATTAATAATTATAAAGAACTAAACAAAGAATTTTTTACAGGTAAATTCAATGATAAAAAAGATGTTGAATACATCTTAGATATTTTTTCAAGAAATAAAACCTTTAATTATGAGCTTACGAATAACAAACTAATTATTAACCCTTAATCCTTAAAACTTAATGAAATAAACTCTTTGGTAGTAAAAATCGAGAAATGCTAGAACATTTCCCGATTTAGAATTTTAATCTAATAATCGTTACAACAATTAAATCAATACAAAAGTATGAAATTAATCAAACGAATGCAATCCTATAACTGGGATAAATTTAACAGAACTATGAGATTAACCACCTTGCTATTACTTTTTACCTTGCTTAGGGTAAGTGCTAGTACCTATTCTCAAAACACAAAGATATCTTTACATTTAAAAGATGTGAGTATTGAAGATGTATTTAAAGAAATAGAAAGAAAAACAGAATTTGTTTTTTTCTATAGAAATACACAGATAGATCTTTTGAGAAAGATTACTATAGATGTAAAAAAGCAGAAAGTAAAAAAGATTTTAAATTTTTTATTAGCTGGTAAAAATGTTTCTTATGAAGTAGTAGACAAACACATTGTCTTAAATGATAAAAAAGAGGCAACACACGGTATAAAACCAATTGATGCAATAAAAGTAGCAATGGAGGAACAACAATCTAAAATTACTGGAAATGTTCAAGATTTTGATGGAAATCCATTGCCTGGTGTAAATATTCTAAAAGTAGGAACAACAACTGGAGGGCAATCTGATTTTGATGGGAATTTTAGCATCAACGCAAAAGAAGGAGATGTACTTCGTTTTTCTTATGTTGGTTTGAAAACAAAAGATGTAGTTATTGGAAAAAACACAAATTTAAAAATTGTTTTACAAGAAGATGCATCTGAGTTAAATGAAATTGTTGTCTTGGGATATTCTTCTGTAATAAAAAAGGATTTGACAAGTTCGGTAGCAACTATAAATGCAGAAAAGTTACATGAAATTCCAGCTACTTCTTTAGGGAATGCAATTGCAGGAAGATTGGCGGGGGTTAGAGTATCTCAGTCGAGTGGTAAACCAGGAAGAACATCTAGTATCAATGTAAGAGGAGCAACCTCTGCTGGTTTTTTCGGAAACAATGAAGCCTTGTATGTTATTGATAAAGTAGTTGCAACCAAAGCTCTTTTTGATGCATTAGATGTAAGTGAAGTTGAAAGTGTAACTGTATTAAAAGATGCAGCATCTGCCGCAGTTTATGGAGCAAGAGCAGCAAATGGAGTTATCTTGGTAACAACAAGAAGTGGAAAAACAGGCGCAGCTAAGTTAAATTTTACTTCTAATATTGGAACTACGCAATCTACTAAAAGACCTCGATTTACAACTGCATATGAGTATTCAAAATTGATAAACGAAGATGCAGATTTTAGAAATTTAGCAGCAGACGATCCAGCTCGTATTACACAAACTGAAATGGATTATTTGAAAGCTCAAAACTATCCAAATTTTGCGAAACAAGTAGAGGTATCTCCAATTCTTAGAAGGTATGCATTGAATGCTTCTGGTGGTACTGAAAATATACACTATTTTCTTTCAGGGTCACACATTAAAGAAAGTGGTTCAGTGGCTAATTTAGATTATCAAAAAACAAATTTTAGAGCCAAAGTTGGTGTGGATGTTACTGAGAATTTGAATGTAGAATTGAATTTAAGTACAAGCAATGACTTAAGAGAGGAATTTTACTGGAGATGGAATGGAGGCGATGAAGATTTTGGAGATTTCTATAGAACTTTTGGTAGAAATGGAGCATGGGGGCCTCCTGTTAAAAATGGTGAGTATGTAGCCAATTTTAATGGATGGAATGCCGCAAACCTTACTAATAATGGTGCAGGTTACAATGATAGAATCGCTAAGAACACAAATATAAATGTTTCTGCAACTTATAAAATTGCAAAAATAAAAGGTTTGGTTGCAGGGTTTAGTTATAACAAAAGAGATACTCAGAATTCTAGAAAACTATTTAGAAAGCCAATGACAGATATTACGTTTGGAACTACACCAGGGAATAGATTTTTATTGACTGATGAAATTGTAGGAACACGTGTACGTAATGATAGTGGTGCTGATTCAAATAGTATTTTTCAAAGCAATGATAACGGATCTGAAACGCAGATAAACGCAAGTTTAAGATATGCCAATACATTTGGAGACCATACAGTTTCTGCTTTTTTTAATTACGAGCAATGGGAAGGAGAAGGAACAGGTTTTTGGGGATCTAGAAGAAATTTATTAACAGCAACCATTCATGAGTTATTTGCAACAGATGGAGATTCTGCAACACAATTTACATCAGGAAGTTCTTCTGAAAACGGAAGGCAATCTTTTATTGGTGGATTGAGTTATAAATTCAAAGATAAGTATTTATTAGATGCTTCTTTCAGACGAGACGGGTCTGTACAATTTGCACCAGACCAGCGTTTTGGTTTTTTCCCATCGGTATCTGCTGGATGGATACTAAGTGAAGAAAATTTTTTCCAAGAGAAATTTGAGTTTTTAGATTTCTTCAAGGTAAGGTATTCTTATGGTCAAACAGGTAATGATGATTTAGGTCAACGTTCATTTCCATATATTCAAAATTACAATATCGGAGGTGCAGGACCCATTTTCGGAACCAGCAATATACAGTCGAATGCAATTTCTATTCAAGCCCTTCCAAATCCATTCATTACTTGGGAAAAACAAACAAGTTATAATTTTGGTTTAGATTTTCAAGTACTAAATAGCAAGCTGGCCACATCTGTAGATATTTTTACGAATAAGAAAACAGGATTGTTTGGAAATGTTTCACAAACAACACCAACTACTTTTGGAGCAAATCTTCCTGCTATAAATTATGGAGCAATTGATATCAAAGGATTTGAAATAGTAAGTAATTACAAAGATGCTATAAATGACGAATTGACTTTTGAAGTTGGAGTTAATTTTGGTTTTTCAACTAGCAAATTTGTTCAGATAGATGAACGTGATGATTTAAGACCTTTTGAAGTTGCTACTGGAAATTATACAGACAGAATTCGTGGATACAGATCATTAGGTATTATTAGAACTCAAGAAAAATTAGACGAACTGGTTAGTAGTGGATACAAGTTTGGAGGAGCAGTACCAAAATTAGGAGAATTGTATTTTGAAGATGTAAGAGGTCCTAAAGCTACAGATCCAGAAGGGAATACACCAGATGGAATTGTAGACGGTAATGACAGAGTTATACTTGCCAATCATTCAACATCTCCTGTAAATTATGGATTGACACTTGGATTTAAATACAAAGGATTCAAATTACAAGCATTTATGCAAGGGTTTGCAGGTGGATACCGTTTCAGACCTCAAAACTCTAGGTTTACTTTTTTAAGTCCAGGAGAGTCAGCTTGGTCAAATTGGATAGATTCTTATCATGAAACCAGACCAAATGCCTCTTATCCAAGAGTAAATGGTTGGATAAATTCAACACAGCAAACGTCTTCATTCTGGTTAGAAAGTACAGATTTCATAAGAATGAAAAATTTAAACTTGGGGTATACAGTACCGAAATCAATTGTGCAAAAAGCTGGATTGAAAGACATCACTCTATTTGCAAATGCAACCAATTTATTTTTGGTGTACAGCGCTATCAAAGATTACGATCCTGAAACAACAGGAAGGGTAATTCCGACGAATAAGACGTTCACTTTAGGGATCAATGTTACATTTTAATAATACCAAATATTATGAAAACAAAAAATACAATTATACTTTTAGTAATGTGCTCATTTTTTTGGACAAGCTGTAATGATGTTTTGGACAAAAATAATTTAGGAGCCGTTAATGCGGATACCGTATGGAATGATGAAGGACTGGCAGAGTCTTTTTTGAATAATATTTACAATAGTAATTTACCTGGATGGCCAACTACTTCAGCCTCAGTAACAGATAATCATGAAGGAGGCGGTACATTATTGTATGGCGAATTGAGTGCTGGATCTGCAGGTGGTTTTTCTGGTGACTATAGACAAATTAGACAAATAAATATTTTGTTAGAAAATGTAGGAGCGGGTACGATAGATACAGATGCTCAAAACTTGATGATAGGGCAAGCCTTGTTTTTTAGAGCGAGTATTTATTTTGATTTGATTAGTACTTTTGGAGGTGTTCCTTTGATTTTGAAAGTGTTGACAGATGATGATGAATTGGATATACCAAGAAGTAAGACATCAGAATGTTTCACGCAAATAATGGCAGATTTAGATCAAGCAATTTCTTTATTACCAATAGAATATGCCAATGCTGGGAGTGATTATGGAAGAATAACAAAAGGAGCAGCTATGGCTTTTAAAGGAAGATTGTTATTGCATTATGCAAGTGAATTATTTGATCCAACCCAAGGTGCTGCCGGACGTTGGCAAGAAGCTTACACAACTAATAAAGCAGCAATTACTTATTTAAAAGCAAACGGTAAAGATTTACATACTAGTTTTTCTGACTTATGGTTTGATGAGAGTGGTAGCAATCCTGAAGCGATTATGGTACGCAGATATACAACAGACAGAGGGAACAATTACAATGGAGGTTGCCGTCCTTTTGTTGTAGGGACTAATGGTGAGTACTTTAACAAAGGTACTGTAGATTTATTCAATGCGTTTCCTATGAAAGATGGAAAAATTATAACAGATGCTACTTCTGCTTATACTTACAATGCAACGACATTTTGGTTAAACAGAGATCCTAGATTTACAGCTACATTTGCCTATAATGGAAGTGTATGGGCATTGAATGACCCTGCTCCAAATAGAACCAGTGATCTTGAGTGGTCATTTCAAGGTGCAGCTACAGAGGCACAAGCAGATTCTAGAATTACAAGATCAGGTTTGAATTGTAGAAAAGCAGTTGATGGATCTATTGCTGGAGGAAGTGATGCTTTGCGTTCTCCAACTGATTGGATTGAAATAAGGTTTACAGAAGTATTGTTAAATCTTGCAGAAGCTGCCAATGAGGTTGGGAATAGTGCAGAGGCGTATACAATTTTAACAGATATTCGCAACCGTGCAGGAATAGATGCTGGTGGAGATCTGTTATATGGTTTGCAAGCAGGAATGAGTAAAACTGAGATGCGTGCAGCAGTTTTATTGGAAAGAAGAATAGAGCTTGCTTTTGAAGGAAAAAGAGCAGGTGATTTGAAAAGACGCAGATTGTATGCTTCTGTTATGAACGGAAAAATTAGAAAAGGCTATGTTATTAAAAAAACAGCCGCTTTTGATGCTTTAAATCCATCTGACAAAGTCTTAGATGATAGAAAGGCTTTAGAAGCAGGAGTCAATTCTGGAGCAATTGATTTGAACGATCCTGCAGTTTACACAATTTATTTTACAACAATTTTAAGAAGTGTTGAAAGATTAGGAAGTGAAATAGCTGATGGTGATGTAGTAAATTATTTGGATCATTATTATTTTAGAGATATTCCTCAAAATGATTTAGATAGAAACCCAAGTTTGATTCAAACTGCTGGTTGGCCAAATGGAAGTTTTGACCCTTTGCAGTAGTAGAAAATGATTGACACAAGCTGTTTAAAATAATAGACAAAAATTATTTAGATAGGTGTAGGTGTTATAGAATCATTTGATATTGAGTAAATGAAAGAGGTTGTATTTGCAACCTCTTTTTTTTTGTTTATGAGTTGTATAGATTGTTTTTTGGATGAGAACAATATTTAAATTTTATAGAATGAGATTTTTAAGAAAAAAAATACCAGTAGCTATTTGTTTGTTTTTGACAACTACCTATATGGTCTATGGTCAATATAAAACAGAAAATGTAAAACCTATATTTTCATTGGTAGGCACTTCCAGAAGTAATATCCTATTTGAAAATACTTTGGTTGAAACAAAAGAAGCCAATATTTTTGTTTACAAAGGATTTTATAAAGGAGGAGGCGTTGCTATTGCAGATGTTAATAATGACGGCTTATTAGATATTTATTTTTCTGGAAATCAAGTAGCCGATAAACTATATTTAAACAAAGGAAACTTACAATTCGAAGATATTACAAAAAAAGCAGGGATATTAGATAAAGGAGGTTGGTCAACCCATGTGAGTATTGTTGATGTTAACAATGACGGTTTTAAAGATATTTACGTTTGTAAAAGCCTTTACGATGCTGAAGTTCATTTAAGAGAGAATGAACTTTATATAAATAACGGGAATTTAACATTCACGGAATCTGCCGAGAATTATAATTTAAATGATAGTAATAGGACAACTGAGGCAAATTTTTTTGATTATGATAGAGATGGCGATTTAGATGTTTTTATAATAAATCAACCCAAAAATTCTTCGTTTCTTTCTCCGAGAAAAGGAAAAACGAAATTTGACATCCATCAAAATTATCGTTTGTTAGAAAACAAAAACAATCGATTCAATGAAATTAAAAACAATGCAGGTATTCTCAATTATGGTTACGGACTGAGTTCTTCAATAGCCGATTTCAATAACGATGGCTTTTTAGATATTTATGTGACAAATGATTACAAAGGGCCAGATTTTTTTTATATAAATAATAAGGATGGAACCTTTTCCAATCAAATTTATAAAAATATAAAACATACCTCTTATTTTAGTATGGGGTCAGATGTAGGCGATATAAACAATGACGGATGGTTAGATTTGATTGTTGTTGATATGGTAGCTGAAGACAATTACAAGTCAAAAAGTAATATGAGTGCAATGAACCCTTCACAATTTTGGAAGAATGTAAGTAATGGGGGGCATTATCAATACATGTTCAATACACTTCAATTGAACAACGGGATAACAAAAGATGGGGATTTACAATTTAGTGAAATAGGTCAGTTGGCAGGTATTTCAAGTACAGATTGGAGTTGGTCTCCACTATTAGCCGATTTTGATAATGACGGATATCTAGATTTATTTGTTACAAACGGAATTCGACGAGAAATAGGAAATACAGATGCTTTGAAAAAGTTGGATACATATATTGCTGCGATTTCAAAAAAATACAATGTAACGAATTCGTTGGGTTTTGATACGTGGAAATATATTGACTTAGAAATTTTATTGTCTTATTTTCCTTCAGAAAAAGTGAAAAATTATATTTATAAAAATGCCAATGGAATAGAATTTAAAAATTATTCAGAATATTGGGGACTTGATGAAAAAACTTTCTCAACAGGTGCTGCATATGGCGATTTAGATAACGATGGGGATTTGGATTTGGTGGTAAATAACATTGATGAAGTAGCTTATTTGTATGAGAATAAAACAAATAAAAAAAAGAAGAATAATTATTTAAGAATACGTTTTTCAAGTGCTAAAACACAAAGTTTTTTAGGAACAAAAACGACTATTTATCATGCCAATGGTTTGCAAATATCACAATTGACAAATGCCAGAGGTATCAGTTCTTCAAGTGAAGAAATAATTCATTTTGGATTGCATAATTTGTCAAAAATTGACAGTTTGAAAATTGATTGGGTAGATGGAAAGGTTTCTGTATTAAAAGAAATAAGAACAAATCAAAAATTGGATATAAATGCAGATGAAATTTCAAAAATCAATTCAGTTTTAGAGAAAAAAAATAGATTGTTTGAGGATATTTCATTCGAAGCAAATGTGAACTATTTACATAAAGAAAATAGATTTGGAGATTATGAAAGAGAAGTATTGTTGCCTCATAGAATGTCTACTTTAGGGTCAGGTATTGCAGTAGCTGATGTTAATGGTGATGGATTGGAAGATTTTTACGTGGGTGCACCTATTGGAAAGTCTGGTGGATTGTTAAAACAAAATTTGGATGGTACATTTGATGAGACAATTGTACGTTTATCACCAGATATTTTTAGAGAGGATATGGGAGCTGTTTTTTTTGATGCTGATAACGACGGAGATGCCGACCTGTATGTTGTTTCAGGAGGAAATGAATCTAAAATAAATTCTGAAGAATACCAAGATAGATTGTATCTCAATTCTGGCAATGGTAGTTTTGGTCTTGCAAAAAATGTGATTCCAATAATTGCCGCAAGTGGTTCAAGAGTAAAAGTTGCAGATTATGATAAAGACGGTGATTTAGATCTTTTTATTGGAGGAAGGCAGGTGCCTGGAAAGTATCCAGAACCAGCGGATAGTTATATTTTAAAAAACAAATTAGTTGAAACAGGAAAGCTCCAATTTGAAAAAAAAGAAGAAAAATTATTAAAGAAATTAGGGATGGTAACCGATGCCGTTTGGACGGATTTTGATGGAGACAACGATTTAGATTTATTAATAACAGGAATGTGGATGCCAATAACGATTTTAGAAAATAAAAACGGAGTATTTCAGAACAGTACAAAAAAGTTCAAATTACAAAATACTACGGGGTGGTGGTTTAGTGTGTCTGTAGGTGATTTAGATAAAGATGGTGATCCTGACTATGTTTTGGGGAACTTGGGCTTGAATTATAAATACAAAGCAAAACCGAATGCTCCTTTTACTGTGCATTATGATGATTTTGATAAAAATGGTAAAAAGGATATCGTGTTGAGTTATTACAATTATGGAAAACAATATCCTTTAAGAGGAAGATCTTGTTCTTCGCAACAAATTCCAGACATTAAAAATAAATTTAAAAATTATAATAAGTTTGCAGCGGCTAGTTTGGTTGATGTCTATGGAGATTCCTCACTAAAAAGTGCTTTACACTATGAAGTTACAACATTCGAAAGTGTAAGTATGGAAAATTTAGGAAAAGGAAAATACAATATAAAAGCATTGCCTTTTTTGGCACAAGTCTCGAATATAAGCAGTTCCGTAATTTATGATGTGGATAATGACGGTATCAAAGATATAGTTATAGCAGGGAATTTATATGGATCAGAAATAGAAACGCCTAGAAATGATGCAAGCTTGGGACTTTTTTTAAAAGGAAAAGGAAGTTTTAAATATGAAAGTATTCCAATGGGAGTTAGTGGTTTGAATATTTCTGGCGATGTAAAAGAAATCAAGTTAATTAATTACAAAGGAGGAAAAGCATTGATTGTAGCCAGTAACAATGGAAAAACAAAATTGATAAGAATTAATGAATGATATAAGGGATGTCAAAGTTGTGCTGTTTGGTAGTTGTTTTAAAATCAATAGAATAAGGTTGTGTTTTTAATTTGGAAAGGTATACTCAATTCATTTTTTTAATATAACTTGGTCAGGAAAATTGAAGTTTTATTAAATTATAAGTAAGCGGTATGAAAATTAAAGTAAGGGTTAAGAGCATTGTCATGGTTTTATTGTTGATAGCAGGAACTATGGTTAAAGCGCAGAAAAGAACTATTATTGGAAAGGTTACTGCTTTTAAAAATTATCCAATTGAAAAAGCAGAAATTAAGATAAAAAAATCGAAAGTCATAGCTTATACAGATTCTTTGGGAATGTTTAGAATAGAATGTCAAGAAAAAGACAAACTATCGATTAAGGCAGCGGGATTTAAGAAAAAGTGGGTAAAAGTGAGGAAATATCCAGATTCAGTAAATGTAGATTTGGTTTTTTTAGGAAGAAAAAAAGATATTGAATTGGCTATAGGTTATGGTCATATTAGTAAAAAAAAATTAGGTCATGCCATTGCCGTTATGGATATTGAGAAGCAAAATAATATTGGATACACTGATATTCTTGAAATGATGAAAGGTAAAATTGCTGGTGTTTCTATCGTAGGAGATGAGGTGCACATGCGAGGAAAAAAATCTTTTACAGGAAGCAATGCAGCCATTGTTGTACTTAATGGAATGGTGATGAGTACAACAGCTTTAAAAGACATTCCAGTAGATCAGGTAAAAAGTATCACTGTGTTAAAAGGAACTGCAGCGGCCATTTACGGTTCTAGAGGAGCAAACGGAGTTATAGTGGTAAAATTGAAGTAGTTTTTTTGCTTCTTTTAGGAAATATATTATTTGTGAAAAAAAACGTGTATAATTGGTTCTTTCTTCATGAAATGAAATCGTAGCTATACTTCGGAAAGCTTGGTATACACGGCTATAATTGAATTTTATTCATTATTTATATAAAAAAATAATTCAAATTATTTACCCATAGTTTTGAAATTTATTGGGTATTAGGATGCCTATGGACGACTTCTTTTGTTTTAATAACTAAAATGAAACTTATGTAGAAGTAAGTGTTAAGGTTTGATAAAGCAAAAATAGTATCAGTTTTGGTGTAAATATTAAAGGTTGTTATTACATTTAATTTACATCTTTGTCAGAGAATTGAACAATATATTAAATCAAAAAAGTTTTAAACCAAAATGAAAATCTCAAAAACAAATTTAATTTGGGCAGTAATGTGTGTTTTGATAAGCGCCACTTCTTATGCTCAAAAACAAAAACCTTTGGAATTATGGTATACACAACCAGCAAGTGATTGGATGACAGAGTCGTTACCAATAGGGAATGGTTATGTCGGTGCCATGTTTTTCGGAGATCCCCAAGAAGAGCACATTCAGTTTTCAGAAGGAACTTTATGGTCGGGTGGACCAGATTCAAACCCAGCTTATAACTTCGGAATTAAAGAAGGAGTACATAAGAATCTTCCAAAAGTTAGAGAATTTTTAAAAGAAGGAAAAATAAAAGAAGCAGATTCGCTTGTAAAGTCAAAATTTACAGGGAAAATTCATACAGGAAAACGATACAATGGGGATTTTGGAGATTATGGTGCACAGCAAACCATGGGGGATATTTTTGTCAAAGTAGCCCATTCAGGAGTGGTAAGTGATTACAAGAGAAGTTTGGATATTAGCAATGGATTAGGTAAGGTAAATTACAAAGTAAATGACAATAACTACAGTCGTGAGTTTTTTGGAAATTATCCAAAAGGTGTACTTGTTTATCAATTTAAAAGTACAGAAAAAACGAATTATGAAATACGCTTTAGCAGTCCACATGCTACCGTAAAAGAAAGTTTTAAAGACGGTGTTTATAGTTTTCGAGGTAAGGTTGCAGATAATGGAATGGGCTTTGAGACAAAAATAGAACTAAAATTTTCTGAAGGGTCTGTTGCTTACAGAAATGGAATCATGTATATTGTAGGCACAAAAAAGGTTACAATTTTACATGCTTCCGCTACTTCTTATAGCTTGAATTATCCAAAATATTCAGGAAATAATTTTTTGAAAAAAAACAAAGAAGTACTAGCAGTCGCTTCCAAAGAATCTTTCGAAAGTTTAAAAAAAGAACACATAGCAGATTATACAAATCTTTTCGGAAGGGTCAGTTTGAAAATTGAAGGGACATCGTTCGATAATGTGCCTACCAATGAAAGGTTAGAAAAATATTTTGAAGGATCAAATGACAGAGGAATGGAAGTTTTGTATTTTCAATATGCCCGTTATTTGATGATTTCAGCAAGTCGACCAAAGAGCATGTCAATGCATTTACAAGGAAAATGGAACAATTCTACAAATCCTGTGTGGGCTGCCGATTACCATAGTAATATAAATTTGCAAATGATTTATTGGCCTGCAGAATTGACGAATTTATCAGAATGCCATGAACCTTTTCTAGATTATATTGAAAGTTTGGTGGAACCAGGTAAAATTGCAGCAAAGGAATTTTTTAATACAAGGGGCTGGATGGTGAATACAATGTGCAATGCATTTGGTTATACTTCACCAGGCTGGGGAATTCCTTGGGGATTTTTTCCAGGAGGTTCAGGTTGGTTTGCACAACATTTTTGGGATCATTATGATTTTACACAAGACAAAGAGTTTTTAGAGAAGACTGCTTATCCATTGATGAAAGAAGCCGCATTATTCTGGTTGGATTACCTAACCTTGGATGAAAATGGAAAGTTGGTTTCTGCTCCTTCTTATTCGCCAGAACATGGAGTAATTTCTGGAGGAGCGTCTATGGACCATCAAATAGCTTGGGATTTACTGAATAATTGTGTAAAAGCGAATAAGGTTTTGGGAATAAAAGATGCTTTTTCTAAAAAAGTACTGGAAGTAAGAAA
>Ga0105356_10004647_pt1 | contig 13223 bp, 7 predicted proteins | sample GOMGulsemesocosm_3_FD_83502 | JGI IMG/M metagenome (GOLD analysis project Ga0105356, IMG submission 83502) | Methane-oxidizing microbial communities from mesocosms in the Gulf of Mexico - GOM9D Gulf of Mexico | ecosystem: Environmental > Aquatic > Marine > Cold seeps | place: Gulf of Mexico...
TACCACTATCAACCCATGACTGGCCACCGGAATGATCTAGATGGTGATGGCTGAAGAATAAAGTGTCGACGGTATCCAAACTAACACCGATAGCTTCCATATTATGCTGAAGAGGAGAGATTGCTTCAGCATTCTGATTATAGCCGACATCAAAAAGTAGCTGGTGCTGGTCGGTCTGGATCAGATAAGACACTCCTGCTTCAGTTTTCATATTTGAATCTGCTGAGTGCCAATTAACTAGTGGCGTAATCCGTAACCTGTTGGTACTGCCAAAGCTTGGGAGGCGGTCTACTTGGCTTGCTAGCCAGTCGCTCTCCAAACGCTCTACTGTCTTGATATGCAGCACTGAATAGCCCCCTAACAGTGCCGACAGCAGAAGTACAAAGACTAAGAGTATTGTTCGTAACTGAGCTAAGAATGTAATCGTTGCTCTACTCATCGCCCGGTTTTCCCATAGAGTTCTTATCAAAAAAATGCGCAAGATCTGATGGAATGGGCATCGGCTTGACGGGACTGACGTTAGCACCACCGGTATTGCCGATGGGAATCAAACCGATTAATGATCCAACTGAACCTACAATGCGCAGAATCTGGCCAAAAATCTCCCGAGCATCATGGCGACGCCAGCCAACCTTCAGCATCCAGTAATGATTGACGACATGAGGTATATAGTGGCGCTGACCTAGAATGTGAGCCCGTTCAAGATGTTGAAAACACTGCAGGTATTGTTTGCTGTAGTAGAGTGATCGGGCCATCTGCATTTCTTCATTAAATGCAGCCTTGAGCTTGGCAGTTATTAACATCGTTTAAGCCTTCATCAGTGTGATAAGTGAGGAATGACGTCATTTTATCGCAACACTTCTTCAGGGCACTTGAATAAACTGGCTATGTTGTACAACGACTGAGGGCTGAATACCAAACATAGACTGGAAAGTCCTGCTAAAGTGAGCCGAGTCAGCAAAACCTGCATGGGCTGCAGCATTGGTAAGGCTATTACCGGCAAATGCACTGTCAATAGCGTCCATTAAGCGCAGCCACATTAGGTACCGACGCACGGGAATACCCACTTGTTGTTTGAACAGATGAGCTAATCGGCTTTCCGACAGATGTACAACGTCAGCAAGCTCGCTAGCAGCAACATTTTTGATCGACTGCGATTGCAGATAATTAAGTGCCGCACGCACGCGATGATCGATTTGTGAAAGGCCAGTTCCTGATGGTAACAGGACGTTCAATAATTCTGTGATCGGGTTATTAGACCATAGTTCCTTTACGTCCGACTGAGATTTTGTGGCCGCTCTTTTTTTTAGTGGGGCCAGTAAAGACATGGGCAAGGGCGCGACAACCCCTCCCTTCAGTAACTTTTTGGTTAGCAGCTGAGCGTAAATATGCTCCGGGTCGATCAGCAACAAGGCCTGGACCCCACTCCTTCCATCGAGGCGGTGCTTCAGATCCGGAGCAATTATCACGCCCTCAAATTCGCCACATTCTGTCGATGTCGTGCTTGTTTCCCACGCCAGACGAAAAGAATTACTCAGGGCGAAAGACACCTGCAGCGCGTGATGACTGTGATATGTCGCCTGAACATCACTGCCAATAATCAGAATCGCAGTATTATTTTTGAAAATTCGTAATCTATTCATACTTTGCCTTGAAGGCAATGTCGGTGTGTTGGCGGAATGTTCAGTCTACACGGATTCGAGATGGATTATCTAGTTGCAATCCAGTGTTAGTGCGGCTGTGATTTTACCTCACCAATGTTCACTATTGGCACAAAGCGACTACTATCAGAAGCCTTTCAGTTGCAGATTTATTGTCCGCTATGCATCTCGTTAGTAGACATGAATCATCTGACTAACCAGCATAGTGCCGTTTGCCTAGAAAACGATAATGGGTTGCCGCATTCCGAGTATTTGGGTTAGAGTAGCCAAGAAAAGGGCGTTTGTTCTACTTATACTCGACCGGCGGCGTTGTCGGCCAGCAGACCTTGGGTCTGACCGATGTCCCGACGCTCGATCCAAAAAAGGATATTTCACCATGGTTTCTCCGACTCTTCCCGGCCGCCTAGGCAGCTCCAACATGCAGATCAAGACCGATCCGCGAGCCGATCCGCGAATGGTCGCGGCAATGGCACCGCTCGGACTCGATGTCACGCCACCGCCAACCCCAGTAACGGCTGAATCAGCACTCGACGAAATCATATCCCACTGCACTGAGGCAGAGGCCGGGTTTGCCGGTCTCGGCGACGCGCTCGGTGTGACCACAGCAATGGTGGAGGGAGTCACGTCCTACACTGAGGTGATCAAGGGCGTCGACGGCAACGACATCCACCTCTACATTCACAAGCCGACGTCGGCTGAGGGCTCACTTCCTTGCGTGGTCCACACCCACGGCGGCGGCATGGTTATCCTGAAAGCAACCGATACCAGCTATCGACGCTGGCGAGATGAGTTGGCTGCCACGGGTCTAGTTGTCGTCGGCGTTGAGTTTAGAAACGGCGCCGGAGTGCTCGGGCCCCACCCATTCCCAGCCGGGCTCAACGATTGTGCAAGCGGCACCCAGTGGGTAATCGCCAACCGCGAAGCACTCGGAATCTCCAGCATCATTATTTCCGGAGAATCAGGCGGTGGGAACCTGTCGATTGCCACGGCCCTTAAGGCCAGACAAGATGGTTGGATCGATCAACTCGCCGGTGTCTACGCACAGTGTCCCTACATTTCGAATGCGTATGCAAACCCGCCGGCGGAGCTGCCGTCGTTGGTCGAGAACGACGGTTACTTACTAGACGTGGCGAACATGGGGGCGCTCGCTGTGGCGTACGACCCTGATGGCGCCAATGCTGCAAACCCGTTGGCCTGGCCCTACCACGCCCAGGCAGGCGATCTTGAGGGGTTGCCCCCCCACGTTATCTCCGTCAATCAACTCGACCCGTTGCGTGACGAAGGTCTAGTTTACTATCGCATGTTGCTCGATGCTGGTGTGAGCGCAATCAGTCGCACGGTCAATGGTACCTGTCACGCCGGTGACTGTCTGTTCCTAGATGCGATACCCGATGTGTACCGAGCGACCCTGCGAGACATTAAGAGCTTCGCCGACTCGCTGTAGCTCTGCTGTGATCATAACGATCGCGGGGACTACACCACTCTCGATCGAGACAGGGTCCGGCCTTAGCCAAGAAGTGAGCATTTGTTCCACTTCACATACCCTCCAGGAACAGACTCTTTAGTGTCCGTAGTATTAGCTACCGTTGCACGCTGATTTGGCCTATTGCTCGCAATTGGCCCACAAGAGACCCTAGGAAATAATTTAGTGCGATTTCCAGTAGCAGTCGGTTACTGTGCCAGAGCCGAGATCGACACCGGAAAAGAGACTATTCGAATAGGGAATACAGGGCGTGTGACGAAGGGTGCTACTCATGGACAGAGCAAGAGAAAATAATGAGGCATAATACCGGTTCATTCTCCAGCTATTCTAACGACTTCAAGTGGTTCATCTCTTAATGCCGACTATTATCGGAATTACAAAACACTAACACTTCTCTACCTTATAACTAAATGCCTCAGTTATATGCGTATTTTTTCTAACTAACTCCTCCCGATTCGATATGATAAACGAGGTATTCTGTATTGTGGGAGTATGAGAATGGATTATCGAGCAGGAGAAAAATACGGCACGTTTTTCGAATAGACCGGTGCTATTGTACTAACGGTGAGTGGTATTTTTCGACCCGAGAGGGCGTAGAGGTGGGGCCTTTTCATAGCCATGCCGATGCTGAAGTTGAGCTACTTATGTTTATTCGCCATATTCGTGATGAACACTTTCCCGGCCAGGCGGTTGCGCTCTCGGTAAATGCCGTCAAGACCGATTAACGTTTAACGCGGGCTGCTCTGTTAATGAAACTATAATCGCGGCAGACGCCGCATCGGTGAAAATTAATTACCGTACTTCGATTGCGTAGGATAAAAGGGTAAGAAAGGGTGTTTGTTCCACTTATACACCATTGATGTCTTTTTTTTACCCCTACGAATCTCTAGGGACCGTTGATGACACTTTACTGACACTGCGGCATAGCAGATAAGTAGTCGGAAGACTGAAATGATGAACACAATACCGACGAACGAGCTTCGCTGCTCGGTATTGTGTTACCAATTTGGTGCATAGCTACTTATTTTGAAGCAACCTCCTCTACATAGACACGGGCTTTTGGAGCATAAAATCCTCTGTTTTGATCAAGGCTGATTAAATATTTCTGGCTTTCATCTGCATTAACGCGAACGGCGAAAGAGTACAGGTTCATTTTGTTGCAAGTATATTTGTGATCAACAGGTTTAAGTGAAAGAACGCGTAATTTTTCCCTTCTCAAAAGCTTTGTAAGTTGGGTTGTGTCGTCTTTCACGACAGATTTACAGATCCGTTTGCCTAGTTTGTCTCCGCGAAAGGTATACTTCGTAGCATCAAAATCTGCAGCGTTGATTGAGGACGAAAGAAATAGAGTTCCTAAGGTAATAATCGCTGTTCTTAAAAAATTACTTTTTTTCATAATAGATATTCCTTTATAAGTTATTCATTTTCACATTTAACGCCGTATTCGGCATAGACTTCCAAATTGCCGAGCCAGTCTTTTACGCCCCAAGATTGACAGATTTTACACAATCGCGTCCTCCCAAAAACCTCCCAAAAACCTCCCGTTTTTCTAATTTGATGCTACTCTTTTCTGTAATTAGTAATAAAAACTGTCGTTACCTATCGCGCTACAGGCTACAGGCTACAGGATGCACGTATGAGTTCAGGACAGGACTATTACCGGCTTGGCCAGCTAATCATTAAACCTAACATTGGTGAATTTGAGAAAAACGGCGAGTCCCTACATCTAGACCCCATTCTAATGGACATGCTGGTTCATCTCATCAAGGCCGCGCCCGCCGCAATCACTAGCGAGGAATTGTTAAATACGTTTTGGAAGAACGTTGTCGTAGAGGAGAGCACAATTCATCGGCGTATAAGTCAGCTGCGGAAAGCTCTTGGTGACAATGCTCGTAACCCCATTTACATAGCTACCATTCCGAAACATGGCTACCGTGTCATTGCCGAGATATCACCATGGAATGAAAATAAAAAAACCTTGGATTCGGATTTAGGAAATCCAGAAGTTGGACATCAGTCTGATTTAATTGCCAAACGAATCACTCGAGTCAAAGCGGATGGCCTAAAACGCAGTTCTGATGTAGCGGACGAGGTGAGTATTCGTAGCGATACGGGCCGCAAGTACAATTATGACATAATTGGCATGCTGGTGTTTATTGCCCTTCTTACTCTTTGGCAAGGACAAATTACTTCACAAAAGAACGCTGGAACAATCGGCAGCCCAGGGTTAAATGAACAGTCAGTTAACAATAATCCTTCTAATTTGAAAACACCAAGTGAACTTACTCGCAAACAACACTCCATCGCGGTGCTGCCTTTTGTGAATATGTCTGACGACAAAGACTATTTTGCCGATGGACTCGGCGAAGAACTATTAAACTTGCTGTCCAATATAAGCGGCCTAAAGGTCACGGGTAGAACGTCGTCTTTTGCCTTTAAAGGGCGCAACGAGGACTTGCGGAAAATCGGTGATCAATTAAATGTAACTACGATACTGGAGGGGTCAGTGCGACGCTCCGGAAATCGTTTGCGCATTACCACTCAATTGATCAACGTCGAGGACGGATTCCATCTTTGGTCGGAAACTTATGACCGCGAGATGACTGACGTATTTGCCATTCAGGACGAAATTGCCGCAAAAATTGTCTCGGCACTACACATTAAGTTGGAGGTTCCCATTCCCCTTCGAGGGCTGCCGACCACGAATATGGAGGCATACCAACTGTTTTTACAGGGTAAAGCCTTGACTGCTGTGAACAAGGTATTTGAAGCAGTAGAAGTCGTTGAAAAAGCGGTAAAGCTGGACCCGGAATTTGCTGATGCCCATGAAACGCTGGCGTGGTTGAATGGGCTTATTCCCGCCTGGGGATTGGGCACTGCTGAAGAATATATCCCTCGGGTTATCGGTCATGCGAAAGCAGCCCTTGTCATTGACTCCGAACGTGTATTGGCAAAACTACTATTGGCGGTTTATAACAACAAGCTACCATATGAAGAGCTTTTGAAGCTTTTGGAGGCAGCGGTCGCGGCGCAACCGCAAAACAGCTACGCGCGTATGGGCAGCATGGTGGTCTTGATCCGTCTTGGTTATTTCGAAGATGCACTACGAGTAATCGATGCCGCGATCGTACAGGATCCATTGTACTTTAATCTTTACTATCAGCGCGCTTTAGCGCTCGAGGGTCTTAATCGGCAGGAGGAATCAAGGAAAACTTTTTTGTTCTGGGCAGACAAATTTGGTTTTTTTCAAAACCGAAACCTCTTCGCCCTTGCTGCTCTACATAGTAGTGATACGCCATTGGCAAGGGATCTTGTTAACGACTATTCCGGTAAATCTGGTGAGGACGCCGAGGCCGTTTTCACCTTTCTCGAAAGATTAATGGACCCGGCGACGCGAGTGGATGCGCTCGATGATCCCATGAGATTGACCTATTTGGGGGAGAACACCCGCCTGCTAACTCTGGAGCTTCTTCAAGATGTTCAGTTTTGGCCAGAATTTGAAGACCGGGCGACCAGGGGCGATATAGGCGATCTTTTTTCTGACTTGATGAGCAGAAAACCCTCTTGGGTTCTCAATGATTCGCGCTTTAGAGCTCATGCGGAAAGTGTCGGTGCAGTGGAGCACTGGCGCCACCATAAACTTCCAGACTTTTGTGATGGTAGTTTTGAAAGCTGGATCTGTGAGCTTCATGATGATCGTTGACAGCGTTCGGTATATGATCTATTGAAGCCTTAGGTCAGCTTTTGGCACTTTTGAAACCATTTTTGTCTGTATGATATGCTTTAAAAAGGTCTGTAGTTGAGGGTGTAGCTGACATAGTGTACTGGTTTAGAACACTAGTCGTTGTTAACCCACAACGGACCTTATTCTCATCAAGACATACCTCCTCCATAACGATCACTTATCAGTAAACACGCTGAAAAATAAAGGTTGCTAAGCGCTTTAGTTGGTCTTTTTTGGTGAGTGAGTTCTGCCGAGCTGGACAAAATCAAGTAACGAAAGGACGCGTTCCATGAATCACACATGGCCGGACAGGATGTCTGGCGGCGAAGTGTTTGCCTATAGCTTTATTTTTAAAAATCACATCCATTACAACACGTCGGTAGTGTCGATTTATTTTACAATCATGTTGATGCTAAACAGCCCATCTTTATAATTTCCTTTGTAAATTAATGGTATACCAATTAAGGCATGGTATTTGCTGCATAATTATTGGCCAATACTTTGTACTACTACCAACAGTATTAAACTCACGAACCATTTATTATACGTTCTAATGGAGCAGTATGCTTAAAAGTATATCAAAGTTGATTCAGCTTTTATGGACCGGTTTAATACTGTCTGCACTATCCTTTAATCTATATGCCCTGACCGTCGAACAGGTCGCAAACCTTATCGCTGCTGATGGAGCATATAACGATTTGCTAGGCTGGTCTGTTTCAGTTGATGGAAATACAGCAATACTGGGCGCCAATAAAGACAACGCTAATACCGGAGCTGCTTACATCTTCGTAAGCGATGATAACGGGGGCTGGTCTCAACAAGCGAAGCTAGAGGGACTATTAGCAGGAGGAGAGTCGGGATTTAGTGTTGATATTGATGGTGACACGGCTGTGGTTGGTGCTTACCTGGCTAATGGTCAAAAAGGCGAGGCTTGGGTCTATAGTAGGACTGGCTCAACTTGGAGTACTGGCAAAGCACTATCTATTCTCACCTCCAATAATTGCCAGTTTTGTTATTTCTTCGGGCGTTCCGTAGCAGTTTCCGGTACAACGCTCGTGGTTGGCTCCTCTGCAGATGGCGGCAGTAGAAATGGTCAAAGAGCAGGGGTTGTTTACGTTTACCGTCAGGTTACACAAGGGACCTGGGTAGCTGATGGAGGAACCCCCGCCACTGTTTCAGGTTATGCGTTTTCTGAAGGAATACTTGTCGCTTCAGTACCTGGTACATTTTGGCCAGAACTTGCAGGTTCAGCGGATGAATATTTTGGCATATCAGTTGCCATTGACAACGATACGATTGTAGTCGGCGCAGAAAATGCCGACGCTACGGATCCTTTGGGTGTATTCCAAGTTGGACCCGGCAGTGTGCAAGGGAATAGCACTGGAGCCGCCTACATATTTAAGCGCTCCGGCGGTCTTTGGGAAGCTTCACAAAGATTGAATCCGGGGTTAACGATAGGCAATATCGCTAAGTTTGGGCATAGCACCGATGTGAATGGCAACACAGTTCTTATCGGAGCTAACATGGAAAATGGTGGGCAGGGAGCGGCCTACGTCTTCCAACGCAGTGCTTTTGACTCCGATTTCGGGACGCCTCAGAAATTGCAGCCAACCAGTTCTATTTTCTCCGTGGCTACCTCCGTAGCAGTAGATGGGGGGAATCTCTTGCTCGGTGCACCTTGGAGCAATCCGGGAACAGCGTATCTCTATTCTTGGGTCAACAGTATTTGGCAGTTAACACAAACATTAACGGGCAGTGGAGGCAATTTTGGCCAGTCTGTAGGTATTGATGGCCATACTGTCCTGGTAGGCCAGACCGAAGGTGCTGGGTCAGCATTGGTATTTACTCCGGCAGATTCAGACGGTGACGGCATAGCGGACAGCATCGATAATTGTCCACTAATCAGTAACGCTGGCCAGCTAGATGGTGACCAAGACGGTTTGGGTGATGCCTGTGACAACGACTGGGATAATGACGGTGTATCAAACGATGTCGACAACTGCCCGACTACCGCAAATAATCCTCAATACGATTCCGATAACGACGGACTGGGAGACGCATGTGACAGCTACAATAACAGTGATTCTGACGGTGACGGCATAGCCGATGAAGTAGACAACTGCCAAGACGTTTACAATCCGGACCAACTTGATAGCGATAATGATGGCGTTGGTGATGAATGCGATCTGAACCCAGATACCGATGGCGATGGGATTTCAGATGAGCTGGATAATTGCCCTGAGGTTAGCAACCCGGAACAAACCGATACCGATAACGATGGCATCGGTGATATCTGTGACAGTTATATTGATATTGATAGCGATGCCGATGGCGTTATGGATTTGGTAGATAACTGCCGCAACACCCCTAACCCTGACCAGTCAGACAGTGATGAAGATGGCGTAGGTGACGCTTGTGATTTTGCCACCGTGGATGATACAGATGGAGACGGTCTCTATGATGTTTGGGAGACTGAAGGTGTGGATATTAACGCTGACGGAATAATCGACCTGGACCTTCCTGCAATGGGTGCCGACCCCTTTCGCAAGGATATATTCATAGAGGTCGATTATATGCGCCTTGACCAGTCTTGCCTTGATAACGTGTGTAGTCCGGCGGGAAGTCACACACACCGTCCCAAGCACCAGGCATTGGAAAAGATAATAGAGGCGTTCGCTAATGCGCCGGTTTCAAACCCCAACGGAACAACCGGTATAGTTTTACACATTGACGCGGGTCCTGTCTCAGAAATGCATAATGGAAGGCTGTGGGGCAATTTAAGTCGATCGGATGTACTCGAGCACCGGAGTAAACTCGGGGAGTACACCGAACTGGGTAATTATGACTGGACTGAATTTCAAGAGATAAAAGGCACGGTGAGTCAGCCGGCCTATTTCACAGCCGCGCGACAAGCGGTGTTTCACTATGTCATCTCTGCTCATGGCATAGATTTCAAGGGTACAAGCGGAATATCACGTGGGATCTATGCCAGCGATTTCATTATGTCATTAGGCGCATGGACCCATCGAGTTGGAACGACAAATGAACAAGCGGGGACCTTCATGCACGAGTTGGGTCACAATCTGGATCTTCGTCATGGGGGGGGGGCCAATGTGCATTACAAACCCAATTACCTAAGCGTAATGAATTACCTATTTCAAACACGCGGATTACGAGAAAACAGCCTCGACGGTATTTTCGATTTCTCCTCGCACGAGCAAGCGACACTGAACGAGTCTCAACTGGATGAACGTGTCGGGCTGGAGGATGCTCTCTCGGAGCAAGGCACCCGACATTATTGCGCGCATGTTGACCCTGATACCGTTAAATGGGTCTATGAGTTGCAAGTAGTGAATTACGCTAACTATCCGATAGACTGGAATTGCAGCGGTATTATCAGTGTTGAACCTATCTTCGAAAACATTAATGCAAATGGCGGTAGCGATGGCAATAACGAACTACTGGGCTTTGACGATTGGAAAAATATTCGATTGGGCGGGGGTGGAGTGGGAGGGTTTGGCGCCAGCCAAAACCTCCCACTAATAACTCCCGGTGATGAGTTGACAATCGTGGAGGATCAACTGGTAGCGACTGAAATATCGGTTGCTATAAGCGGCTCAGGGTCGATAGTCATTATTCCGGGCAGAGAATACCAGCTAGAATATACTGTGAGCAATAGCGGCACATTGGCAGACACCTATACGCTCACGGTGAACGAGCCATTGGGATGGAGCAATGCCACTTCTTTACCCCAGGAGCTTTCCTTAGCACCGGGAGAGTCCATTGATTTTGAAATCAATCTTATAGTCCCGAACGGACCCGACTCTGAAATGGTCCTCGAATTGGAAGTGTTAAGTGATTCCAATCCTTTGATCGGTGATTCTATGAGATCCGTTGTCACTGTAAGTAATGCTGATGAAGATGGCGACGGTATTCCATATTCAGTCGACAATTGTCCTGTCATCCCTAACCCTAACCAAGTTGATTACGATGAGGATCTCATGGGAGACCAATGTGACGATGATGGCGACAATGACTTGGTATTAAATGGTAGTGATTTATGCAAGGAAACGATAGTTGGAGCACAAATAGACGAACTCGGCTGTTCGAGTCCACAACGGTTTGAGTTAGCCTGTCCAATTATTGGTGTATACAAAAACCATGGCCAATATGTGTCCTGTGTCACTGGCGAAGCTAATTATCAGATTGAGATGGGTTTGATCAATCTATCTCAAAAGGGATCAATTATTTCCAATGCCGCCCGTAGTGATACAGGTAGGCCAAGTCAGTAAAAGTTGACCCTTCTGCATCGGGATAATAATAGTGTGGCTCGAACCAAGGTGCTCCCATACCTTCTTTTGTCGACTTACACTTGATGGCCCCCGACTTATTCATACAGGAAATGATACATCAGGCCATTAGCGATTTTGAGGAAGCAAAGTAACTAATGTTCCAATATTTTTCGATCGAGGAACTCCAGGTATAGTGGCATATGCGATTAGATAGGGTGTTGGAAGCATAGATGTAAAATCTGCGGCCGAGAGTCACGAATACGACCCAGTTATTTTTGTACCGAACCTTGGAAAGAAATATTTGTCAAGGATAGCCTACGAGGAAAGTTCTTTGAGGAATATTTGTTGTTTCATGAATTACTTCTGGATATATATCATCAACTTGAATATGAGGTTCTTGTAGTACCGCTCTCCTCGTTCGACAAGACCTCAAAACCCTTGCTTCGTAGCAACTTAGACTCCTATATTCAATGAGTTACCAGTGTCCATTTTTTCGGGCCGCCAACAACCTAATGACTGTTCCATTGGCACAAAGTGAGCTATCAGCCTCGATTTATTTGAGGCGCTCTAACGTCTGCTTACGAGGGTATAGTGAGCCTTGCAATGACATTATTTCTTTAGCGCGGTATTGATCCGAAGCGGAAGTTAAACGAAGGTCCCCGAAAAGACCCAGAGGCACTCATTGCCGATATATTGAGCTCTCGGTATTCTAGATGCGTTTCCAATACACGAGAGCCAACAGCAGCGAAAAGAAAAATCTTCTCCCCTGCGTAGCCACCAGCTCCATGGTAACCCAAGCGACGATGCCGCCTGTGCCGCGTCCAAAAAGACAATGCTGCGGCTTTCTGAAATGGGTTCCATATCCTTAGTTAATAGTTTTTTCTGATATTTACTGCGCTCAGTGCCAGTCGTCTGCACCAAAATTGCCAGATTGTCACCGTATTGTCTTTTCACATATGACGGAATATCAATTAGTTCTTACCGCTGTTTGACTAATGACTACCGGCACATAGCCCACCTCCATACCCGTCGGTGGAGTAACAATTAGAACCCTATCAAATGTCACCATTTCACCAGCGCTTGGAGCGGCCATAAAGGTTTTTTCGATTCCCCACTTCTCATGGATTTGCTCGACAAGCTCTTGTAAATACGCCAACCGCGCGGTACTCAGTCCGAGCTGTGCTATGGCTGGTTGCTCGACAAACTTAAACCAGCCATAGCGCAACACCGAACCGTCGGCGAGTGTTACCGTGAACTCGCCACCGGAGGCATCGCCCCAGCTGTCATCTGTTGGCGGTACGTAACCCGCAGCCGCTTCTTTAGCAGTAAATTCAACATCAATGAGCCCAGTAGCGGCGGGAACATCGGCGGCCGCAATGGGAATGCGGTGATCGCCAGAAACACGATAATATTCTGGAAACACACCTTGCTCTTCCGCTTCGGCCCACTGCAGGCCATAAGCGAAACCCTCGCGCACCTCGTCTTCAGAGTCGAAGCTCTCCAAACCAACCAGCGCCTCTAGCCCTTCTACCGATACCCCTTGTTGGCCAACGCTCAAGGCCTCAGTTTGTATCACACTGTTGCTGGTGCCACTTGCTGCAAATATGCCCGAAGGTAGCGCAGTCTCTTCGCTTATTGCGTTGGACAGCAGATCAAAAATCGCAGCGCTACCATAGGACTTAACGTCCTGCTGGAAAATAGTTCTACCATTTTCATCGACGGGAAATTGTAAGCGCGGAATGCGGCCGTATGTAACACCCTCATAGGTACTCTCGTACATCCCTACATTGCCTATTTCAAACGAGACTGGCAGTGCTGAAGTATCGGCGGGCAAGACATTTAAACTACGCTCCTGAGCAGCAGGATAACCGTTGGTAATACGCTGCCAGGCTTGCGGCAACCAGAATAGTATTGGGCCGGAGAAATTTGTAGCGTTGAGGAACAAAGTCCAGCTAAACTCCTTGACGACAGAGCTAGAATCACTGGGTAATTGCATCAGCGGCAGAGCCATCCACGCATTGCCCAGAAACCGGCCATTAGCGCCGTCCTCGAAGGTAATGCCA
>Ga0105356_10004650_pt1 | contig 13212 bp, 16 predicted proteins | sample GOMGulsemesocosm_3_FD_83502 | JGI IMG/M metagenome (GOLD analysis project Ga0105356, IMG submission 83502) | Methane-oxidizing microbial communities from mesocosms in the Gulf of Mexico - GOM9D Gulf of Mexico | ecosystem: Environmental > Aquatic > Marine > Cold seeps | place: Gulf of Mexico...
AAGATGTAGACTAGAGACTAGAGTATAAAAAAATCTTAACTGAAAATTGTTTACCGTAAAATGTTAACTGAAGACTAAGCTCTACCACTCACGTTGTTTATTGATCTCCTCTTGAGCTGCAAGTTCTTTTTTAGAAATCACCTTTAAAAATGAAGGATGCTGTTCTATAGCATATTCAATTTTCTCCACAATATCTGCAATACTTTCAGTATCATAATCAATCTCTAAAGGTTGCTTTATTTCAAAAGATTGTAGAATATTTTTCTTTTTAACACGTAGTCCTTTCTTATCAAATGAACGCCTAAATCCATCAATTACAATTGGCACAACAACGGGCCTATACTTTTTAATAATATGCGCAGTCCCTTTTCTAATAGGCTTAAAAGGGGTTGTAGTTCCTTGTGGAAAGGTAATAACCCAACCATCATCCAAGGCTTTCCCAATACTAGAGATGTCACTCATTTTAACCTGCCTGTTTATATTTTGTCCTTCTGCTCTCCAAGTTCGTTCAATACTAACTGACCCTACATAGGCCAATACCTTTGGTAACAATCCAGATTTCATGGTTTCTTTAGCGGCAACATAGTAAATGTTTAATTTGGGATGCCATAAATACCCTACGTTTTTTATAGAATCTACACGACCACTTAAACTAGCATTAAAAACATGGAACATAGAAACTACATCGGCAAAATAAGTTTGATGATTGGAAATAAACAACACATTTGTATCTGGCAGATCTTTAATAATTTCTGAACCTTCAATTTGAAGTTCATTGAATCCTCTAAAACGTCTATGTGTTATAGTTCCAAGAATTCTAATTAGCCATTTCTTTAAGAATAGTATATGTCCAAAAGGATTTCGCTTAAATAATCCCATAAATAGTCAATAATTAGTTAGAGTATGCAAACGTACATATTTTTTCGTTTTAAATTTAAGAGTAAAATGAAAAACCTCAATCTTAGTTTATCTCAAAATATTATATGCGGGAGTAAACTAATAGTATAAATGTAATATATTTTAGGAACTAGAGCATTTGTTTTAACAGGTCTTTAATCTCACTTAACATCATTGCTGTAGCACCCCAAACTATATGTCCATTCAATTTAAATGCAGGCACCTCAACTTTAACGCTATAAGAGGTCTCCACCATTTTTGAAATCAAAACAGTATCATCCATAAAATGAGACAGTGAAACCTCTATAAGTGCTTCCACTTCACTCTCTTCTTTAATAAATTTTGGTGTGGTTCTACAAATACCTAAAAAGGGCTGTACATAAAAATTACTAGGTGGAATATAAACTTCTGTTAATGGCTTTAATACTTCAATATCTTGAATAGGAACACCAACTTCTTCATAGGTTTCTCTAACGGCAGCTGTTTCATAAGAATCGTCTTGAGGTTCTAATTTACCTCCTGGAAATCCAACTTGTGCAGAATGCACACCATTATAGGTTTTACGCAATATTAATATAACCGTTGTTTGCTGAGCTTCATCTGGGTAAAACAAGGCCAAGACTCCGGCTCTTTTAGGATTTTTCACAGCTTTCTTTTGACGTTTTAATAATTCAACTCTAAAAGGCGGGGACATTTTAAACTGAGAAGCTTCGGCTGGAAGCGGTATATTCTTTATTTTTGATATGGCATTTAAAAATGTGTCGAAATTCATTTACAAGACCTCTAAGGCATTTAAAATTTATTGAATGAAAAAGTATATTGTCTATTGTCTAGTTCTGCTAGTATTAAACTGTGAAGATAAAAAATCTGAAAAGAAATCATCAGAAATACCAACTGAAACTAAAGTAAAACCGGTTTCCAAGAAAAAGCCTGTGACTACCTCAGCACGGGAATTTCCTTTATTGACTAGTAAAAATGCCATGGATTTCTTTTTAGAATATGAAAAAAATAATAAAGAAAACAAAGTTCGCATTGTGACAGATTTTGGAGATATTGAACTTTTACTATTTAATAAAACAAAATTCCATCGCGCTAATTTTATCTTTTTAACCAAACAGCATTATTTTGATAATACACAATTTTACAGAGTAATTAATAATTTTATTGTTCAGGCTGGAAATAGTGACAACAGGGCTACATCTAGGAAACGTAAAAAAATTGGAAGATACCTTTTACCTACCGACACTAAACGTGGCTATAAACACGATAGAGGAGTTATAAGCATGCCTAGTGGAGAAATTGACAATCCTCATAAGTTGGCTTCCCCTTTTGAATTTTTTATTATTCAACAACATGGGGGCTCACATTTTCTGGATGGAGACTATACTATTTTCGGAAAGGTAACTAAAGGAATGTCTGTTATTGATAAAATTGCCGCTGTAAAAACTGATGATGCCGATTGGCCCCTAGAAAATATCTATATCCGTAAAGTTGAAATTATAGACTAAGATTTATAAATACTAGGCAAACTTATTTTAAATTTCACTGCAAGTAATCTAACCACAATTACAATACATCCAGCAATAGCAAACACTATATTTGGGTCTATTGGGAGTTTACGCAATAAAAAATAGGACACCCCTCCTAATATACATGCAGTAGCATATATTTCTTTTCTAAAAATCACGGGAACTTCGTTACATAATATATCTCGTATTACGCCTCCAAAACAAGCAGACATAGTACCTAAAGCAATACAAATTATGGGATGCAATTCGGCATTGATCCCCTTTTCAATACCAACAACAGTATATAATCCTATCCCTATGGTATCAAACAAAAAAAGTGAAGTTCGCAAGTAATTAATTTTACGTCTAAATACGACCGCAAAAACTGCTGAACCCAAAATAACATAGGTGAAATTCATATCTTTCATCCATCCTACAGGTGTTTGACCAATTAGAACATCCCGTAAGGTTCCTCCCCCTATTGCCGTAACAAAAGCAATAATTAAAATTCCAAATAAATCCATTTTTTTATGAATGGCAACAAGCACTCCAGAAATGGCGAAGGCAATTGTACCGAGAATATCAAGGGTATAAAACATTACTTTATTTATCGTTTAATATCCCCTTACAACTCGGGATAATTGATCCTTATAATTTAAACTTACTAAATTAGTTCTCTTCTTTTACTTTTTTCAAATACCCTTCTACATCATAGTGAATCACTTACATGTTTTGAGTATAATAATTATAATCTTTTAAAATAGTACTAATAAACTCGACATCATTACTTTGTCTTACGTCTTTAATGTCTACTACTTCCTTAACTTTATTCCGAAGTTTTATAAGTGTTTGATAATCTTTTGCTGCTCTTGCGGTAACAAAAGTATCCTTTATAATTCTAGCATCATTATCAGATAATTTAATAACATTTGGATACGTTGGAATGTAATTTACTTTTAAATCTTCTAAAATTGTATGGCTAATATTTACACTATTCTTTAATGCTATCACAGAAGTTCCCGCAGTCATATCACCCAATCTTTGATTTTTTTCACTGGTAATTATTGCAATTAATGCAACAGCTCCAGTCATCATATTTAAGTCGACAATTCTGAAAAACCATCGAATTACAAAATCAGACAAAGATGCTTGATAACCATCAATTTTCACCACCTTGATCTTTAAAATACGCTTGCCAATGGTTTGCCCGTCAAGAATGGTTTCAAAAATCAATGTATAAAACATTGCGGGTAAATAAAACAATGCATAAATAGCCATTTGTGACCAGTTATCCATGCCAGCTACAACCTCATCAATCTTAAACAATTTAAACATGATCAAGAAAACAACAACACCATAAGCAATTTTAATAATCCAATCAATACCATATGCCAAAATGCGTTCTCCCACACTTGCTGCAGTAAAATTTATATTAACATTTTGAGTGGTATTAATTTGTAACTCGACCATTGGGTATTGAATTGTACGCAGTACAAATCTATTTTAAATTATTGTAAGAGTTCAACTTCGCATCACTTTTTTTATTCAGAAAGAACCAATTTTGAATAAAAAAAATACGTAGATTTGAATGTATATGAGAGAGGTTGCGTTTATTAAACAAAATAAAGAAAAATGGCTGGATTTTGAAAAAGCTATTTTTGGAAAAACGCTTAAAAACCCTGACGAACTTGCTTCACTTTATGTGCATTTAGTAAATGATCTTTCTTACGCTCAAACTTACTATCCCAAAAGTAAAACAATTCTTTATTTAAACAACTTAGCGGCAAAAGCATTTCAAAAAATCTATAAAACAAAACGTGAGGATACTAATCGTTTTGTTCATTTTTGGAAAACTGAAGTCCCTCTAATTGTATATAATAATAGGCGCTATGTTCTCTACGCCTTTTTACTTTTTGGGACCTTTGTAACCATTGGTGCACTTTCTGCTGCATTTGATGATTCTTTTGTCCGCCTCATTCTAGGGGATCATTATGTAAATATGACTTTAGAAAATATTGAAGCTGGAGACCCTGTTGCTGTTTATAAAAGTGGTAGTAACTGGGGTAGTTTTATTGGCATAACACTTAATAATTTATATGTTGGCCTACTCTCGTTTATCTATGGCGTTTTTGGAGGCATAGGGACAGGATATGTACTTCTTAGAAATGGAATCATGCTTGGGTCATTTCAATACTTTTTCTATGCTGAAGGCGTTCTCTGGGAAAGTGTTCGAGGCATATGGATTCATGGGGCAATGGAAATATTTGCCATCGTTATTGAAGGGGCTGCAGGATTAATGCTTGGGGCTAGTATTTTATTTCCTAAAACATTTTCCAGAATGACTTCCTTTAAAATGGGAATGAAAGAAGGCGTGAAAATATTAATAAGTACCTTTCCGTTTACATTTGCTGCGGGCTTTTTAGAAGGCTTCGTTACAAGATACTCTAATACAATGCCTAATTGGCTTTCAGTTGGAATAATTTTAATAACACTTGGTGTTATTTCCTATTACTATTTAATCTACCCTTTTGTTCTACATAAAAAAATGAAACAGACTTATGCAGTTATATAAATCCAGAGATTTTAGTGCCTTTTTTCAAGATACTTTTGCTTTTATAAAGCAAAATGGAAAACATTTTTTCAAACATTTTTTTATCGTTAATGGAATATTCATATTAATATTGATGGTCTTGGGATACTTTTTTACAAAATTTTACACAGATGTTGTATTCGGTGGACTATTTCAAAGTAACCCTAATGCAATGGACGACTATTTGAATGACAACATTGGGATCTTTTTTCTTTTTGCCATTGCCTTTATAACAGTAGGCCTTATTGCGGCAATTATTTCTTATGCTTATACGGCTATTTATTTAAAATTATATATTGAAAATAATGGCACAAGCTTCAATACTAAAACAATAATAGACTCTTATAAAGCAAAGCTCCCAAAGCTTTTTATTTTTCTAATTTGTGGTATTCTAATCGGGATTCCTTTGGCTTTAGTTGCTGGAATTATCATGTTTATTTTAACCATCACAGTTATAGGCATATTGTTATTACCAGTCGTTATTGGGGCTTTCTCTTTATTTTACTATATGACGCTCATGGAATATCTGGAAAATAAAAAAGGGATTTGGGACAGTTATGGATATGCTTGGACTTTATTAAGCTCTAAATTTTGGGCAGCGGTTGGAAGTGTAGGCCTCTTCTATTTAATGACTTATATTCTACAAAATGTAATTACCCTTATTCCTTATATATTTGGAATGGCAAGTATTTTCACCTCTATAGAAGATGAAGCTCCCAATCCTGAAGACGTTGGTGCAACTATGATGATTGTTATGCTTATTGTTTTCTTTATATCCTTTTTAATTGGCACCATTTTAAATAATATTGTTCAATTAAATCAAGGCCTCGTTTTTTATAGTTTGAAAGAGGACAACGAAAACATAAACACTAAAAGTGAAATAGACCAAATTGGTTCAGGTGTATAAGGTTCATTGGCTACATATTGCACTTTTTTGCATAGGCATTTCTTTTAATTCTCAAGCAGAAACAAGGGATAACGCTTCGTTATTTATAATCTCACAGGACACTTTACACATTGACAATTCCAGAGTTACGCCACGTCATTTTGATGATATAAAAAACAAATATAGTAGCGCGGATTTTATTTATGAACGTAGCCTTGAAAATTCAGGTTGGTGGACACGATTTAAACAATGGTTAAGTGATTTTTTTAAAGATTTATTCAATCTAAAAAATAAAGGACAAGCTGCCAATGCAACAAATATTGCCATAAAAATAGCTGGAGTAATTCTGTTTCTTTTAGTTATCTATTTTATTTTTAAAGCTGTTGTAAACAAAGAAGGAACCTGGGTGTTCGGAAAATCGTCAGACAAAAGCATAATTCCTGTAACAGATATAGAAACTAATATTCTTGCCACAAATTTTAAGTCACTTATAGCAGACGCAGAAAGCAAACTCAATTACAGGCTCGCTATTCGCTATTATTATTTATGGTTGCTAAAAAGATTAGCCAATCAAGAGGTTATTACATATGATGTAGAGAAAACAAATAGTGATTATCAAAATGAAATTTCGTCTCAAAAGATTCAGGAAGAATTCTCATATACTTCATACCTTTATAACTACATCTGGTATGGCGAATTTGATGTCAATCAAGAACAATTCAATCAAGCTAAACAGGCCTTTATTAATTTTTTAAATTCGGTAAAGGCATGAATAAAACCATAAAAATATACATCGGTATTTTACTCTTGTTGTTTGTTGGATCCATAGTCATAGAGTTTTCTACGCCGAAACCTATCAATTGGACCCGAACGTTTAATGAGCAACATAAAATTCCATATGGTTCTTTCGTATTATACAATGAATTGCAGACATTATTCCCTAAAAGCGAGATTCAAGATATTACAGTAACACCTTATGAATTCTTTGACAATTTACACAACCCGGAGGACTCAACATATATTTCAAAAGGATCATATTTGTATATTGATGACTATGCCGACATGGATGCTGTTTCGGCCCAAGAGCTATTAAATTTTGCGTCTTTTGGAAATAGTATATTTATTTCGGCCAACTATTTGCCGCAAAAAATCACCGACACCCTGAACATTGAAACGGCTAATGATTTCAATTTTAAAGGAAAAGCAAACCTAAGTCTTGCTAATAAAATTTTCAAAAGAGACACTATAAATATTGAAAAAGGTCTGAGCAATATTTATTTTTCTAAGCTTGATTCTATAACCACTACCGTTTTAGGATATCAAAATTTTGATAGTATTCCACACATCAATTTTATAAAAGTCAATTATGGCAAAGGTAATATCTATCTACATCTACAACCAATTGTTTTTACAAATTATGTGCTTTTAAAAAAGGATAATAAAAAATATGCGGCATCAATTCTTTCGTATTTGCCTGACGAGACTATTTTCTTTGATTCGAGAAATAAAAAAAGAAACGAATTAGGGGCGACACCATTACGCTTTATACTTAGTCAACCAGCATTAAAATGGGCATGGTTTCTAGCATTGATTGCCTTAGCTATATTTATTATATTTAATGCAAAACGTAAACAACGAATTATAAAAGTTATTAAGCCCCTTCAAAATACAACTATTGCTTTTACTAAAACAATAGGCAATTTGTACTATGAAACGAAAGATCACAATATCATAATTGATAAAAAAACCACCTTTTTCTTAGAGCATATTCGGCGTGCCTACTTTCTAGATACGCAGATATTAGATGAGAAATTCATAAAAGCCTTATCATTAAAATCTGGACATGACATTGAACAGGTTAAAAATTTAATTAACAGAATTGTAAATTTAAAGGCTAAGCAAACATGTACTGAAGATGATTTACTAGGCTTAAATAAATTAATAGAAGATTTTTACACGACATAAAACATGGAGAATTTAGACGACACCCAAAACGAAAATTTAAACCCTAATATTGAGCCTCAAGCCAGTAATAATGTGCATTCCGAAAAGATTAAAACTCCTGAACAGGACATAAATTTTAAAAATCGAATTGATTTAACCGAATTACAACAGGGGATTAAACTTATTAGAACCGAAATAGCTAAAGTTATTGTTGGCCAAAAGAGCATGATCGATATGCTTATCGCTTCTATTCTTGCTAATGGACATTCACTCATCGAAGGGGTTCCTGGTGTTGCTAAAACCATTTCGGCAAAATTATTAGCAAAATCATTAGATATCGGTTTTAGCCGTATTCAATTCACACCCGATTTAATGCCAAGTGATATTTTAGGAACCTCAGTTTTTGACATGAAATCTTCAAAGTTCGATTTTAAAAAAGGGCCTATTTTCTCAAATATGATTCTTATAGACGAAATAAATCGCGCCCCAGCAAAAACCCAAGCCGCATTATTTGAGGTTATGGAGGAACGACAAATAACTATTGATGGACACTGTTATAAAATGGATTTACCGTTTATAGTACTTGCTACCCAAAACCCAATAGAGCAAGAAGGCACATATCGTTTGCCAGAAGCACAATTGGACCGTTTTCTATTTAAAATAGATATTGACTATCCAAACCTGGATGAAGAAATAGAAATTATTAATCGTGAACAATCTTTACAAGGCGCTGTTAAAACAGATCAAATTTCAGCCCACCTAAGCAAAACTCAAATCGAGAAATTCCAGGGATTAGTAAATCAAATAATAATAGAATCGCATTTAGTAAAATACATTGCAGACATAATCGTAAACACTAGGAGTAATCCGTTTTTATATTTAGGAGCATCTCCAAGAGCATCTATTGCAATATTAAAAGCCAGTAAAGCTTTTGCCGCAATGAATGGTCGTGATTTTGTTACTCCCGAAGATATTAAACAAGCTGCTATCCCAGTGTTACAACATCGTGTTATTGTTACCCCAGAACGAGAAATGGAAGGCGTAACAACCAAACAGATTATAAAGCAAATCATTGAAGCAGTAGAAATACCAAGATAAATTATGATTATTGCAGAACATTGTAAACTTTGTGACCATAAAGTTATTGATTTTAATACTGGAGTTCTTTGTAGTTTAACAAATAAAAAACCAGATTTTACACATAAATGTAATGTCATTATACTTGAAGAGAATTATAAAAGTCAGATTAAAGAGATTAATGTGGAATATGAAGCCTTATTAAAGACACGAGTAGATGTTTATGGTCTTTTTATTATTTATATAATTGTTGCTCTATTCTTTTTCGTTGGAGGTTATTTATTAGGTGCTTATATCTTTGAGTCAGGAGTGATATCGACGGTGCCATTTTTAATTATGGGCGTTGGAATCTTTCCCCTTGGAAAAGCCTTTGGGCCATTAAACTACTATTTTCAAAGCTTGAAAATCGCAAAAATGAAAAAATCAAGAGTAGATCAATTAGGGTTACTCTATGGATTTAACTATGAAATTGATATTGAACACCTAAAAGATTCTTTAGGCAACAAATCGTATGAAGTCGATTTAAATTTAAGACGAACCAATAACACAGCAAACAATTAATAATGTTGAAGCGTATAAAACCATTATATATACAAAATCGTTTCTTTTATGCCTGTTTAGGTATAATAGTACTTTTTATTATAAGCTTTGTATTTCCACGATGGTTTAATATTATTAAACTTTTGTTTGTTGTACTCTTAGGCTTTACTCTCTTAGATATTATACTATTATTTTCAGCAAAAAGAGGTGTTATAGCATATAGGGTTTTACCTGAAAAACTCTCAAATGGCGATCAAAATCCTATTGGATTGTCAATTAACAATTACTATACCTTTCCTGTTTTTATTAAAATAATAGACGAAATACCAATTCAATTTCAGGTTAGGAACTTTAATATTGAACGTAAACTTGACGCTTCAAGTAAGTCTGAATTGCAATACGAATTACGCCCTACTGAACGTGGTGAATATCATTTTGGAAAACTAAATGTTTATGTCACATCAATATTTGGTCTTATATCAAGACGATTCAATTTTGACGATCATGCCATGGTACCCACCTACCCTAGTTTTATGCAATTGCGTAAATATAATCTGTTAGCAATAAGTAATAACCTCAATCAATACGGAATAAAAAAAGTTAGAAAACTGGGACATACCATGGAGTTTGAGCAAATAAAAGAATATGTTCTAGGTGATGATTTACGCACCATAAACTGGAAAGCCACAGCCAAGAAAAACCAACTTATGGTAAATCAATTTCAAGACGAAAAATCACAACCTGTGTATTCAGTAATTGATAAAGGACGAATGATGAAGATGCCCTTTGATGGTTTAACTCTACTAGACTATGCCATAAACGCTGCCTTGGTAATTTCAAATGTGGCATTAAAAAAGCATGATAAAGCAGGTGTTTTTACATTTTCTAAAAAGGCAGAGAACATGATAGTTGCTGAACGAAGAACGTCTCAAATGAACTTGATTTTAGAGAGTCTTTACAATGTAAATACCGACTATTTTGAAAGCGATTTTAGTAGACTTTATGCTGATGTGAAGCGAAATATCACACAGCGAAGCTTGATTTTATTATACACCAATTTTGAAACCTTAGATGGCTTACACAGACAATTACCTTATTTAAAAGGGATTGCAAAAAATCATTTATTAGTTGTTATATTTTTTAAAAACACAGAACTCAATAGTTTAATTACTGAACCTGCTCAGACAGTACAACAAGCGTATGATAAAGTTATAGCTGAAAAATTCGCCTATGAAAAACGCTTAATAGTCAATGAACTAAAAAAATATGGTATCTATTCTATATTAACAACTCCCGAAAGCTTAACCATAGATACCATTAATAAATACCTCGAAATTAAAGCGAGAGGTCTACTATAACGAAACATTTCAATTTTCAAACGAAAAAATACATTTCGTCTACAAAAAATCACAGTTCGGTATTATTAATTATCTAGTATCGGTCCTTCTCATGACATTTACAGTGTTAATCAAAAATAATAAAACACAACATTATGAGAACACTAGCCAAATTAATTGTATTTGTAATATGCACAACATTTGCAAACGCACAAGACAACCAAGGTCAAACCATCACTGTTAATATTGACAATGTTGTCAGTAACACTGGAAAAGTTGTATTTTCTTTACATACAGCCGAAACTTTTATGAAAGGTCAAGGCATTCAAAATGTAGAAAGTAAAATCAAAGATGGAAAAGTTAGCATCACATTTAAAAATGTCATTCCAGGAGAATACGCCATCTTAGTATTACATGACGAGAATGAAAATAACAGAATGGACTTTGAAGGTAATGGAATGCCAAAAGAAAATTATGCAACATCAAATAATGTTATGAATTTTGGCCCACCTCAATTTGGTGAATCTAAATTTAAAGTAACCTCAGAAGACATTCAACTAAAGATTAGATTTTAAAGACAAAAGAAGAGCAACCTAATGGTCGCTCTTCTTTTATTATTCAAGTTCAAATCTATTTAAACTGTTTCATTTAACCAAGCTTTCATCATCCAAATGGTTTTTTCTTGCTCGGTAATAAAATCACTCATCATAGCATTGGTTCCTTCATCATTTGCATCACTCGCTTTAACCAATATTGCCCTTTCAATTTTTAGCAGTTCAGTTAGAGAATCCACTATTAAACGTACGGCTTTTTCATCCTGAGATATATTCTTACCAACGGGTACTCTGGCTTTAGTAATATAATCTTCAAAAGTATGTAATGGTGTTTCTCCAAGGGTCAATATACGTTCAGCAATATCATCTACATTTATATTTGCAGCAGTATATAGCTCTTCAAATTTAACATGTAAATCAAAAAAACGTTTCCCTTTTATATTCCAATGAATGCCCCTTAGGTTCTGATAATATAATTGAAAATTCGCCAATAGGTTATTTAAATCATTAGTCAAATCCTTAGCTTTTATGGTGTCTAACCCTAAACTATTTAATGTCATAAAATATCTATTTTAATTTGTTTACTACAAATTTAATCTATAATAACCATGTGTTTCCATAAGTTTTATTGATAGTTTTTATATCTTTATAGCCTAAATCAATAAATATGACAATTACACAATTATATTATGTTTTGGCGGTAGCCGAACAACAAAACTTCACAAAAGCAGCAGAAAAATGTTTTGTAACGCAACCAACTCTAAGTATGCAAATACAAAAATTGGAAGACCAACTTAATATTTTAATTTTTGACAGAAGTAAAAAACCTATCGAGCTTACAGAAGTTGGTAGAAAAATTGTACATCAAGCTAGAAATATTGTAAATGAAGCCGATAGAATTCAGGATATTGTTGACCAGCAAAAAGGATTTATTGGAGGGGAGTTTAAACTAGGAATCATTCCCACAATAATGCCGACACTGTTACCTATGTTTTTAAAAGCCTTTATAAAAAAATATCCAAAAGTAAAATTAAAAATTGAAGAGTTGACTACTGAAGAAATAATTATACGCATTAACGATGGTCATTTAGATGCTGCAATTGCAGCCACTCCTCTAGTAAATGACAGCATAAAAGAGCGTCCTTTATATTATGAACCTTTTGTAGGTTATGTGCCAAATAACCACAGGTTATCCGATAAGAAAACTATTGCTGTATCTGATTTAGAAATTGAAGACATGCTGTTACTAGAGGATGGTCATTGTTTTCGAGACGGTGTAATAAACCTCTGTAAATCTTTCAAAAAACATGGTGAGGACAAATTTCAATTGGATAGTGGTAGCATCGAAATGTTAGTAAAATTATCTAATGAAGGATTAGGAATGACATTGCTCCCTTATTTACATACGTTGGATATTAAAGATAATGAAAAGAAAAATTTACATTACTTTAATGAGCCATCTCCTGCTAGAGAGGTTAGTATTATTTATCATAAAAGTGAACTTAAAATGCAAATTATTGAAGCTTTACATGATGTGATCTCAGGGATTATAAGAGGTGCAATTACTTTTCAAAATGTTCAAATTATTAGTCCTTTATCAAAATAATAAAAGCGACCGATGGTCGCTTTTATTTATTTTTCCAAATAGATTAAACATCTATCTAATTCTGGTTTTTCTTGTACTAGAGAGTTAATAAAAATCTTCAACTCTTCTATTTCGTATGGTAGTAAACGTTGGAGTGCCTTTTCCAACTCTTTACAAAATAACGACACGTCAAAACTTACTTTATTAAGTACAGTTTTAGTGTACTCAAACATTGCTCTTGCCATAAATATTCCTTAGGTATTGTTAGTTAAATTTAAAAGTAAAAATTATCTA
>Ga0105356_10004651_pt1 | contig 13212 bp, 11 predicted proteins | sample GOMGulsemesocosm_3_FD_83502 | JGI IMG/M metagenome (GOLD analysis project Ga0105356, IMG submission 83502) | Methane-oxidizing microbial communities from mesocosms in the Gulf of Mexico - GOM9D Gulf of Mexico | ecosystem: Environmental > Aquatic > Marine > Cold seeps | place: Gulf of Mexico...
CAATCTATCATTAAAAACTTACCGCTCAGAGGAAGTTCAAAGGCGAACAGCGTTGCAGGCCTGTGATATAGGTTTTTCTGTATTACCTCCTATCACCAAAGGCGTGGCGAGTGTTGAAGTCAGTTGTGAATGTGTTTGTTTATTACCGCCAAATAGTCCATTGCAACAGAAAACTGTTATTGAGCCTATTGATTTAATTAACTCACAACTCATTAGTGGTGAAAAAGATGATTTGCAACGATTAATTGATAGCGCATTTAAAAGAGCTAAAGTGCAGGTAAACGAAGTGATAGAAGTTTCTTTGGCAAGCTCTATTGCGTCTTTTGTTGCACAAGGAGTTGGTGTTGCGATTGTTGATCCCTTTACGGCACATTATGCTCAGCAGCTTGAAGCCACTGTACAATACAAAGCTTTCCAGCCTAAAGTGTTATTTAAGTTCTTTATTCTTTATCCCTCACTGAAGATACGTTCAGAAACTATTGATGATTTTATTTTATTATTTTTTTCTTATGCACGTAAACAAGGAATAAAACTGAAGAGTAAAGAGTATGACCATTTGATATAGTTCTTATTTCTGTTGCATGTATTTAGTTGAATTTCAATGGAAAATTTTAGTGCTGTTTATTGTGTTTTAAATTAGGTATAACATTGCAACATAGCTTGTGTGTGAACTAGCATTAGACAGAATACAAACGTCTACGTAAATTGGTCCTTACTTAGTATCGGTTGTAGGTATATTGTGGCTAATAAAAAAGTTAATAATGACGAGGAAGTAAAAGTTTCCGTTTTTGGGGCTGGTAATGCAGGGTTAACAGCAGCTTATCATTTTACTAAAAATGGCTGTGACGTAGCATTATATGGAGCCCCAGGATTTGACCAACAAATTCAGGCTATCGAAAAGGAAGGTGGAATTCATTCACTGGCATCCTTTCACGAAACAGAATTAGATTATTCGGGGTTTGAACCTATCCATACGGTGACAACGGATATGCAAAAAGCCGTTGATTTTTCTGACGTTCTTGTGCTCCCCGTGCCCTCATTTGCTCAGGAAGCGTTGTTTCTGGAAATGTTACCTTTTTTACGGAATGGGCAAACATTGATATTAATGCCAGGTAACTATGGCTCATTAGTATTAAATAAACTGAAAGATGATCACGGCTACTCTACGTTAGTGCTTAACTTCATTGATGCTATTTCTATTCCTTGGGCGACTCGAATTACAGGCGACGCCGAAATTGCGATATTAGGCATGAAAACACATTTGCCGGTTGCTGCATTTCCTAGTTCAAAAACGGTTGAACTTATTGAACAACTTCAGCCTATATTTCCCATTCCATTAGCAGCATTGGAAAATGTCATTGCGGTAGGTTTTGAGAATATAAATTTTGGTGGTCATCCGTTGATGACTATGTTGAATATTGGTTTATTGGAAAACTTCCCTGATAAATTTAATTACTATACTGATTGTTGTTCAACAGCTACTGCAAACGCCTGTGACATCTTAGACAAAGAAAGGCTGGATGTGGGAGCCGCAATAGGACTGACTTTAAAAACTGAACTTGAGGCGATGAACGAACTTTACAATATGCAGGCGCAAAGTGTTTATGAGCTTAATAAGTCTTCCAAAACTCACGGTAGTGTTAAATCAGCACCTTCTTCCTCTTCAAGTAGATATATTACCGAAGATACACCATATTTATTAGTACCTTGTGCTGAATTAGCACAATTGGTAAATGTTGAAATCCCAATAGTGAATTCAGTCATTCATATTACTGGCGCAATGAATAACGATAACTACTTTGTTAGTGGTAGAACACTCGATGACATGGGACTTAACAACATGAACATTAAAAATATAATCGATTTTGTGAGTTAATATGAATAAGCTTAAGTTGCCATCTGTTTATAGTATTTTATTTATATTGACTGTCATTATCGCGGGGCTGACTTGGGTCATTCCTGCAGGACAGTATGAGGTTCAGTTTAGCGAGGCAATTAATAAAGAAGTACCAATAGCCGGAACTTACCAAGAAGTCGAAAAAACGCCTCAAGGTGTAATTGATATTTTAACTTCGCCAATTAACGGGTTTTATGATGCTAAAACCAATCAAGCAAGGGCAATCGATGTTGCGCTATTTGTATTAATAATTGGCGGCTTTTTTGGTGTCGTTAATCAATCTAAGTCGATAGAGTGCGGAATTTTACAGATAACCTACAAGTTAAAAGGTAGAGAAGTCTGGCTTATTCCTATCTTGATGGCACTTTTTGCTATGGGTGGTACGTTATATGGCATGGCGGAAGAAACTCTACCGTTTTATGCCATTGTTATTCCTATTATGATTGCAGCAGGGTATGACAGCCTTACTGGTGTTGCTGTTGTCATGGTTGGCGCTGGTATTGGCGCCTTAGCCTCGACATTAAATCCTTTTGCTACGATTATTGCCTCAAATGCCGCACAAATTAGCTTTTCAGATGGCCTAGAATTAAGAGTTATTTTGTTAATCTTAGGTTGGTTATTATCTGTTTTTTATGTAATGCGTTATGCAAAAACAGTAAAAAATCATCCTGAGTCCTCATTGGTCGCCCTGCAGCAAGAATCAAATAGAGAGCATTTCCTAAGCCAAAATCAAGAGCAAGCCAAACAGCAATTATCCTTACATCAAAAGTTAATTTTAACCGTCGTGTTATCTACTTTTGTGATTATGGTTGTTGGTGTTTCCGTTTTGGGATGGTGGATGGCCGAAATGTCAGCTTTGTTTCTCGGAGCTAGTTTATTTGTTGGCGCTATTTCTAAGATGGGTGAGCGTTTGATCGCCGAATCATTTATTGAGGGAGCAAGAGAATTATTAGGTGTAGCCTTTATTATTGCACTTGCTCGTGGCCTTGTAGTGATAATGGATGATGGAAATATTACCCACACTTTGCTTCATTTTTTTGAAGTCATGTTATCGGACTTACCTTCCGTACTACTTATAAATGCAATGTATATCGTTGAAGCTTTATTATCTTTTCTTATTCCTTCTTCCAGTGCACTCGCTGTTTTAACCATGCCTATTTTAGCGCCATTGGCCGATTTTTCAGGAGTGCCTAGAGAATTAGTCGTAACCGCATATCAAGCCGCATCAGGGTTACCTAATTTAGTGACGCCAACATCAGCAATTGTTATGGGAGGTTTAGCATTAGGAAGAGTGCCCTATGGTACGTGGTTGAAATTTATCATGCCGCTGATCCTTATGTTAATGGCTATGGTGATTATATTGCTAAGTGTCGACCTGTTGTTTTTTCAATAAAGAGTAACGATGATTGATTTTACTTATCTGATAAAATATTTGTTGCTAGTTATCGTGCATTACATTGCTGTAATTGATAGTTGAAGAAAGTTATAAATATGGAGTTGCGACTTCAATAACTAGCATACTTAGTTTTTTAGCATAATGAGGTTTTCAAAAAGTGAACACCTCACTATGTTAAAACGTTAAGTAGAGGGAAAATATTGTGGATTTTGTTTTTGAAACTCTTCAACCTCTTGTTTACTCGGCTTATTACTAACCCAATGACAATATTTTATTTTCTTTTTTGGCAAATTTCCCTTTAATGCTGATTCTGCAATTAGAATTTTTACTGGATCATCAGAACAATGAGCATCGCTATATGACTTCGCTTCATATCGATTATCGGCATATTGATAACCAGAAGATAAATCAACACCACGAGCTATGCTTGCAAAGGTTAGTTCACCGTTGTTGGTTTTATAAAAGGTGATACCTGAAAAATCCTCATCATATAAGAACCAGTCTTTTATCTGTGACTCACCAGGAATATTAATTTCCAACTCTTCTTTGGCTAGGCTTATTAGTGCCGCGGGAAACATTGATTTTTTATCTGCTGGTTCTGCGGCCATATCGTCTTTGAACGTTTCTAATAAGAGTCTTTGTATCGTAGACTCCGCCCCTTTTACACTGCCAACAATGGCGTTTTCTGAAACCATAATACTTTTTATAAGCATTTTTATATTTGGAGAAATAATAGACATAGACCTAACTCAAATTTTTACTATCAGTAATTTTAGCAGTTTGATTTAAATATTACTATTTATTATAGAGTTACAAAGGCATAGATTGAAAAGTGAATGGCTTAATACGATTTTTAAGGTAAGTTTTGATATTTTTTTTTAAACGGTCTGACATCTAGTGAAAGTTAACATGAGGAACTGCCATAAATAACCAGCTAAATTTGTGTCATTTTCAATCTTCCCGAGCGTTAAGTTGATGTTGCTACTTTAAAAAAACATTGGCTTTTTAAAGCAAAAAACAGCCGTTTAAGCATTAATGAATGAAGAGCACACTCATCATCTTATGAACATCAATTACAAAATTTTACCGTTTATCTCTTAATCGAACATTTTAATCATACGATCTGTAGCTCCTATAATAAGCGCTGAATACATCTAGTAGATTGATTGTAGCCGTCAGAAAAAATTCATTTAAAAATCATCAGGACGTCAAGTGTTTTAGTGGTGTTTTACTTAAACTGATGGCTGTTTAATCACATTTTGTGAAGTTAAACAATTCGTTTATTTTAAAATAAGGAAAAATTATGAAGCATGTTTGTATTTCAATTATTCTGCTATTTTCTATGTTAGCTTTTAGCAGCAAAAGTTATAGTCACAATGAATTTCCAGTCTTAGAAGGTCCATATTTTGGGCAAAAAACACCAGGCGCAATTCCTGAGGTTTTTGCTCCAGGTATTGTTTCAATTAATGGCAGGTATGAACATGGTATTTCCTTTTCTCCTAAACTCGATGAAATATATTTTTCAGCCAATAAAAAAGATGGAGTTACTGATATATATTTTTCAAAACTCGAAGATAAAAAATGGCAGCAGATTCAAAAAGCAAATTTTACTAAAGGGTTAAAGGATGAAGAGATGCATCCATTTGTCAGTTTTAGTGGAAAAAAAATATATTTTACCGGCTTAAGTTCAGACCTTACGGATACCAAAATTTGGTATGTAAACCGTTTGGATAATGCTTGGAGCAATGCAATAAAACTTGATTCACCTATTAATGATGACCAGGTGTTTTATTCAAATCAATCGAAAAACGGCGACCTTTTTTATACCAATGTGTCTAAATTTAAAATGTACTATTCCCCCATTACAAATGGTAAGTTTCCTAAGGCTGAGAAGGTTGAAATTGGAATTGGAATTCATGGTTTTATTTCACCATCTCAAGATTATTTATTGGTAAATGCTCGAAACAATGAAGATGAAGGAAGAAAAGATAACGATATTTATGTCTATTTCAAGGAGAAAGACGGAGCATGGACAAATCCGATTAACCTTGGAGATACAGTAAACTCTACTTTTGATGAAACCGTACCGAGTATTACTCCAGATGGTAAATATTTATTTTTTAGCCGATATAATGAAGAAGGTGGTTTATCAAATTTTTATTGGGTAACTACCAAAGTTATTGAAGATCTAAGACCCAAAGTCTGAGCCATCAGTCACTAAACATAGTGTATGTGTTAAAGAAGGTGCACTAATTCAAACAAAGACGTTATTGACATGACCTTGTTTAGTGAAAAGTTTCAGTATATTGAAACTTTTCATGAGTAATACAAGACAAAATAGCAAACACCTACATTAAGATTAATACATTAAGATTAATACATTCAGATTAATTAGGCCTTAGAATTTAGTCAGTCTAACAGTATTAGTGAGCTTTTTAATCGATATTTTAATCCATAACTATTTCCCTAAATAAAAGTGATACTCTGAGTGTTGTAGGTGTAACAACATGAAAAATAAATAGTTTATATGTAAAGTGAACATTAACACCCACAGGTTATGACGGCCCAGAGCATAACTGCTGACCTTTACCAATTAATAGATATAAATAATCCTCTTGACAATATGAAAATATTTGCGCAAAATATTTCGTAACTTAAAAAGGGGGAAAAGAAGAATATGACTAAATTACGGAGTCCACAATTTGGAGCCATTTTATTTCGCGCAAGTGAACTTATTAGTATTCAAGGAGCTGAAGTCTTTGATCGCTTAGGAATTAGCCTTCATGCCAATAAAATTTCAATTGTTCTCGCCTTGCATACTAAAGGGGCACTTTCTTCAACTGAGCTATCTCAACACATAGGCATATCTCGTCAATTAATTGAAAATCGTTTAAAAGCAAGTGTCAGTGATGGTTTCTTCATATCATTACCTGATCCCAAAGACTCCCGTAAACGAATCTATAATATTTCTGATGATTCGCGATCTGAAGCAGACCGCATTGTGTCAATTATGAAAGATTTTGAGCAAGTTTATTCAACCTTATGGGAAGAGATAGGGGTTGAGCTAGAGAATTCAATAAAATTAATGGAGAAAGCACTAGCTCGCAAGGCGTTGACATACCGCCTTTGTGAAGATTTTCCAAAGTATTATGACGAAATAGAAGAATAACAGCTACTCGTAAACATAATTTACAACCATAAGCACCTCATGAAGAGGTAGTAATAAAAATAAAACGGAGAATATATGAAAAGCATAGTAAATATTTTATTGTTAGCAGGCATGATGTCTAGCCAAGTTCAAGCCAATACAGACAATAGCTTACCTTTAGAAAAACTGTTACCTCAATATGTTTCTTGGGCAATGGCAACTGATAATAAAGGCTTAAAGATAGGTATTGCTTTAAATGAAAAAGAAATACTGTTAGCAAAAGAAATTGGCATAGAATTTCCTGAAAAAGTGAGAATTATCTATGTAGATGAAGTGCCTTTTCCCTCTGAAAACGAGCAGTTAAAACAAATGGGCTTATCATTAGGGCTTATCGGTGAAGGTATCGACAATCAAGCGCAAGTATTTGGCTATTCAGTGTATGTAAGAAAAGGTTTAAATTTTACGTTTAGTATGCTCGCACACGAATTGGTGCATGTAATGCAGGTTGAGCGTGAAGGTTCTTTTGGTAGCCTTGTTCGTCAATATTTCACTGAGGTAGCTACATACGGATATGCTAATGCTCCTCTTGAAGTTGAGGCATATAAGGCCAATACAAAGTATGGAGCAAAGTAGTTAGTCATTTAGGCTGTTAAACAGAGGAAGAACTATGAATTGTCGAATCTTTATTGCAGAGTCTGATGAGCATTTTGAAGATACAAAACAAATAATTACCGCTTATTCAGAGTTTTTAGGAATAGACCTTTCATTTCAAGATTTTTCAAGAGAACTTGAAAAGCTTAATGTAATGTACAGCCGCCCCACAGGAAGTATGATTCTTGCTGAAGCTTCAGGTGAAATAGTTGGTGCTGTTGGTTTAAGACATTTATGCGATGGCGTAGCGGAAATGAAACGTTTGTTTGTACTACCTAAGTTTCAAGGCAATGGTTTAGGTCATTTGCTAATTGTTGAATTTTTAGTGCAGGCTAAAAAACTGGGATATAAGAGAGTAAGACTAGATACTATTCCTGAACTCGACAGCGCACTTTCTTTATACAAAAAATATGGATTTAAATCGATTGAAGCATATCGTTTTAATCCACATCCAAAGGCTGTATTTATGGAGTTAATCATATCTTAACGTTAACGCTATTTATACTGGCCTATAGCCTTTCTTCCAAGACAAGGGGGGTCTTGAACTCCAATGTGGTTAATGATTTTTCATAGTTTAAGTTTAATGTAATACAAGGCTATCCTTAAATTAAAGGAGCATAACTATGAAAATAAGACCCGTATTATTTATATTGCTCAGCAAAAATCATTATTTTGGCTACAGTATCAATAAGGACGCTCTTTGATGATATCGCTAGATTGTTTGAATAACATTATCCTTAGATATCTCAAAATAATGTAGAGTCGGTAGGTGTTTTTTCTGCAATATTTGCTGGCTCAAGGCTCAAGCGTATCAGGTTGCTGCAGAGGGGAACTTCAGCTTAGCAATAGAAGCATAAAGACTCGTAATAACTTTATAATCATCGGCAATATTAAGGCTACCAAAAGTTTAGTAGCCCATAATAAAAAGGTAGGCATTGCGTTGTTTATTAACTTATCTATAAACCACTCATTTCTTTGTTAACAGAGATAATTTCGTGCCACTGATTTTTAATAACTCGAGCGTAGTTAACACGAAAAGCTTTAAAACTACCTTTTCCGTATAATTCTTCAAAATGCTTACCAAACTCCCAGTCATCATCTAATTCAGCCCAAGACTGCATAGATGAAAGGCCTATCAAGTGACGACCATTGACGTTTCCTTGAATAAACTGGTTTTCCATCACGGCCCAATATTTTACCTTTCCAACTTTTACGAGAGTCTCTTTTACTTGCGTTAGCAGATATTTGACTACTTCTGGATCTTGGTCCGCATTAACGGTTAGATATCTAGCGCTATACCTTTCAGGATCACTAGACTTTTCATTCAGATTATTAATCACTAGTCCTTCCATGTTACGCCAAATTTCACTTTGATTATAAGAAGTAATATAGGGATTGATATTATCAGCCCAATCGTCATCATGCTTTTTATTATCGGGTCGTGCGTCCAGCTCAGAATAACTAACCGGGCCCATAACCCAAATTAGTTCATTAGCACTGGGGCCATAAGTAATATTATATATTTTAGTTTTGAGAGGTGCCTTGGCATGATATTTCTTAATATGTGCCCTCATATTTTTGGTTAATTTTTTGGCAAATTGATTATTTACGGTAAATCGAAATGTATCCCATTGTGTATAGACTTTGGATTCTTCAGCTATAGCCGACAAAGAGAAAAAGAAAGCTAAAATTAGCGTAGGTATTTTTTTCATAATAGTACCTTCGGTTATACTATTACAGCTTTAAACCAAGTGGTTAAAGAAGATATCAATAATATTAATTAACAACAGAGCCAGTATAGTAAAGAAATATTGTAATTCCATTTTACTGCCTTTAATTCAAATGTATGACATGAATATATTCAACCGCTCAATGACAAACAGTTGTTACTTTATAGCAATTGTCTGTTGCAGATCAAAGTGACGATTCTGCCTTATTATTTGTTAATGGTAATAAGCGGGAAAGGACGTTTTGTTATTTGATAATCGCAGTTTTTTCGTATTGATAACTGTTTAAACTTGATGAATTAATCGGTGTGGCTTATTTAGATATAATCGATACAAAAGCGCGTTCTCACCCTATTTTAAAATGTGGCCTTGTAAATCTTTTTAGTTCACCGACTCACTCGAACATTGTTGCCTACTTAAAACTTAAGCAACCGCTTAGATTCCCTTACCTGAAAAAAACGATTATCTAAGCCTGAGAATTACTGCCTAGTTAAACCAAACTAGGCTATAACGAACAACTACATGATAAAAGCCATATTAAAAAGACGATGTACTATCCGCATTTTAATATGGCTATACTTGTTTGTTCTAAATTTAACTAAATATTAATAACTTAACTATTATGAATATGTACATCGCGTTGCGGGAAAGGAATAACAATACCTTCACGGTCAAAGGCAACTTTTAATGCTTCGTGTGTTTCAAAATAAACTTCCCAATAGTTTTCGGAATTACACCAAGGTCTTACTGTTAAGTTAATTGAACTATCGGCGTGAGCGGAAATGAAAACATCAGCCATGGGCTCTTTAAGTATCAATTTATTATTGTTTAAGGTATCTCGAACAACTTGCTTTGCTTTGGCAAGATCGTCGTTATAACTAATGCCGTATGTCATATCTACTCGTCGAATAGGTTCGGCAAAAACATTTTTCACACAGCCATTGGAAAGCAACCCGTTTGGAATAAATACCTGCTGGTTATCAAGTGTTTTGATAAAAGTATTAAATATTTGTATCTCAGCAACTGTGCCGATATATCCTTGTGCTTCAATAACATCGCCAACTTTAAATGGCTTAAAAAATAACACCAAAATACCACCAGCGAGGTTAGACAAACTACCTTGTAGCGCTAATCCAATTGCTAAACCAGCGGCACCCAATACGGCAATGAGTGAAGCCGTTTCAACGCCTACCATAGAAGCGAATATAATGAGTAATACGGCTTTAAGTGCGATACTAATAAAGCTATGTAAGAACTTTTGTAAGGTGACTTCCACTCCTGCTTTATTCATGGACGTTGCAATCATATTGACCAAACGTCCTATAAACCACCAACCAATAACCAATACGGCGATAGCTGATATCAATTGAACCCCAAATTGCATTGTTAATTGTTTAAGAAACTCAGAAATTTCTTCAAAATTCATAGTTATAACTCCATTATGTTTATCTATTGATAAAGTAGCACAAGCAGTCCTTGATGCAATGTTTACTGATAATGATAAATAATTTCGGTCAATAACCTTTTATGTGGCAATAAAAGTAACGATTAATGCGTTAAGCTATCGCGCTTTATTGACAGTCTTTAATCCGCTATTTGTTGGCGTATCAGCGGACTTTTTAATGCAGTAGCTAAAAACTGGACATTAATGCTAATACTATCTCCTTGTGCTTTACTGTATTGTCCAAGCTGAGTGAGAGCCGTTTGATCAAAAAACTGGCCATTAAACATCACAGCAACAATGTCTTTTGTATTTTTAATATTATCTAATGGATTTTTATTTAATATAATTAAGTCTGCAACTTTACCTGTTGTAATTGTGCCAAATTTACTTTGTAAGTTACTAAATTGTGCTGCAGAGATAGTCGCTGATTGCAGTGCTTTAAGTGGTGATACTCCAGCTTCGACCATCATTGTTAATTCTTCATGTAACGAATAGCCAGCCACTATCATAGAGTCTAAGGTATCTGTACCGGCAAGTATCTTTACATTGTGATCACTTGCTTGTTTAAGTTGTTGTTGTGCTTTTTTGAAAAAATCACCATGGACAAAATTTCCTTGTGAATCATTGCCCATTTCTCTGGCTTTATCTAGGTCAGGTTGCCAGAATAATGTCTTCATTAACTTAGGGATATTGTCAAAAATGGCACTATTTTGCGCCTCACTATTATTAGCAAATGCCGCACTACGCAATGTTGAAAGGGTAGGTACCCACCAACTATCGGATTTTGCCATGTTATTCATTAGTTTAGTGCATTTTTCATCATCTTGTTCTTCTATCATTTTTCGCATCAAATTAGCGTCAAAACTTTTTATCGGATTTTTTAAGTTTTGGAATAATTTACTGTTTTGATAACAAGCGAAAAGAAATATCCGTGCATGCTCTAGGCTCTTCTGTTTATATTTTAATGCTTGCTCTAAAGAGACTGATACGGGCTTATGGCCAACTAGCTCAATATTTGAGTTAAGTAATTCAGCAGCTAGGTTAGTGTATTTTTCTGACGATATGTTGGCATGAACCTTAATTTGCTCAGCACCTTGTTGCTGATAGAAATTAATAAGCTTTTTAGCATCGCCTTTTTCATTGAGCTTAAAGAAAGTTGGAAAATCATCGGGTACTTCACTACCATCATTTGTTTGATAACTACTTTGCATAACATAACGTGGCGATACTCTATTGCCAGATAACGCTTCAGTGGTCCACTTTTTTCGATCATCAATACAAGCCCAAAAGCTATCATCTTCAACCATACAGCCAGACATGTCTCTGATATTAGTGACGCCATAACGTATATATAAAGGGTGATGAATTTGAGGGGATATTTTTAAAGAGTGTGTATGCATATCCCATAAACTGGGGATGATAAATTTACCTTTAGCGGAGATTTCTTTAAACCCTACTGGTAGAACGCTACTTTTACTGGGATAAATTTTTGTGATCATTCCATTATTTGTCAATAATGTCATATCGGTGGCAATAGAGCCATCAAGCACATTGATAATATTGGCTTGAGTTATCGCGAATGCTCCCTTTATGCTTACATTTGACACCTGTGCGATGGGCGATAAAAGAATGTTATACGTAATTGTTAATAAAGTAATGGTTACTAATATTATACTCATCGTTTTTTTCATGGAATATTCACTTAAGTCACGGTTATTTTTAATTCAACTTTAAAATAGTCGAGGTGAAATAAAAGTGAAAATTAATACTTATTCTTCTCAATTATTGTGTTCGAATTACGGTTCTGTATTATTATTTTCTAACTAAATTATATCTTTCCAATCGTTATTACTTCCATAAGTACGATGTATTTTTCTATATTTAAATCCCAAATTGTTCCAATATTTGAGGGTAAATCGTATTCTTTTTTTTAATTATGTTTAACAAGGAAAAAGTCCAAAGAGCGCTAGTACTCTTTGATATGAAGATATAATACATGACCCTTAATGACGGAAATATTCGAACACTACACTGCGAACAATTTGATGAAAACTGATTGTTATACATAAGTGGTTGATAATGTATGGAAGTTCTCGTTGGTTGTTGCCCAAAGGGGGCCGTTTAGTAAATCCTACTCTTTGTTGCATACAAGCATATAAGTTCTTATGCTTGGATCAAAAAAGCTCTACTCGGCTATTGCACAGTGCAACAATGTCACTTTCCTCATGTCGCGATCAGAATCAACTGAGTTGAACAATATTTATACGCTAAAGAACAACACGCCCTAGGGTATTTAAAGATAAGAGTTATTTTAAAAGATAGAAAAATAATCAATTTAAGCATGTGTTTATAAGTGTAGAGACTACAATGTGAATGTAGATGTTTTATGAACCTTGGATAAATAATTAATACTCAAATTAAGATGGAAAGAGTCATTATGGAAAAGAAAAAAGTGCTCATTGTAGATGATGATAGTTTTAGAGAGTCAATTAAAGATATTTTGATGATTGAAGGTTATGATGTTTTTACAGCGGAAGATGGGCATAAGGCGTTAGCTATTTTTATACAGGAAATGCCAGATCTGATATTAACAGATATTATTATGCCAGATAGTGACGGGCTTGAGTTGATCATGAACCTCAAAAACAAATATCCAGATGCAGACTTTAAAGTTTTTGCGATGTCAGGAGGTGGAAAAATAAAGGGAGAGGAATATTTAAGCATTGCAAAAAATTTAGGAGCGTCAGAGGTATTTACTAAACCACTAGACCTAAATCTATTGATATCAAAAATAAAAGAAGCTATTTAGCCAATATAGTCATGTGGATAATAGTTTATATCAACTAAAAATAAAACGTATTTGATCAGCAATGATTAAAGTCAAAAAAGAAAAACATTTCCTATTGTATCGTCAATGCAATTGCCTTTGATGTTACTGCACTAGTTAAC
>Ga0105356_10004653_pt1 | contig 13208 bp, 9 predicted proteins | sample GOMGulsemesocosm_3_FD_83502 | JGI IMG/M metagenome (GOLD analysis project Ga0105356, IMG submission 83502) | Methane-oxidizing microbial communities from mesocosms in the Gulf of Mexico - GOM9D Gulf of Mexico | ecosystem: Environmental > Aquatic > Marine > Cold seeps | place: Gulf of Mexico...
AGAAGCTACTGAAGAGGAAAATACAAAGTCAAAACAGGATGATTTAAATGAAAATTTTGAGAAGTTTCAGGAGGAATTAGAAGATTTGCGAAAGGAAAATAATGAATTGCGAAAACCGATTGACGTACCTGATGATACTAAAAAAGAAGAAGATATTATAAAGGAGCAGCAGGAGGCGAGTGAAAATTTGGATCAAAAAGAGCGGAGTTCAGATCCACAATCACAGGAGAAAAATTCTAATGATGCAAAAAAAAACCAAAAAAAGGCAGCTCAAAAAATGAAGCAATTGAGTGAGCAGATGTCTGAAGACATTGATATGCTGAGGCAAATATTAGATAATCTATTGCTGTTTTCTTTCGATCAAGAATCGGTAATGAATCAATTTAAATCAATTCAGATTAATGATAATAGTTATGCGCAATATTTAAAAAAGCAACGCAGTTTAAAAGTGCATTTTGAGCATGTTGATGATAGTTTATTTGCATTGTCATTAAGACAACCGATGTTATCTGAGCAAATTAATAAAGAGGTTACCGAAGTGTTTTTCAATATGGATAAATCTCTAGAACAATTAGCAGAGAATAGATTGTACAGAGGAGTTGCTGCCCAGCAATATACAGTTACGGCTGCGAATACGTTAGCTAGCCTGCTGAGTGATATATTGGATAATATGGAAGAACAAATGAACCCATCTCTAGGAAAAGGAAGTGGGGGTGATATGCAATTGCCAGATATTATTATGAGTCAGGAGGAGTTGAACAAACAGATGGAAGAGGGCTTGAAGAAACAAGAGAATGGTAAGGAAGGTAAAGACGGAGAGAATAACGGTAAACAAGGAAATAATGAAGGAGAAAAAAAGCAAGGAGAAGGAGAGGGAACTAGCGAGGAAATGAATGGTGAGTTGTTTGAAATATATCAACAACAACAAAAATTACGACAAGCTCTGGAAGATGTATTGGGTAAAAAACCTGGTGAGGGTGCTGGGGGTAACTTACTTAAGAAGATGGAATCTGTTGAACGAGATCTTCTAAATCGGGGATTTACTAATAAAACCTTAGAGCGAATGAGTCAATTACAGCACCAATTATTAAAACTTGAGAACGCGACATTTCAACAAGGTGAGGATCAAAAAAGAAAATCTACGACCAATACAAATCAATTTGCTGGCGCTAATGCATTGCAACTTTTAAATGCGAAGCAATATTTCAATACCACTGAAATATTAAATAGACAAGCCTTACCTTTGCAGCAAGTTTACAAGAATAAAGTTCAAGAATATTTCAAAAAAAAGAATGATAAGTTTTAATTACGAAACAGATTTTAAACTGTCTAATGAAAGTGAAATTTCTAATTGGATAAGTGAATGTATTATTGTTGAAGATTGTAAGGAAGGTGATATAAATTATATTTTTTGCAACGATGATTATTTGCATAAATTGAATGTTGAATTTTTGAATCATGACACCTTAACAGACATTATTAGTTTTGATTACTCTGTCGGAAAACAACTACATGGAGATGTTTTTATTTCATTAGATCGGGTAGAAGAGAATGCTAAGAGTTTTGAGGTTGACTTCAAATTTGAATTACATAGAGTGATCATTCATGGTGTCTTACATTATTGTGGTTACAAGGATAAGGAGAAAGCTGATCAAATTGAGATGCGTAACAAGGAGAATCATTACCTAAAACTGATTAATTAGGATTTAGAGATTCGTTGTATATTTGCACTCTTAAAAACAAAAATGTTTCACGTGGAACACTTTATGTATTCCGTGAAGTATTATAATTAGAAAAGGCATATTAGATGTTTAATGAAGAATATGATGTAATTGTTGTTGGGGGTGGTCACGCAGGTAGTGAAGCTGCTGCTGCTGCTGCTAATATGGGAAGTAAAACCTTATTGGTTACTATGAGTTTGCAAAATATCGCGCAAATGTCGTGTAACCCTGCTATGGGCGGTATTGCAAAAGGACAAATTGTACGTGAAATTGATGCGCTTGGTGGTTATAGTGGGATTGTTAGTGATACTTCGGCAATACAGTTTAAGATGCTTAATAAGTCTAAAGGACCTGCGATGTGGAGTCCAAGAGTCCAAAGTGATCGAATGCGTTTTGCTGAAGACTGGAGATTATTATTGGAGCAAACACCAAATTTAGATTTTTATCAAGAGATGGTTTCTGGTGTCTTGGTAGAGAAGAATAAAATTGTTGGGGTAAAAACATCCTTGGGTCTTGAGATAAAATCGAAATCCGTTGTACTTACTAATGGAACTTTTTTAAATGGTTTAATCCATATTGGAGACAAGAATTATGGGGGTGGTAGAGCAGGAGAAAAAGCTTCGAATGGATTAACAGAACAATTGGTTGATTTAGGTTTTGAATCTGGAAGAATGAAAACAGGAACACCTCCAAGGGTTGATGGTCGTTCTTTAGATTTTTCTAAAATGGTTGAACATCCTGGGGATATAAATCCAGAAAAATTTTCATATTTAGATATTACAAAACCGTTGACAAAACAACGTTCGTGTCACATGACATATACTAGTAATTTAGTACATGATTTGCTTCGAGAAGGCTTTGATCGTTCACCGATGTTCAATGGTCGAATTAAAAGTTTAGGCCCACGATATTGTCCATCCATTGAAGATAAAATTAATCGATTTGCCGATAAAGATAGGCATCAATTATTTGTTGAACCCGAAGGATGGAATACTGTTGAGTATTATGTTAATGGGTTCTCAACATCGTTACCTGAAGATGTTCAATTTAAAGCCATGCGTTCTATTGTTGGGTTTGAGAATGTAAAATTCTTTCGCCCTGGGTATGCAATTGAATATGATTATTTCCCACCAACACAATTGAGACATACCTTAGAAACAAAACTAGTAGACGGCTTGTATTTTGCAGGCCAAATTAATGGAACTACTGGATATGAAGAAGCGGCGTCTCAAGGATTAATGGCAGGTGTAAATGCAAGTTTAAAGATTCAGGAAAAGAACCCTTTTATATTAAAACGTAATGAAGCGTATATAGGAGTATTGATTGATGATTTAATTACTAAGGGTACGGAAGAGCCCTATAGAATGTTTACATCTAGAGCGGAATACCGCACCTTATTGCGTCAAGATAATGCAGATTTACGATTGACACCAAAAGGATTTGATCTTGGGTTGGCTAGTGAAAAGCGATTACGTCGAATGGAGGAGAAACATAATGAAGCAGAAAAATTCGTTCAGTTTTTTAGAAATACTAGTGTCAAGCCAGAAGAAGCAAACCCTGTTCTTGAATCTAAAAATTCAGCTTTAGTAAAACAGTCAGATAAAATGTTTAAACTCTTTGCGCGACCAAATATTACCATTTATGATGTTAGGAAATTTAACGCAGTAGAGAGCTATATTCAAGATAATGAATTGGACAATGAGGTGATTGAACAAACCGAAATTCAAGTTAAATATGCCGGTTACATAGAGAAAGAAAAGAATAATGCCGATAAGCTAAATCGCTTAGAGAATATAAAAATCCCAGCTAATTTTGATTATTCAGTAATTAAGTCAATGAGTTTTGAAGCAAGAGAAAAATTAAAGAATATTCAACCAACAAGCATATCGCAAGCATCTAGAATAAGTGGAGTATCTCCAAATGACATCTCCGTTTTATTGGTGTATATGGGGCGATAATTTATGATGGTTTTATTATGTTCCACGTGGAACGAAAAATAAATTTAACTTAATCTGCTAAAATTAATTACACATTAAGCCCTTTATATTGTATTTGGAATCTATTTTAAATGAAGACTATTAAACCCTATTTAACCGTAAAAGATCATTCTGTTTCTAATGAAGAATTCCAATTATTGTATAATGAAACATTAGAAATGCTCGAAACATCTCCGCAACCAGTTGAGGAAAAACTTTCGGAATATTATAAAAGTGAAGATTATATTTCTCATACTGATGCAAAACGAAATCTATTTGAAAAAGCTTACCATTTTATAAGAAGCATCTCTTTAAAGAGAAAACTGAAGCTGATAAATTCATTTAAAAGATCAAACAAATATCTATTGGATATTGGATGTGGAACTGGTGATTTTTTACATACAGCTCAGAACAACGGATGGTCTGTTTCAGGGATTGAACCAAATCAGAATGCAAGAGCAATTGCGAATAGAAAAACAAACGGATCCGTTTTTGAAATTGATCAGCTTCCGAAATTTACAAAACAAAGTTTTGATGTCATTACACTTTGGCATGTGCTTGAACATTTGCCAAATCTTAATGATCAGCTTGCTCTTTTTAAATCATTATTAAAACCAAATGGGAGGTTGATAATTGCAGTACCTAATTATAATAGTTACGATGCTAAATTCTATAAAGAGTTTTGGGCTGCTTTTGATGTGCCTAGACACCTCTGGCATTTTTCACAAACATCAATTTCAAAATTGGTCGCCAATGAAGGTATGCAAATTGAAAATACGCTTCCAATGAAATTTGACTCCTTTTATGTGAGCTTGCTTTCTGAGAAAATTAAAACAGGAAGAATGAATCCTTTGTCTGCATTTTATCGCGGATTGCTGTCTAATTTAAAAGCTAAAACTAAAAACGAGTATTCTTCACTGATCTATGTTGTTAAAAACGACAAATAACTATTCTAAGACTCGGCATAGGGCGCTGGTTTAATCTTTAATCAATACACCTGTCTCTTTTCCAAAACACGCTTATATCGCTTTATTTGAAGTAAAATTCAATAAGAATTATCAATTACACATAAGATATTCTATAAGTTTTAACTATAAGACTTAAACAGGCGAGTTTCTCATTTTATTTTCAGTTTACTTTTATATTTTTGCGCTTGAATAATAAATATTAAAAATGAAGAATTTAATTTATGCTGTAGTAGCAGTTCTAGTATTTGCATCTTGTCAACAATCTCAAAAAATTGGTTATGTAGATAATTCAAAACTAATTAATGAGTATCAAGAAAAGATGGATATTGAAGCCGTTCTAAAAACTAAGATAGCAACATACGAAAAAAGAAGAGATAGTTTAACTCAAGCATTTCAGTTAGAAGTAAAAGAAGCTGAAGTAAGAGCAAAGAAAATGTCTCAGGCTAATCTTCAACAATTACAACAGGAATTTCAACAAAAGGATCAAGTAATTGGACAACGCCTACAATTTGAGCAGCAACAAATTGCTCAAGAAAGTCAAGCCCAAAATGATTCTTTAATAAAGAAAGTCAAGGCTTTTGTAAAAGATTATGGAAACACAAATGGCTATTCATTTATTCTTGGAAGTAATGAAGCTGGAAGTGTAATGTTTGGACAAGAAGATGCAGATCTTACTCAAGTCATTTTAGAGGCTTTAAATGCTGCTTATAAAAAGGACTAATTATAAAACAATAAATTTTAAGAGGTCGTGAGAAAAGTAACGTTCAATGTTATATTGAGCCTGTCGAAATATTTTAAGGTATTAATAATCAATATTATTTTCGACAAGCTCAACCTGACAAATTAAATTACAATGACTTTTCACACAACCTCTTTTATGTCTACGAGAATGTGAGCTACCTGAAATTTTGTTAATGAAAAATAACGCCAATTACTAACCCTTTGGTATGACCTTTAACTTTACTTTATATAGAACGAGAAAGCTCTAGGTATAATAGAAATTGCAAAATCTCCGGTACCAATGAGTTCCCCATCAGCTTGAATGTATGGTTTGGGTTCTTGCGTGATTTTTACTGAAATATGTTCTGATTTAAAGTTTTTTACTTTTTTGAAATTTACAATACGGCCGTTGAAAAGCTTAAGTGTGTTTTTTAAAATATCCCATGTACTAAAATCTCCAGCAAGGCTAATATCAAAACGGCCATCAAAAGGATCTGGTGTTTTTGTAAGCTGCATTCCACCACCAGAATACTGACATAAGCCAATTAAAACCATTAAAGAATTTGCAGAATATACTTCAGAGTTTATTGTTACTTCGGTTTTAAAGTTTTTAAAAGACGATAAACCCATTAGAGTTCCTAAAAGATAAGCTAGTGGCCCAAAGCGTTTATATTTTCCCACCTTACTCACCACATACCCATCAAAACCAACACCCGCAAGATTATTGAAATAAACAGGCGGTTTAGAAGAATTTGAGAATTGAATTTTCCCTAAATCTTGTTGATTTATGTTTCCGTTTTTTATAATTTTTATAGCTGCTTCAATATCCTTTGGAATGTCATGTGTTTTTACCCAATCATTGCCTGTTCCAATAGGGATTACTCCAATATTTATACTTGAAGAAGTCACCGTATTTTGTAGCATAATACCGTTGACAATATTATGTAGTGTTCCATCACCTCCAACACATATAAAATCCTTATAACCCTGATTAACAGTTTGTTGGATTAAATCAATGCTGTGTTTTTCATGCTCAGTAAAGGCATATTCGAAATTAAATTGATACGTTAAAAGTAATGCTTCAATTTTTGGCCAAAGCTTTTTACTAGATCCATTCCCCGATGTTGGATTTATGATGACAAACCATTTTTTAGAGTCTGTCATTTTAAGCAGCTTTCTTATGAAGTAGGCGTGTTAATTTTATCGATAAATCGGTTAAAATTATTTTAGAGTTGCCATTACGTTCTATATGATAAATAGCATCTTGAAGTTCGTTACTAATATCCATTATATTATTTCCATGAATAAACGGCGCAAAATTTTCAAGTTTAAAATTTTTAGATTTAGGTTCAATAAAAACTAAGTCTTTAGCTTGATAATTAAAAAGCATTGCTTGTCTGAAAAAGTCCAGACAAAAGTGTAAAAACTGCTTTTGTGTTTCTCGTCCAGTTTTGGCGATATCTTCACTCCAAGACATTAAGTCATGGATGGCGCTTTTATTTCCTTTGGCTTTAAAGGCACTTCTAATCCAAAAGATAAACCATTCTTCAAACTGTAAATCCTCACTATCTTGATAAACTAAATCACAAGCTTTATTAAAGTTTCCATTTGATTGATGTGCAATTTTAGTCGCAACAGCATCTTCCAGGCTATATTTACTAATAAGCGCTTCCTTAATTTTTTGTTCAGCTAATGGCGGAAAGTGTAAAATTTGACAACGTGATCTAATCGTTGAAATAATCTGCTCTTCATCTTCTGTTATAAGGATGAAAACAGTTTTATTTGGTGGTTCTTCTATAAGCTTAAGAAGCTTGTTAGCAGCGGCTATATTCATTTTTTCTACCATCCAAATGAGCATAACTTTATAACCTCCTTCGTATGATTTTAAAGTTAAAGCTTTTACAATGTCATGCGCTTCATCTACACCAATTTGACCTTGTTTGTTGTCAACGCCCAACTGCTTATACCAATCAAAAAGGTTACAATAAGGCTGCGCTTTTAAAAGAGATCTCCAATCTTCAAGAAACAATTTAGAAACTGGATGTTTCTTAACTTTATCATTAGTTGCAACTGGGAAAGCAAAATGTAAATCGGGATGTGATAAATTATTAAATTTTAAATTGCACGCTTGATTACCATCTATATTGTCTCCTTGATTATTAGAACACAAAACATATTGCGCATAAGCGATAGCCATAGGAAGTGTTCCACTTCCTTCATTACCAACAAAAAGTTGAGCATGTGGAATACGTCCGTTATCAACACTTTGTGTTAGATGTTTTTTTAGGTGTTCTTGGCCTATAATTTCAGAAAATAGCATACGCAAATATAGCATAATTGACCATATTAGAAATTATGTGAGTTGTTTTAAAAATAGAAAGAAAAATAAAACGAAAAAATTAGAGCCCTTGTTTTTTAAATGTTAATAAGTCCATTTATAATGATGTGAAAATTAGCATGATTGAAATTGCAAAATTGCCGTTACAGGGCTATATAACTATAAAACCGAATGATTTGTAAGTCCGTATTCTAAAAAAATAAAGCACAATTTTTAATTGTTGACAAAATCCAAAAATTACGCCAAAACGAAATAAAAGACCCCTGGCGAAATGATTAACTTAGTATATTAATCCAGATAGATACTAATCACGCTTTTTCCCTCAATAATTTATGAAAGCTCCGTTTTGTTTATTTTTCTTGTTATTATGTAAATCACTCGTGTTTTCACAAGAGGTTGATTTTAAAATGCATCAACAATTTTATGTTAAAGGAGATGCAGTAATTGTAGGAAACAATATTTTAAGTAAGCACAGTACTAAGCCTTTTAATGATTTGAATGTTCTTAACGATCAAATCAAAATGAAGTATGTAGATGTTGATGACGATTTAAGTACTTTTAGTTCGAGTCAGGCCTCTTTGGCTATTCCCAATAATGACGCAAAAATAGTTAGCGCAACATTATACTGGGCAGGAATTTACCCTTATGAATACGGAACAAAACGTCAAGCTGAGAATCCTCAAAAAAGCTATAAAAACACAACCCGTCCTGCCAATTTTAATACCGTTAAGCTTAAAACCCCCCTTGGTAATTACCATAATATTACTGGAGAAATTCTTTTTGACGGTTTTCATGATGAGAAATTATCAAAAACGGCACCCTATGTGTGTTATGCAGATGTAACCGAGACTTTAAAAAACGCAAACACTATAAACGGTGAATATACAGTGGCAAATGTTAAAGCCGCTGAAGGATTCGTTGCTGGTGGAGGTGCTGGTGGATGGTTTTTGTTTATTGTTTATGAAACAGATCTAAGTAATCCTGTATATATCACAACATATAATGGGTTTTCTAGCTTAATGAATAAATTAGTCGATATTGATTTTTCCGATTTTAAAACCAATGAAGAGGGAGACATCAAAGCTTCGATGATGGTTGCCGCTTTAGAAGGCGATAATAAAATAGGAAAGGATAAATGTGCCATTTTAAATGGAAATACGGATAAGTTTACCATATTAGAAAGTTCATTTAGGAGAAAGCAAAACTTTTTTAATAGTTCAATCACTTTAAATGAAAATTTGATTACTAGTAGAAACCCAAATAGTAAGAATACCTTGGGGTTTGATCTTGCAGAAATGGATATTCCTAAAGAAGTACTCACAAATAACCAGTCTCATACAACGCTGAGATATTCAACACAATCAGACATGTTTCATTTGTTTTTTACAGCATTTAAAACTGAAGTGAGTAAAACTTTTTATGAGGATGTAAAATTAAATGAGTTAAACATAAGCCCAATTACTAATATTGAAATAACGCCCACTCAAATTGATACAGAACCTCTCAAAAAGGAGGCGAAAGCAATAATAGAAAAAGAAGTGGTTGAACCTGTAGAAACCGCTCCCACGATTGCGTCAGTTGTTGAAAAAGAACAGCCGAAAAAGACCGAGAGTATTGTTGAAAATGTAATTACCGAAGGCGACGTTGTAGATTTCAGATCAAATAAATCTATTGCCGAATTAAAAGCTGAGGTTTTAGCTTCTACTAGGCGGAGTATTCCAAGTTTGGAAGATGGATATTATGTGATCACAAATATTTTTGCCAATTCCAACTACGCTAGAAAATGGGAACAACTTTTAACGAGAAAAGGACATACCCCTCGTGGTTTTACAGACCCTAACAATGAGCTCTATTATGTATATGTGTATTTTGACAATGATATAGATGCTAGTTTTAATGAATATCAACGATTACGAAAAATTAGTTATTTTAAGGATGTTTGGGTACTAAAAGCAGGAGAGAGTGGTAATATGATCTCATCAGAAGAAGTCACAGGAATTACTTCAGATGATTTCGATACGAGTACTAAAATGATCGCTTTAAATACTCCTTCATTAAGTTCGCTTTCTTCCAAAGGGTATTATATAATAACGAAAGTAGCTAAAAATCGTAATGATGCTGAAGCTTGGAAGCAATCCTTAAAGTCTAAAGAATACACCCCTAAAATATTTATTAATCCAGAGAATAACCGTTTCTATGTTTGTATTTTTTATAGAAATGAAAGCGCCAAACAAACTGATATTAGTGAATTTTATCAATCCTATAAAAAACTCATTAAACAGGAGGATTTTAAATGGAGTTGGATTTCTAAAGTAAATATGGATAAATCGGATCTGGATTATAATTAAATTCAATGTCCAATCGCTGTGATTGAGACCCAAAAAATCGCACCTCATTGAGGCGCATCCTTCATTTTATTCTTCGAATACCAATAACCATTTTGTCAATTTTAGGGGGTGTTACATCTACGATTTCTTAAAATTTCGACCAATTTTTACGAAATATTTATAGCTTAAGAAGACAAAACAGTTTACTTTTATTTATTAACTTAATTTGTGATTAACGCATATAAAATGCAAAAAGCGGTACTATTTATACCTGATATTTCTGGATTTACAGAATTTGTTCATCATACCGATATTAAACATAGCGGGCATATTATTTCTGAGCTTTTAGAGGTTTTAATAGATGCAAATAATTCAGGATTAGAATTAGCTGAGATTGAGGGTGATGCTTTGTTTTTCTATAAGCTATGCGATGTAGCAGATAGTTCTCAAATTAAAAATCAAATACGGGATATGTATTTGGACTTTCACACACATTTAAAACGATATGAATATGAACGTATTTGTCAGTGTGGTGCTTGCTCATCTGCTTATAATTTAGAAATTAAATTTATAGTCCATTTTGGTGAGATAGATTTTATTAAGGTAAAGGAATCACAGAAACCTTATGGCAGTAATGTTATACAAGTGCATCGTTTACTTAAAAACGATGTGCCAGAGCCTGAGTATGCTTTATTTACAGAGAAAGTATTGGACTTAATTACTCAAGGAGAGACTTCTTCTAATTTAGTAGCTTCTTATGATTTTGGAGAAATAACATATAGCTATGAAGACTTGGCATATTTAAAAGAAGATCTTCCTTATGTTGCCCCAATTCCAAAGGAAGTTCCAAAGCATAAATTATTCGAGTCGCATGAGCTTGTGAATTTGCCTATACTTGAGCTTTATGAAGTGATTAGTAATTTTGATTATCGATTACTTTGGGTAAAGGGAATAGACACACTAGAATATGATAAAAATAAGGTAAATAGGGCAGGTCAAAAGCACCAATGTTTGGTAGCAAAAACCCAATTGGTAGACCAAATAACGGTTACAAAAAAAGCTAAAGATGGACAGCTGGTTTATGGAGAGTCAACAACCAACATTCCTTTTACTAAACAGGTAAGTGTGTACTATGTATTGGAAAATAGTGCTAATGGACTTACAAAGTTAACCATTGAAGTTTATGCCGATTTTAAGTCTTTTGGGATACTGATGAAAGGGATACTATCAAAAAAGTTAGAAAAAAACCTAATAGAAAATATAAAAGACCTTATTTTGCTGATTGATTCAGGATTTACAATTAAACAATATACAAGAGATGAAAACGCTAAATGACTTTAATTTTGAGAATAAAAAAGCCCTAATTCGGGTAGATTTTAATGTTCCATTAAATAATGAATTTAAGGTAACGGACACCACTAGAATTGTGTCTGCAAAACCGACCATTATTAAAATACTTGAAGACGGTGGTAGTTGTATATTAATGTCACATCTCGGTCGTCCAAAAGGTATTCAAGAGGAATTTTCATTACGCCATATTGCGAGTACTGTTGAGGAAATTATTGGAGTAGAAGTAATCTTTGTGTCCAATTGTGTTGGATTGGAAGCAGAAGCTGCAGCAAATAAGTTGGAGCCAGGTCAAATTCTATTGTTGGAAAACTTACGTTTTCATGAAGAAGAAAAGAAAGGGGATAAGGGTTTTGCCGAGCAGTTATCAAAGTTAGGTGATATTTATGTAAACGATGCTTTTGGAACAGCACATAGAGCCCATGCATCAACAACGGTTGTTGCTCAGTTTTTCAAGAATAACAAATGCTTTGGAATATTATTGGCTAAGGAAATTGAGAGTATAACTAAGGTCATGGAAACGGGAAAAAAACCTGTATTGGCAGTTTTAGGAGGAGCCAAGGTGTCTTCAAAAATCACTATTATTGAAAACATATTAGATAAGGTAGATCATCTTATTGTTGGTGGAGGAATGACCTTTACGTTTGTTAAAGCACAAGGAGGGCAAATAGGAGACTCTATATGCGAAGATGATAAAATGGACTTGGCTTTAGAAATAATGAAACAAGCAAAATCAAAAAATGTCCAAATTCATTTACCCGTAGATGTTCTTGCTGCAGATGCATTTAGTAATGATGCACAAACCCAAATAGTAGATGTAAATCATATTCCTGAAGGATGGCAAGGTCTGGATTGTGGACCAAAATCGAAAGCAAATTTCGACAAGGTTGTAAATAAATGTAAAACGATTTTATGGAATGGTCCATTAGGCGTTTTTGAATTGGAAAGCTTTGCTAGCGGAACAATTGCATTAGGAGATTCAATCGCTGAAGCCACAAAAAATGGAGCTTTTTCGCTTGTTGGAGGTGGAGATTCGGTTGCGGCAGTTAAGCAATTTGGTTTCCAGGATAAAGTAAGTTACGTGAGTACTGGAGGAGGCGCAATGTTAGAAAGTCTTGAAGGTAAAACACTTCCAGGAATTGCGGCAATTTTAGAATAGCTTAACTAAAGAAGTTTTCAATTCTGCATAAAAAACACGATTTTAGCCCAAACCACGTTTTATTAGCAATTGGAATGTGTCTGTTTTGACATATAATAAACGTAAATCATAACCCTAACAAATGATTTTGAGAGTATTAATACTAGTGTTTTGTGTTCAGTTTGGACATTCACAAACTCAAGACACTATAGTGTCTCAGAAACAAAAAACACCCATCACAAAGGTGATTGTTTCAGACACGATAATAGATGGGAAACCACAAGTTCTTGAAGGAATAAAACCCATTGGAGATTCATTATCTAAAAGCGCTTATGAAGACCTCAAAACTGCATCGGATTTTGATCAAAAATGGTTGAATGAATTGTATAGTTCATCATTATATGATACAATTTATAAATCGGTTTCTGAGTTAAAGTATGATCCAATTGAGTACCCTGAACTTCCAACAGACACGTTAAAAAAGCGTTTAGCAGAACTCAACGCTAAAACCCCCTTTAATATTGAATATAACCCTTCTTTAGAGAGTGTTATAAAAGGCTATTTAAAGCATAGACGAAAGTCGTTAACACGTTTCATGACTTTGAGTAATTACTATTTCCCAATGTTCGAGAGGGAGTTAGACAATCATAATATACCCTTAGAGATTAAATAC
>Ga0105356_10004656_pt1 | contig 13206 bp, 11 predicted proteins | sample GOMGulsemesocosm_3_FD_83502 | JGI IMG/M metagenome (GOLD analysis project Ga0105356, IMG submission 83502) | Methane-oxidizing microbial communities from mesocosms in the Gulf of Mexico - GOM9D Gulf of Mexico | ecosystem: Environmental > Aquatic > Marine > Cold seeps | place: Gulf of Mexico...
GATTCTGAACTTGAACTAGATTCTGAACTTGAACTAGATTCTGAACTTGAACTAGATTCTGAACTTGAACTAGATTCTGAACTTGAACTAGATTCTGAACTTGAGGATGAAGATGAACTTGTTTCTTCTTCGGAAAAATCTATATCTTTATTACTAGGCTCACTTTCTTCACCACTTAACGCATCTTCTGACTGTTGTTCTGACTGTTGTTCTGACTGTTGTTCTGACTGTTGTTCTGACTGTTGTTCTGACTGTTGTTCTGATTGTTGTTCTGATTGAGCCGTTTTATTTTGGCTACTTTGGGATTGACTTTGACTTTTCGAGCTACTCTGTGATTGAGAGGGCGTGCTTGGTTGTGTTGGTGTAGATTTTGAAGCTGACGCGCTAGATGATTGTTTACTTGGAGGTTGAGGCGGTTTTGTTGATTTACACGCTTGCAATGTGCAAGATAAAATCATTAAAACAATTAATTTAAGCACCGAATTCATTATATAGACTCCAAATTATTTAGGAAAAATATGTAATTTCATTTGTTCTGTTCTTATTGGTATTCCCTTAACAAGCTTAGGTCTAAATTTTGTATGTCTCAATGACTTTAATGCAAGAGATCTTAACCTTGTGCTTTCCTTCATATTTGTATCAACAACTCGTATATTCTTTGCTCGACCATGTTTAGTAACATCAAATGATGCCTGGATATATTTTTTATTAGAAATTAACAAGTCTTTGGAAATATTCATTCGCGTATTAGTTGTTAAATTTGGCAAGTAGGGAAGGGCTATTGGTTTTTCAAATAAGTCTTCCGTGAAAGTTTGCTCTGCGTCATTGAAGATTGCAAACTGATAAGCTTCGTTATACAAACGCATAGCTGATTGTCGTTTTTCAAAAAGTAGATGCCAGTCTGCTAGTCTCAGTTTAACCTTTGAAATATTATAGTAATCAGCATCATTTTGATTTTCTAATATTTTAATTTCATTTAATATTGTGTCTCTACCAGAAGAAAAACTTGTACGTTTGAGTGAAATAATTTGATTTTGATAATTTGAAGTTGTTGAATACTCATTATTTTCAGCTAAATTAGAGTTAATATAAGTAATATTGAATGTTGCAAAAAAATAACTGATTATCATTTTGTTATTTAATATATAAATATTTCGTTTATCAAAATGCCCATAAATGTTTTCACTAATTTTTAATGCCTTATTATAAAGGTGATGTGCATTATATAAATCTTGTGCTGGGTTAGGAGAATAGCTCATTGCATAAGAAGTTAAATTCCAGTTAGCTAGCTTAACTAAAACTTGCAGCATATCCTCATCATCTTCTGAAAAATTCCTATTGTTCAACCAATATAAATAGTTATACTTTTCATGTACCTGTTTCCATTTTTTCTGTTGTTTTAAACTGATTATTATTTTGTCTAAAATAGGCAACTGTGCTTTAGAGTATAATCCTTCATTGATTCTATTAAGGTGAAGAGACCGGTTGAATGTCTTTATTGCTAAATCATGATTTTCTTGTTTTTGATAAATATCTGCTAAATTTGCAAGTTCTTGTGCTAATTTATCCCCATATACACCTTCCGATGATTCAAGTTCTTCAATCGCTTTTTCATAAAGGGCTATTTGCTCATTGAGTGTTTTGGGTGAATTGACATCATCTGCAAGTTTAAACGGATTACTAGTTTTTTTGGGATCATTAGAAGCACTAATCTCAAATGAGAGCGTTGTAAGTATAAAAAAAATAATATTCAAATATAAAAATTTTGTCATAACTAATCTCCATGATTGCACCTAAATTGACGTAATCTTTTGAGCAAGTTTCCCTGACAGAGTATTTTTAATATAGAAGCTTAAAGCTAAGATATTTAATTTATTATTATATTTGTTTAAAACATTTGAAATAAAATGTTTCTTTATTATGTTTAAATAAAGTATAGACGATATAAATTAGATAGTTGGAAATATTATTTTGATTTTGAATTTAATTATAAAGCATCATTAAAATGATGCTTTATAAAGAGGTTTTATGCTTCTAAGCCAAAGGGATCATCTATCGAGTGTGAAGGGGTAGTAAACCATACAGGTCCGTTTTCATCCATATAAAAGTGATCTTCTAAACGAATGCCAAACTGCCCAGGGATCACCAACATAGGTTCGTTACTAAAAACCATGCCTGTGGCTAATTTTGTTTGAGTTCCTTTTACAAGGTAAGGCCATTCATGAATATCTAAACCACAACCATGGCCTGTTCTATGTGGTAAACCTGGCAATTTGTAATCAGGTCCATAGCCGTGGGACTCTAATATTTTCCTAGCACCATCATCAACATTGCCACAAGGTGAATTTAATTTAGCTTCATTAAATGCATTTATTTGAGCATCTTTTTCAACTTTCCATGCAATTCTTTGTTCTGGTGTAGCTTCACCATAAGCATACGTTCTTGTAATGTCTGAATTGTAACCATGCAATAAACAACCTGTGTCAATTAATACCCAATCATTGTCTTTTAAAGTTTGTGGATCTTTTACACCATGGGGAAATGAAGTAGCTAATCCAAATAGTACAATACAAAAAGACGAACCAGATGCCCCAACTCTTTTATGAGCTTCATTTATGAATTGTGTCACTTCTACCGTCGTTATTCCCGGATGAAGAATTCTCGCTGCAGCCTTATGAACTTCAATCGTCATATCTTTTGCTCGTTGCATGAGTGCGATTTCAGATTTTGTTTTAATTTGACGACATAAAGCAGTTACATCTGAGCCATTAATATAATTAAATTTAGGTGCAGCCTTTCTCATACCATCAAATACAAAAAATGCTGCAGATTCATCAATTGCAATATTTCCAGAGGAAATACCCATTTTATTTAAAGTTTCTGCAAATAAAACATATGGGCTTTCATGTTCATGCCAACCATTAAAATGACCCTGTATTAACATGTGATCTCTTAATGATCCTTCTTCAAAATGTGGCGCAATAAATTCTAACTCGCCTTGTGCAGGTAGAATGGCACCTACTAGTCTTTCACTTTTGTACCATTTTAAACCCGTAAAATAATAAAGGTTTGTTCCAGCGTCCAGGTACATGGCACTTATATTTTGTTTTTGCATCAATTTTTGTGCTTTATCAATGCGTTCTTTAAATTCATTTTGAGATATTGAATCAATATCTTTAGTCATATCTGACAATTTTTTTAATTCTATCTCTACGGTAGAGCCGCCAACGCCTAGTGTCATGTCATGTTCTCAATTGCATACAATATGTAAAATGTACCATGTAGATATAAAAAAATGAAGATAAGCGTAGTGTTTAACTGTAATAATTGAAAATTAAAGTGCTTTTAATTGTAACGAAGGATACAATTGAGACTATATAACATAATATATTTTTTAAATGACAGATATAACAACCCATAAATCTTCTCAAAGACGTTTATTAACAGCACTTGCTATTACATGTAGCTTTATGGTGATACAGATCATCGGTGCATTCTATGCCAACTCACTTGCTGTTTATGCTGATGCTGGGCATTTATTTGTTCATAATAGTTCTTTATTTATCGCTTTGATTGCATCTACGCTTGCTATTAGGCTTGCCACAACTTTTAGTGATGGCTACAGAAAGGCGGAATTAACGGGGGGCTTAATAAATGGCTGTCTATATCTATTAATTAGTGGTTTTATTTTGCTCCAAGGTTCTGAACGTTTATTAGAACATGAACACCACTCAGGCCTGGAAATAAATACCTTTATAATGTCATCTATTGCCGCTCTGGGATTTTTATTCCATGGTGCTTCTGCTTTTATTTTATATCGAGGAAGAAAAGATAGTATTAATGTATATGCCGTATTTCTACATACGTTTTTTGATTTACTATCGACTATAATAACTTTTATAACTAGTATCATCATTCATTATACTGGTTGGTTAGCCGCCGATTCTATTTCTAGTATGTTAATTTCTATTTTTGTTTTAATAACAGGCTTAAAATTAGTACATAAGTGCGTTATAGGGTTATTCTTTTGTGGCATTCGATTACCTTCAGTTAAGAATATTGAAAAAGAATTACTTAAGCTTGATCATATCGAAAATATACATAATTTAATCATTAAAAGTGAAAATAAAGAGATTTATGTCGGTGTACATATTGTATTAAAACATGCATGCACATTAGATAAACACGATGAAATCTGCCGCTTTGAAGTAGAGTCTTTATTACAAAATAACTTTCAGGTTTCACAGTGTGTATTACAAATCGAAGCTCATGGTTGCAACGGAAGCTTTGCTTAATCTAGAACAATAATAACACCTGTATTTTTTAATTTTTTATTTTGTGACAAATACATTAATTTTTGTGCATCTAAAGTATTAACAATTATTTCAGTATTATTATTTTTCCATGTCTTATTTGCTTTTATCAATAATGGGGTGCTGCCTACTATAGGGTGTTCCATTGCAAAAGAAACTTCTGAGGAAAAAAGTGACACTAGCTGACCGCTATCAATTATTTCATTGATATTTTCTTCATCAGGATAAAGTATATCACCGCTACTTCTCCTGATTTTTGGATCTAAAGATGGGATAAAGTTACTTCCTCTAACATCAATTACAACACCTGATATTTCACTTTCAATATCATTAGTATTTTGCTGTAATTTATTCGCTAACATTGCTTCTATATCCGATATTCTTTTAGACAATTGGGTAATTTTCTCCTGTAGGTCGAACTCACTATTTTCAATTTGTCCTGCATTTGCTGAGCTGATAAAACTACCTAATATTTCTTTAAAGTTAAATACGGAGTCAATTGTATTATTTAATTTTGCATAGATAGATTTTGAAATTTGTCCTTTTAAGGGTGCTTGTAAAGTTACTTTGCATGAACCGTCAGCTCTATTTATTCTCGATTTAATTATCGCACCTTGAACGGTTCCTTCTACACTAGACTTGATAATGTCACTCGTCAGTGAATAATTACTTACTAAGGTAGTAGATGTTACTCTAACACCCTGAAATGATTCTAATAGGTTTCTCTGAGCATCAACAATAGCGGCACGACATGCAAGTAAAGGAGCCACTTTTGGGTTTTTTCCTGAGGGTGCAACACCATAGCCGATAGCCTCAACACTGGCTTTAGTCCAATCGATTACACCGCTTGCTCCAACAAATTCAGTAAAATGGCCATCTTTTGCATCTACATTGTGCATGAAGCAACATAAGAATATAACTAATTGATATGCTTTCATGGTTGTACCTCAATTTTGCCTAATACAGCTCTTGAAGCTGATTTATCAAATGTAATATCTGCTGCAATAACAGCAAAACTGGATGAGTTTTGAATATGGAAGGGTTTGTTCTTTTTAAGTACACATTTATTTATTTTTAAACGAGAGCGTCCAGAAATAATAATTGCGCTGGTTGAGCTACCAATAAATATGCAGTTATTAATATTTACATTTGCATTGCCGCTAATGCTCAATGCTGAGTATTTTGCATTTTTTGATTTTATGTTTGTTAAAATTGGATCGCCCGTTTTAATTTCAACTCCGATGCCTGGATTTATGAGTGAAAGGCCATTTATTTCAACCGTATTTGTACTATTTAATAATAAATATTTTTTTGCGGTAAATTTAGTTGATTCATTAGAAAATTCGATATTGTCTTTATTGCCCCAAAAATATGCATTCCCGTTTATTTCTATCAGACCTGTTTTTCTAAACTTTAATTTTACGCCTGGCTCTATTAAAAGTGTAGAGTCCGGTAAAAACTTAGTATGTTCAGAGACAATATATGGACTATTGGCTTTAGTTAAAACAAGAGTGCCAGAATATGTGCCCTTAAGTTGACTTTCCAATTGTTCAATATCTGAAATTTGAATTGGATAAATGGTCACTTCCAGCTTCGTAGGAAAACTTTTATTTTTTGCTTTATCTACAGATACAATTGATAAATCTATAATTTCAAATGGGTTAAAAGGACCTTCTAAAGTGACTTCTCCTCCCGATGACACATCCACCATGTTTTTATTTTGTGAGCTTGAAGAAATGTTCACCTGATAGTTCAAGTCATTTTCAAGAGGTTTATGCCAAGAGAGCTTAATACTCTGAGTACTTGCATATTCAGCTTTAAAATTGTTAATGTTCGCAGGTTTTAAATTATCAAAATTAACTAAGCCCATAGGGCTAATACGCCGTGCTATTTGTCCTTTTGTATCTATTAGTTTACCTGTGACAACACGATCAACTCCTTGCCACCTTTTATCTACGCTTATCTTAGAAGTATAGATACCTGGCTCTGTTTCTACTAAATCAAAACTTCCAATACTTTCAATTTCAATTATTGCTCTATTACCAGAATCACCTTTTAACCCAAAAGATATTAAGTCACCATATTTAAACCATTGATCGGCACCATCATGCAATACCATTTCAATTAATGGCAAAGTTGACCCTTGATATCCTTCAGGTTCAGGCATTGACTTTGAGATCTCTCTGCCAAGCTCATCAGCTGCAGCAAATAAATTTTTATCTTCTAAATGAAGTGCAGCTAAAGCAGCGTTTAACAGTAGTCCCCATGGGCTAGTAGATACTCCTCCCGCACGAGAAGTGATTGTTTTATCAATGTGCCATATCCTGTCGCCATCTTTAGAAATCAATTCTAAACTAACGCCTAGCTTAATATGTGCGTAAATTCCAGCATAGAAGCTCTCATAATCAGTTACCGTTCCAATTAATACAGCATCTGCACCTACAGAATCAGCAAGTTGTTGAGCCGATAGTTGGCCTTTTTGGCTTTTTAGATCAATTTCCTTATTATGAATTAATTGAAAATTCTTATTTGATAAATGGCTTTGTAGAACAGCCCTTAGTACTTTAGGTGCTTCACTTTCTGATGTAGCATTTGAAAATTTAGCTATCGCAATGACACTGGGTAACTTTTCATGGTTTATCGCTTTATCTTGACCTGAGGTCATATCTTCTATTGTTCTAATAGGTTTAGTTATTGCGATAGTCCCTTTTCTACTAACTGAACACGCTGACATCATTAATAAGATGGTGACTGAAATGATAATATTAATTGTTACTTTGCTCACCTATATCTCCTTGAATGGGTGTTTTAAGTAGATCTTTCAATGACTCTCTATTGTTATAGTATGGAATTGATGATTCGTCTTGCTTTTTAGTCTTTGTTACGGCTTTTCCACCTAATATCCAAGAGTTTTTGATTTTTTTTGTTAAAAGCTCCATTTCTAAAAGAGTGTTATCTAATTGCTTAATGGTGTTTGGTAGTACCATAAGACTCGGCTCTACATTCTTTGTTATTTTCGTCAGTTCATTTATGAGGTCTGTGGATGATTTTATCATTTGTTCTGACTCTGTGAGCCTAAGTGCCATTAATGTAATTACAGGAGTTATTTTGTTATCTAAATTGATTAGCCTTTTATCAAAAGTAATAATGGTTTTATTTATTTGATTAGAGGTATGAAGTAAAGATTTTGATAGCTTGTCAATATTAGTGAGTATTGAGTTTATTTGCTGTTCTTTTCCTGTCAAATTTGATGTTATTCCATCTATATTTGAAATAATATTTCCAATTTTTTTAGATGACTCCACTACATTAAATTCTTTTGTTAAATCTGCGAGGGATTGAGGTTCTTGAGTATGAACAAATGCACCTGGTTCGAGTTGATTCAGTTCATCACCGGGAATAAAAATCATACCTTGACCAATTAACATGGTATCAAAGCCAAGCTGAGAGTCTATTTTTAAGTAACTATCTGATTTATACAAATCCTTATATTTTGATGGCAGGCTAATTGAAATTTGAACTTTACCTGTTGTGAGTAATTCAATTTTTGATACTTTACCAATATCAACACCCGCTAGCTTCACAGGCGCACCTAAGGTAATGCCAAAACTCTGTTTTACTTGAGTTTTGAATTCTAGATATTGATTTTCAATTGTTAAACCATTTTTAAGTGTAGTTAAATAAATAAAGGCCGAAAATGCAAATATGATAAATAAACCAACAAGCTTTTCTTGCGGACTGGTTTTAAATGTTTGCGGTAATGAAAAGCTCATAATTAGTAACTAACAAGGTTAAGGTTTTTAATCTCTAATCTTCGGTCTGAAAAGTCATCTACATCTCCAGCCGTAATTGTCATAATTAAACTTAAGTTATTATTTTTTATATATCTAACTAGTTTCATTAATACTCCCGACCTAAGCTTATCTGACATACCAGATTGTATTTCATCTAATAAAATGATTTTTGGGTTTGATGAGAGTAATCTTAATAGGTTTGCCAGACGTAGCTGAACATCATTAAGCTGATATGGGTATTTATCTAACAAATAATGAAGATTAAATTCTTTAGCAACACTCAAAATCTTATTTTCTATCGTACTATCTTTAAACTGCGTATGAAAAGTCAAAGGCAGCTTACAATTTTCTTTAACTGTATACATAGATAATAGTCCTTCACTTTCAAATTGCATCCCAACAGTTTGAAAAAAAGTAGAATTATTTAAATTTTCAGACGAGATACCTTCATATAAAACAGTGCCTGAATTAGCTATTAAAGTATGATTACATAACTTTAATAAACTTGAGCCACCGTCTAAAACACCCGTTTTAATTACCAATATTTCATTATAATCTAATGCTAAATTTAAATTTTTAAAAACATGATTTTCAGCGAATTGTATATTTATATTATTTAACTTAAGTAAGTGGCTCATCTATATGCAACCACTGATAACAATATGTTTACAGTAAATAAAATAATAAGTTGACTTGTTGTTGATGTTGATATGGATCTTGAAATACTTGCAAATTTTGGTTTAACTGATGCACCATAATATATGCAAGTTAGTCCAATAAATAACCCTGCTATTAATGCCTTTGAGGCACTAATAATAACTTCATTAAATGAAATCTGTTCTAGAATAGTCAATAAAAAATAATTGAGTGAAACCGTATCTGTCTGTAATAAATACATTATGACCCATGATGAAAAGATACACACAAGGTCAAAGTAAAAAAACATTAATAATAATGATAACGGAAAAGCGTAAAATACAGGTAGCAATAATAAAAATACAGGAGATATTTTTATAGCATTTAATACTTCTAGTTGGTTATGTTGCTTTAGATACCCCATTTCTGCAGTAACAGCATTTGCAGACCTGGCAATTAATATGATACCCGAGATAAGTGGGCCAATTTCCCTGATTATTACCAGTACAAATAATTTTGCATAATAATCAATAAATCGGGTGTTTTCACCAAGAATTGAGTATGTAAGGGACATCATCAAAACACCAATTAATATGGCGATTATTGTATTTATATAAGTCGCTTTAAGTCCTGTGTTATACAGCTGTCTTATAAACAAATTCCAGAATATCGTAAATTTGTTTTTAGAAAATAAACTAACAGACATTATCAGTGATTTAGTCAATAGACCAAATAAATCAAATAACATGTTAAAAAGGCTTAATACGACATGACCAAGTTTACCTAGCAAAGCCATTAGATTGCCCCCAAGTAAAGAGTTCTTTCATTTTTAAAGGCGTTTGTGCTAAGTCATAATATACTAAAGCATCGTAATAAAAACTTTCGGCTGCTATCACTTCCTTTTGAGATAAAGCAATATTACTAGCAATGAAGAGTGAGTCTGCTGCGAATTCCCATTGTTTTAATGTAATAAAAATTTCAGAAGCTTGAGTTAATGAATCAAGATTAAAATAATGTTTTCCTTTAATAAATAGAGCTCGAGCATAGTGTATTTTAGAAGAAATGAGCATTTGCATTTCTTTATCGCTTAGGAGTTTTTGTTGTAATAGTTTTAGTATTATTTTTTGTTTTTCAGATTTTGTAATATTTGATAGTTTATGTAACCAATATTCACTTTTATTTAAGTTATAATTTATCGCCGCAGCATCAAATATTTGAGAGTCTTTTTCTGTTTTCAGCGCCATAGACCACATTACAATACAATATAAGTCAGAGCTAACATCGTTTAGACATAAATATTCATATGAAACATAAGCATGTTCCCAATCCTTGTGTGCTACAAAGTATTTACTTGCCTTCTTTATCCCTATTAGATTTTTATTTTCTATATCACTTTTAAAGCTAGAAATCATTTCAAAATCAATAGTTCCCATATGGTTCTTAGAGCATGAAATAAGAATAAATAATAAGCTAAGACAAATTGTTTTTTTTAGCATCTTGTTGGATCATCCGCTTTAAAACGTGAAAATTATCTTCCGTATTTACATATAAGTCTAAAATATTTACAGCTTCTTCTGTTGTCTTATGTTGCAGCATAAAGTTAAGGCTATGGCGTAAAGGTTTTAAAGAGTTATTACTAATTTGTAGCTCTAGTAAATCAGCAAAATCATCATAATCACCTTTTAAAAATAAAGTCTTTGATTTTCTTTCAAACCGCCACTCAGTAAATCGCATTAAGTATCGATTCATCACAGATGCGAGTAAAAATGCAAACGCCATTGCGACTAAATCGCCAAGTTTATCAAATGAAATTTCTTCAAATTGTTTAGCTTGTTCACTTATAGTGGCACTGTTTGTTGCCCTGATAACTTCAATATAACTTTTGGCTACACTATTTAGCGGATTAATTTGTAGTGCACGTCTAAATTTTAATTCAGCATCTTTAAACTGTTTACTTTCATATAATGCTTGGCCGTATAGTGCAAATAAAACATCATTATCAGAGTAGTGTAGGGTGACATCAGCTAAATACTCTTCAGCATTTTTAAATTCACCTGCTTCAACACTTATTTGTGCTTTTACTATCGCAACTTTTAATGAATCAATAGCAAAAGAATTGAAACTGTAAAAGTTAAATACGATTAACAAGTAAAATCCTTTATTCATTGTGCAACGACTATCATTACACTGGCTTTATCAAGTGTCTTGGCTATATAAGCATTTGATTTAATAAATGCAGCCACATCATCTGATACAACAAGATCAGAACTTCTAGATTTATAAGTTCCAATGGCTTTTACAATATAAGGTGAATAAGCAACACGTTTATTTTCCACTGCATTATTCACATTAAAATCATACGATACAGGCCGTTTTTTAAATGCTTCGCTATCTAACATTTCTGCAGTAGGGTAGATCACTTTGCCATCTTTAGTTCTCAACTTTGGAATTGTAGCTAATTGAAATTCAGTCACATCTTGCGCATCAATTAATAAACCTGAAAATGATGTTGTGTCTTCTAACGCTAAAAGCTTAGCGTTAATATACTCTAACGCCTCACTGGGCTCATTTTTAATTTTATTTTGCAACTCTCTTAGGATAGAAACGATATTTTCAGAATTTATAGATTTATTTAAATCACTTGCATAAGCATTACTCATAACGGCCCAATTTGAAGCTGTTAACAATTCACTTATTGCCACTTTTAGTTTTGGTAACATATTGAACGATGTAGATGAATCTCTATTGTTTTTGTTTGATATTGTTTCAATCAAATTACCATCCATTTTTACTTCTATTACAATCTGAGCAACTTCATTTTGGTAAATATCTTTTATAATCAATGCACCTTTAACAACGGCATCTAGCTTAGTTTTTATGATATCTGAATGGGCTTCCAAATCTTTAATTGTTGTTTCTGAACTCACTCTTACACCAGATAATATTTCAGCTAAGTTTCTATAAGCGTCTACTTGTGCCGCTCTTCTTGCCAGTAACCTCTTTTTCCTATTGGGTACTTGTTCACCGGCGACTCCATAACCGCTGGCAAAAACGGTTCCTTTAGTCCAATTAATTCCGCCAGTTTCACTGCCTTGGATCACATCTTGAGCTTGTAAAGAAAGACTAATTAATAACAAATTAGTTAAGAGTACCCTTATAAATAATGTTTTCATTTAAGCTCCATTTATTAGCTATCAAAATGTTCGTATTTGGTTTTTCTTGAAACTATTTTTTTTAAATAGTTCTTAGTTTCCTGTGCAGGTAAATTACTTAATAGGTGGTTGTATACTTGCTCAGGAGTCATATTATTAATTGCCTTGGCTGCTTTACTGAGATTTTTTTCACCCGTAAAGGTTTTTGCCAAGTTTCCCACTCCGGTGTTATAGCTTGCAACTGCACAATAAAATCGGGATGTTGGGTCTTGTATTTTTCGTAAATATCGACTTTGTAGTAGTTTGAAATATGCTGTACCTAGTTGTAAATTATTAGTTTCGTCAAAAAGGTAATCGGGAGATACTACTTTTTTTTCTCCGTGCACAAAATTATGGGCATCGATCCCTGCTGTTTTTGGAACTAATTGCATTAAACCAAATGCAGGTACAGCAGAGACGGCTCTGGGATTGAAACTTGATTCAGTTTCTACTATTGCGAGTATGACGGAGATAGGAACACCATACGAAGTCGAAAACCGCTTGATAGTATCAAAGTTTTGCTCCATTAATATTTTCTGATAATCATTAACAAATTTCATAGACATTCTAAGAATTGAGTCATTGCCTTTTTTAATTAATTCTAATTTCACCCCCGTTTCCTTACTTGAGATGCTATTGATTATTACCTCAGTAGGTTGCTCAAGATTTTTTGCCTTTATAACTGTAAATTCATTATTTACACTGACATTATTCTTAAAATCAGTTTGATTTTTTTTGATAACGGGTAATTCTTTGAAAACGATTTTTTTAACAATGTCTACCTTTGGTAATAACGCATTTAACGGGTTAAATCGCTTTACTTTTGAATGTTTTATATTAATACCCTGATCTTCTAAGTTATCATTAAGCTCTTTTTTAAATACATCAAGTTTTTCAATATTCACATTATCTTTTGAAGTTAAGGTGCCTGCCATTTTATTAATATTATTTTTAGCCAGAGTTAAATCTTTACTTTGTACTTTCGTTTCAATTATTACTTCACCTTTTTCGTAGTTGATAATTGAACGTGTTTCTAAATTTTTGGTATAACCAACCCAGGTATTTTTAGTGGGTAAACGGATGTTATTTGGCCACTTCACAGATATTTTTTTTGTAACCCCTTTAAATGCATTGTCTATCGCCTTTGAATAAGCCTCATATATTGCGTCAATTTGATCTGTTTTGTCTTTAAATTGCTTATCGAGTAATGTATCTATTTCATCAAATGTTAAGTCTGGTGGTGTTTCAGCATTTGCTAAATTAAAAGTAAAA
>Ga0105356_10004659_pt1 | contig 13198 bp, 11 predicted proteins | sample GOMGulsemesocosm_3_FD_83502 | JGI IMG/M metagenome (GOLD analysis project Ga0105356, IMG submission 83502) | Methane-oxidizing microbial communities from mesocosms in the Gulf of Mexico - GOM9D Gulf of Mexico | ecosystem: Environmental > Aquatic > Marine > Cold seeps | place: Gulf of Mexico...
GCACCACCGACAGCTCAATCAGCGAAAAACCGGTGTTTCTCTTAGTTCTGATATGGCCGCACAACTTAGACTTGTTTAGACTCACGAGCAAATATCCCCCGCCAATAGTGCCTTACCCAGAACCAACACCGTATCATCATAGCTGGCCGTTTGTGGCTGAGCAGGAGATGAATAACAAAATCCAGAGCCATTCAAACCATCGAAGACACTACCCGCGCCATCGGCATTGGTGCTACCACTATCGACAATAATGACGGCAGGATTTGCGACAACATTTGCGACACTACAAACGCTACTACCACGAGATACAATGGCAGGCTCCGATACAGTCAAGGTTTTAATAAGAGAATTAGTCAACTGGCGACAAAAATCCTGTCGATTTGTAGCTGAAAACTTCCATTGAGGATCATCAATGTTACTGAGTGCAATCAAATCTGGACTAACGATATAGCTAACCGCGCCGCCTATCGACGATACCGCAGGCTTGCTCAGTAAAATGGTATTAAAGGGAAAGCCCGTTCCGGTAGAACCACAATTTTCCACACCGTCACCATCACTATCAGGGCAGGGAAGACGGTTATTGCGTTGCGCAAAGTCAACAAGCTGGGGAATTAATGTCGCCGTCTCATAGGCGACACGTTGCTGTTGTTGCTGGGTAATAACAGATTTCGCCATCACCACAAAGCCCGCCGTGATCACGCTAATAATCAGCGTTACTACCGCAAGCTCTACTAAAGTAAAACCCTTTTGCAAAGAATTTGAGCTACCTTTCAACATCACTACTCTCATCTCCTTAACCCGCTAACGCTAGAATCCAGCGAGTAACCCTTTGCCGCAAAGATACTCTAAATACTGGCAACTGACCATCGATTATCCACCGTCCACAGTGTCGCACATTAACAATAGGCGATATCACTTTACACATAGTTCAGCCGCCACTATCAGCACGCAGTTGCTTAGTCCAGCGCATTACGATATCCCGCTGGCAAGCGATAGAATGTTGCCCCCATGTTAGCCGCCCCCGCAGACGTCAAGGCGATATGTGCTGACTGACTTGCAATACTGATGTTAAGCGGCAGCTTGCCGCTTAACAGAGCATAAAAACCGTTAATACCGGCCACCTTACTCAAATAAGCGTGATAGCCGTTAAAAATGGCGATGTCGGCCGGGGCCACCTTACCCACACCATAACAAACACTGGCCTGCTGCCGGTTCATGGTGACATCGTACAGCTCGCACTCACTACCTAGGTGCTGGTCTGTCTTGCCAGTATTATCCATTTGACTTACCGCCAACTTGGGCGTTTGCAGTTGGCTGGCACTGCGTTCCGACTGAATCAAGGATTTCAGCGCACTCTCCAGTGCTTTGACTGCAGCTGCCGGCAACTTTGTTGAGGCCAGTAACTTTTCCAGTTTTTCCCGCTCTTTGGCTACTGTTTTCATGGTGTCGCCAAGCAGATTAGTGCCAATAGGGTAATAGACTTTTTTGCCGCTATCTACCATCCACAACTCGTTTTTACGCCCATCATAGAGATAATAATTACTCTCGGTATAACTGCTACGCAGCCAACCGTCACTGATATAAAACCGCTGCACCGGCACCAAACCGCCAGTTATTGTGTAATTGAGCAAGGTTTCGGCCGCGGTCAGGCCCGAGGCCAGCAGGCACAATACAGCTAGTAAAGTTCTGAAGTTAATCATACCGGGCCTCCGGCGACACCGATGGTGCCGATCAGTTGATAAATCGGAAAGAACAGTGCACCAATAATAATTAGCATCAAACCGCCAATGACAATGATTGCTACCGGCTCTACCAAGGTCTTCAAACGATCGATCACATCGGTCAATTTTTGCCGGTACTCGTCCGCAACAAAACGCATTTGCTCATCCAGCGAGCCACTTATCTCTCCCGTTTTTACCATGCGGCCGACAAAACGCGGGAAAATGTCTCGCTTGAGAATTTCGTCAGAAACACTGTTTCCGCGGGCAACGCCATCGCGTATACCTACCAATGCTCTTCGGTATACCTCGTTGTTAACCGAGTTACCTATAACCCCCAAGGTCGCGTAAGCATCGACGCCTGAGCGCAGCAACAGCGAAAAATACTCGAATATAAATGTCATATTCGAATAGCTCACAATCATCTTGATAACCGGTATGTTCAACTGCAGTTGGTGATAGCCGTAGCGCAGGGTTTCATTGCGTTGAACAAGTTGAGCAATGATCACTACTGTCGCCACCATGACAATAATATAGAGCAATAAGTTATCCTGAATACTCTCAGACAATGTAATGACCATTTGCGTGGCCGCGGGCAGGTCTACCTGCATCATCTTATACAGGTCGGACAGACTGGGCACGGTAAATTGCAACCAAAATATCAGTGCCGCCAGGGTCGCACACAGGGCAAAGACCGGATAAATTAACGCCTTCCTCACATCTACACCGATGCGGGAAATACGCCGCATGTTTTCCGCCGCGTCCATTAAAGTATTGTCCAACAACCCTGTTTCCTCCCCCATTCTGGCCATATAGATTACCGAATCCGGGAACAGTTTGGGATGTTTTTCCATCGCCTGGGACAGGCTAATCCCGGACTCAATCGACAATTTTAGATCAGCCACAGCCCGGGTGAGCGAGCTGTTGTTGAGGTACTCAGCGGCGTCTTCGAGGGACGCTATCAATGGCACTCCCGCCTTCAACATGACCGCCAGCGAGCGAATAAACTCTGCCACCTCGTCACTGCTTATGCGCCGATAAGAAAGCGCAAACAACAGCATATACCACCACTGGATCAAGCGAGACACCGGTCGCACATAGATAACAGAGCGCCCGTCTCGTTCAAAATAGTCGTGAACCGCAGCCACATTATCGAAGGAAAAATCAGCCACTTCACTGACTATTTTCCCTGAGCGGTTAAGCAATTTATACCTAAAAATCGCCATCTTATTTACTCGCTAGTCGAAGTGGCGCCAAGTATTTGACTTCGCTGACACTGGTAATACCCATCATGATCTTTTCACGTGCAACATCGTACATACTGACATAGTTATTATTACGCGCTATCTCTGCCAATTCGTTAGTCATCGCATCGCTCTCAATGGCTACCAAAAAGGCCTCATTCATTACCACTATTTCGTAAATGGGCTCGCGGCCTCTATATCCTGTATGGTTACAGGCCTCACAACCCACGCCCTCTTGCAAGTCTATCGCTTCACTCAATTGCAAGTACTCCATTTCCTCGGCGTTGGACGGGCGCGGCTGTTTGCAACTGTTACAAACCTTACGCACCAAACGCTGTGACACCGAACACTTTAGTGAGTCTGCAATCATATGATTTTCTACACCCAGCGCCCGCAGCCGTGGCACAACACCCAGCGCATTGTTAGTGTGCAGGGTCGACAACACCAGATGGCCGGTCTCGGCGGCGGTCACAGCGATTTTTGCAGTTTCGGAGTCGCGGATCTCACCAACCAGAATAACGTCAGGGTCGTGGCGCAGGAAATGGCGAATAGCATTTGAAAAGGTATAACCTGCCTTGCTGTTGACCTCAGTTTGTCGCACCAGCGGCAGCCGGTATTCTATCGGGTCCTCAATACTCACCACATTGGTATTCAGCAAATTCATATTTCTAACGCCGGCATGCAGCGTGGTCGTTTTACCTGAACCGGTGGGGCCTGTTAGTAAGATAATACCCGAGGGCTGAAGAAACACGTCTTCCAGAAGTTTCAAATGCTGCGGTAAAAAACCCAATTGCGACAATCGCAGCACATCGGCATCGCTTTTTAGTATACGCAACACCGCATTTTCGCCGAAGGGACAGACGATAGTCGACACCCGTATATCGTAATGGTCTTCGTCTATATCAAGACTAAAGGAGCCGTCCTGGGGCAGACGCGCGTCGGATATATCCATCTGCGCGCGCAGCTTAATCGTTGAGGTCAGACGTTTAAATTCGTTGCCCAATGACAGCATCGAGTGCAATACACCATCGATGCGAAAGGCGATGTTGATGGTTTTTTCCATCGCCCTGACATGAATGTCTGTCGCCCGCGACTTGATCGCCAGCCGAAACACATTTTGCAACAGCGAGTCCAGTGGTCTCACGGCGTCCCGGTCGGCAATAATATTGGTGATTTCATTCTGGATAAGTTTTTCAACAGGGTTATCCAGAAAGTAGTAGTAGTGGTACAAGATACGCTGAATATCATTTTCTTCTGAAAACAAAATCGTGGCCTTACGCCCGGAGCGACCCTCTACAATCTGCCGCACGATATCAAGGTTGCGATTGGAGGTCGCCACCTTGATGTGATCGTCGGCAATAGACATCGGCAAAAAAGCATTTTGGCGACAGATGTTGAGGGTAAAGAGTTTTAGCGCATCTTCCTGGGGAACGACATCGTCGGCGTGGATATAGTCGCAGGCTAACTGTTCGGCCACAGTCTTCGCTACATCCAAACGGGTGACAAAACCGAAACGCTCAAATAACAAGCCCATTTTCTCGCCGGTAATGTCCTGCTCATGCAAGCAAAAATCAATGATATTTTGGTCGAGAAGACCTTTTTCCAATAATAGTTCGCCAATTAACTTTGACTTCAAGTCCTGCTGCATAACAACCTCTACTCGCGATAATGTAAAAACATTTCAGGGTGATGTAAGGCCATTCGGGTAGGTGCATCTAACTTACCCAAATTTGAGAGCCCCACTGCCTGCTGAAATGCAATAAGTGCTTCCATGGTTTTTGGACCAACCACGCCGTCTTGTCGATCGATAAAATAACCATTTTTTGCCAAGAGACGCTGAACAAACAGCGTATCCATCGAATATTCAGCCCAGCTAAACGCGCGGTAATCCAAGCGAGGAAAATCCTCCAGCGGGCGCCATAGCACTAAAACTGTGTGACTAAAGCCATAATCCGACAATTCAAAATACGTCATCGCGCCGGGACTTTTGATCGCCTTGGCGATCGCGCTAAACTCAAAGCCCCCATAGCTAAAATCATTCAAACCTTCTACTCGGCTGCGCAGCAATTTGTCCAACTGTGGTGCCGCACCGCTCAAATCGTGGCGCTGCAAAAAATTCAGTAGCAACTGATAGTTGCTATCGAAGTTTACAGCCGGCGCTACCAGCGGCATGGCGGCTTTTGGTTGAACAGCCTTGCTAGCCTGCGCTGCGCTGCTGGCAAGGGAACCCGGGGACGCGGTATTTACGCTAGCAATCGCCAGCGGAACCGGTAGCGACTGCCCTCGCTGCTGCATAAACCAGAGCACCAGCAGCGCCACCACCAATAACAGCAGCAGCGGAATAAACAGTTTAACCCGCAGCGCCGCCAATTTAGGTGGCGCGATATCAGCCCGGGCCTTATCAACCAGAGCCGCGCTGATTACAGCCGGCGAATAACCGATGGTACTCAATAAGATTCGATCCAGCAGCAAATTGGTCTGCCGTAAATTGCCCCGGGAATGGGCATAGATTTTTCGATAGGCTCTGGCAGCCACTCGGTATTCAACTCCCTCGGACTGACCCAGCTTGTAATCGATATAGTTTTTTAACTGGATTTTATCCAGCGCCTGTAACTCGCGAAAAAGTACAATGCGGCTCTTCAATTGCCGCAGTTCGTGCATATTTAACGTGGCCGCCAGTTCCGGTTGCCCGATCAGTAAAATCTGCAGTAACTTGCTACTTTCTGTTTCTAAATTGGACAGCAGCCGCAGTACTTCCAGACTTTTTAGCGACAGATTTTGCGCATCGTCGACCACTAGAACACAGTTTTTACCGACGCTATTTTCCGCCAGTAAAAACTGATTCAAGGTGTCGAGCTTTTGCTGCAGTGAACCGGCCGATTCCGGCAGAGCAAAGTCTCGTAGTATTTCATCGATCAGGCTCTCTTCTTGTAAGAAGGAGTTCAGGATCAACGCAAATGAAATGTTCTTTTCTTGAAACTGGCGCAATAAGTAGCGACTGAAGGTACTCTTGCCCAGCCCGACTTCACCACTGATTACCACAAAGCCTTTGCGCTCATTGATGGCAAACAAAGTCTCGACTACCAACACCTCTATATCTGGCGTTAGAAAATAGTCCCTAGCGTCGGGAACGACCGGAAACGGATCCCGGGCAAAGCCCAGTTGCTCTAAGTAACGTCCTTTCGCAGGCATGTGCAGGACAGCGTCCACAATTACTCCCCGCGATCCTGAAGAGCTGCCAGCAGTGACTGCGACGCCGCCATATAGCGACTGTTATTAGCTGATTGACGCAGATGTTCCCTAGCTGACGCATAGTTTTGTAGCTTCACCGCAATAAGCCCAGCATTATAGTGTGTCTCCAAGTCGGTGCTGTCATTCACTAATACTTGCTGGTAAAAGCTGTAGGCTTTATCCAGCTGACCATCACTGCTTTCAACAAAACCGCTTAGACGCAATAGAAACTGACTATTGTCGCCGACGTTCAAGCGCAATGTTTCCAGCGCTTGTCGCGCCTTTACTATCTGTTTATTGCGCGCGTAATTGATTATTTGTGAGCGCAACACGCGCACCGCATTGGCATCAGCCACCACTGCTTGCATTTCAATTTTGGGTTGCACAGTCACCGCGGCGAGCTCTGCGGTCGCGCTGTTGCGGTCACTGCGCTGTGCGCCATTGGCAAGCTCCCTAGTCGCCGGGGTATTAGCGCTGGCGGCAGCTAGCGCTGCCCCCTGGTTGTGCGCCTGCAACTCAGCTTGCGCCTGGGCCAATGCCTGCCCCTGGGCTCGCAATTGCGCTTGTACCTGACTGTATTTTTGTGCCTGAGCCCTAGCCTGTGCAGTAGCGTCTTCTTGCGCCTGTAACTGCAGCTGAATCTCAGCCAGGGCCTGTGCCTGGGCCAACACTTGCGCTTCGGCCAGGGCCAAGCTCTGCACCTGCTGTTGAGCGCGGACTTGGGCATGGTTTTGCACCAACGCCTGGCTCTGCAGTTGCCGCTGGGCACTGGCCAACGCTTTAGCCTGATCCTGCGTTCGCAGTTCTGCATCGGTCTGGGCCTGCAATTGCGCCTGTAACTGTATTTGGATTTGGGCCGCGGCCTCGGCCTGATCCTGTGCTTGTCGCTGAGTTTGCTCCTGGGCCTGCGCGTTGGCCTGCAACTGTGCTTGGGCCGCGACCAGCGCCTGGGCTTGATCTCGGGCCAGCACCTGCGCTTGTGCCTGTACTTGAGCTTGTGTTTGCAACTGCCTTTGCGCCTGCGCCAGCGCCGCCGCTTGTTGCTGCGCCAATTGTTTGCTCACCGTCTGCACCTGGGCCTGGGCTTGCAACTGTGTCTGCGCTGCTATCAGTGCTTGGTTTTTCGCCCTTAACAAGTCCTGCACCCGACCCTCGTCCGGCGACTGTTGTAGCGCCGGCAGTACCTGCCGGCTGTCTTCCCCCGCCACGACTAGCACCGTAGTCGGCGCACCTGGCAATTGCGTTTCAATCTGCACAGTGCGGTCAGAATTCTTTGCCGGTAATAACAGATAGGTCCCGGCTATCACCAGCACCGCTATGCCACCGCCGACGACCCATCTAGACTCGGTCCACCGCGGTGAAGAATCGGCTACCGCGGTCGGCCGCACCGACGTTGTCGGTGGTGTATCTTCCTGAAGCCCTTGCAGTGCGCGGTAAATAATACTCAAATTCGAGTAACCTTAATGAGCAACACCAGCTCCCGAACACCGTTTTGGTTGCTGCGGTTTTTAAACAGATTACCTAGCAGCGGCAGTTGCGACAGGCCCGGAATACCACTTTCCACGGCCGTTTCTTTCTGATCGATTAAGCCGCCTAACACCGTAATATCGCCGCTCTTCACTTTTATCTGGGTAACCATCGACTTCAGGTTGACCACCGGCAGGGTAACGCGGGTATCGCCACCGGCGTTGACCAGGGCCAGACTCTCCGGCGACACCTTACTTTGCACCGGGTGTATCGACAAGGAGATATCACTGTTGTGATCAATAAAGGGCACCACACCGATCATCAATCCGTCAAACACCTGCGCAGTCTCCACTTCCTGACTGGAAATTGAGGAGCCGGCGCCGCCGTTGGTCACGACTCTAGTATCGGATATATAAGAGGTCGAGGTACCGACACTGATGATTGAGGGCTGACCGTGTTTACTGCGAATAGTGGGGTTGGACAATACCGTGACATCGCCGTACTCCTGCAACATGGTGACGGTGGCCGCCATATCGTTGGTGACTTTGGTAGCACTAAAAGTATTGCCACTACCACCGCCGATTAAGGGCGGTGAAATAGTAAAGCTACGTGATTCTGGGCCCTGGGTTAGTCCGCCAAAACCGCTGGTCACACTCGATATGGTGCGCTCCGCAGGCGACAGCGCAATGGCAACATTTTCCCGCAGCGAACTCCAGTCGACACCGAACTGGAAACCGTCGCTCAAGCTGACCTCAATGATCTGTAGATCGATGCGCACCTGACCTCCGAGGATGGTCTCGTAGTTGCTGACCATCTTACGCACTGAACTCATCACCGATGGTTTGGCGCGAACAAACAAGGTACCGGTAATGCGGTTGAGTGAGTACAACGGCATATCGGCGCGAATAGCACTGCCCAGTCGCGACAGAGCGCCCAACTCGTCGATATTGCCGGCGTTCATCACCGAGCTGTGAGGCGCGAGATCACCCACTTTTCCAACCATCACATCGAGCATATTCTCCAGTTCGTCGTAGGGATTAGAATTGGGCATAGTGGTGCCCGACATAGAAAAGTCACCCTTTATCTGATTATTGCTGCCGCTGGAGCCACCGCTGCCACCACCGCTACCGCCGCCGCCACTACCCTTTCCGCCAAGCACATCACCACCACTGGCAAAGCTATTTTGCACCTCAGTTTCCATAAAGTTGAGATGAAAAATTTCTTCCTGCATAGGATTCACAATTAAAGTATTACCCTCAATGGATCCATAAATATCGGTGATGCGGGTAATCTGCTCAAACACATCCGCGGCGCTGACATCACGAAAGTCGACGCTGACTTTATAGGAGTTGCCAATCAAATTCGGGTGAATCAACAGATTCATCTTGGTTTGGTCGGCAAAGGCCTTGAGGATGTACTGTAACTCGCCGCCCTCGACCACAAGATTAATCTTGATCTCGTCTAAGGGATTATAAGCCGGGGCCACCAGGGCTGTATCGGGAATATCGATAGCGGTTTGCTCAAGCGATGCCACCAATTCGTCCATACGCGTGCGCGCGGCTTCAGACTTCTCTTTCATAATGGCGTTGGCATCGACCGGCTTATAATCAGTCGACTCATCGCTAAAGCGTTGCCGGGTTGGTTCTGCAGTACAGGCAGCCAACGCTATACTGGCTCCTACGACAAAAGTAATCGCTTTGAGTTTCATTGCTAAGCCTCTTAGGTTTAATGTTTTATTTTTTTCAGAATTCATTGTGTCCACGGGGTAATAACCCTCTTAGTGTCAGCGCAACGACGACATTCACATTGTTCGTCAAATGTGTGGCGATGGTTTTTTTGCTCTCATAGGCGCGGCCGCCGCAGCGTTATAGTCGCGGGAGCTGCTAAAGAGGGCCTGTGGATATGGCGAACTGTACTGCCGATGGACGCCGGGGCGAGCTCAACCAGAGTAAAACCCTGTTGTGCAGTAGGTGGCACGGCAGCAGACATCATGATGCTAGCCTCTCGTCGCGCAGGCACTAGGCACCGGGCAACACTTTCAAGGATTGCTGTATATCCCTAAGCAGCCGCTGGGCGCGAATAGCATTGTAATCAGACTCGCCGTCTAACATTACCGGTGTGCGCTTCGTACGTCTGAGCGGGACACTGCTAATCGGATCGGTCACCTTATTCTCCAGTGTCAACAATGTTGCCTCGCCATCCTTTATGATAACCGCACCGCCCATATTGACGTCGCTAATCAACACGCCGTCTGCTAACCGGTCGCCCTGCTTGTACAATCTATTGTCGATGACCGCGTAGCGATTGCCCTCAGACTCATACACCATGGACAGCTGGTGTACTGCGGGTATTTCGTTGACACCGGCCAGTATCTTGTCTTCACGGTAGCCAAAAATTTTCAGACTGCCGGCCCCCAAACCTTTGCCCTTGGCGGCAATAGCCCGATCCAGATCACCGCTATACTGCTTGAAGCGTGCCAGGTCTGTCGCCTTGTATTTAAAGGTGCGAATCTGCGCTAGCTCGGGCCGAGCCAGCATAGGCCGCAGCCGATCACTGCCCAAAAAGGGTAGCGCCGCACTGTAGGCGACGGCCAACAGCGCCACCGCAATACCAACCAAGCCAATTTTACTGCTTATTTTTTCTAACACGGCCTCAACACTCCTTTTACTGCTCTGCCGTCAATTCAAGACGGTACGCAAAACTCAAGCCATTATCTTCGGTATCGATGGCACTCTTCACTAACACAAAACCCTGTTGGGCAAAGCGGCTGCTAAGTTTGTCGAAGGCCGCCAGCGGCCGGTCCCAGCCGCTGTCGATAAATCCGGCCAGATCCAATACCACCTTGCCCCCGGCCTGGGCCTGGGGATAGTTAATCTCGAACAAATCGTAGATAACCGGATTGCGAATTTTAGAGGCCTCGGCCACCTTATTAATTAACTGGAAATAGTTGTCGTGAATACCCGCCTGCAAGATACTTTCTATGCCTTCTAGCTGCCCCTGATAATCGACTTTCTCAATCGCATCCACCGCCGGTGCCGAACGTAACTCCTTGTTGAGTACCAACAGACTTTGTTCACTGCGGCGAATATCTTGCTGCAAACCCATGGAATACCAGTACAGGCCGCCGCAAATAACGGCCACCAGTACCGCGACCGCCGGCAGCCAACTGCGACTAATACTCTCAATCTTGCGCGACTGCCCGCCAAGGGCGTCAAACACCGACACCTTTTTCAGCAGCGGTGCTACCGTACTGCGCTTGTCAACGCCGTCTACGGTCACTTTTTGCACCGGTACCGACTGCACCTCCAGCCCAGATTTCAGTGCGAGCTGTTCAATCCACTGGCTGTCGCCGTCTAATAATTCAAATACACAAAGCTTTGACAGTTTGAGCCTAGCGATGCGCTCCTGGGTGGTAATATTGTCGGCAACGGCATTGATCGACACCTCCGCAGAGGGTTGGTACAGCTGCTCTGACGACAGCCCCGATAGTGACTGAAAGCTCTCGATGATACCGTTATTAACCACCGCAATATCGATACTGCCAGGAAACACAAAAACAAAGGCGCAGGCGCCACGACCGCCGTGGGTTTTTATCGCCTGAGCATAGAGCGTATACAGAGAATACAGCTGCGCCTGGGAGCCCTGCTTTTTAACCAGCGCTTGATACTGTTCGAAATCGGCCCGGGAGACTAACGAGTACAACATGCGCGAATTCAGCTTATCGACACGACTGGTCTGATACACCAGCAATTCCGAATTACTAACCGCTTCACCGGCATCACGCAACTCTTTTAGCAGCAAAAATTTGCTATAGCGACGATCGCCGTACACCTGACGAAACTCGGGGTTGATCCCAAAATCGGAGACCAGCGCAAAAGAGCCACCGCTATCGGCGGCGCTGTTTTGCCACTGACCCTGGCTTAAGCTAGTCCATTGGCTGCCCTCTATCAGGTAGCGCTGGCTGTCGTTTTCCAATACTATCTTGTTAGCTCTCATGATTTACCACAAACACTTTGCCATTAAAGGACAGTTTATAATCTCTTTGACGCTGGCGAATAGCACTGCGCAGACGCTCGTCGAGATTATCCGAAACAACAATACCTTCCCGCGCAATCGACATGGATAGCGGTGCGTAGTAGCGACCGTTAGTCGACTTCGACTGCTCTAACAACAGCGGAATTTTGGTAATGCTAACCAGCTGACTAAAGTCGATAACATAGCGATTGACATGGCCGTCGCGAATACCCATTGCCGTAGCTTTTTCGACAAAACCCGCCGCCTGCTCCATAAACACCTTAGCCTTGGCGTACTCACGGCGCTGCTGCTGCTGCAGCTGAGCAGCCCGATTCAGTTCAAAGTGCTCGCTCTTAAGCGCACGCAACTGCCGGTATTGCTCTACCGACTGTCCAGCCAAGCTCACCATCAGCACACACAGACCGATAATAACCACGAAAGAAACGTAGCTCACCACACCGCGCAACATGTTATTGATCCATCTTATAAATAGCGGTGATCAACATAATCTGATCTTCATCGAGATTGTCGCCATCTTGATCCTCGGTGATCGAACCCTGCTCACCCTGGGCATAGGTGTTGTTGCCAATCCACTCGATACCGGCCTCACCGCTGGTCAGCTCGGCATTGGTGTCATGGGACTCTTCATTGTATTGACGAAACATACCCTCGATGGCGTCGGCCTTGCCATCGACCATGCGATCCAGCTCCCTAGCCAGATCAGGCGTCAAGCCTCTAACAACCATGGCGTTGCCAGAACCGTGGGTGGCACCGGCGGGATTCCACTGAAAGCAAATCTGCATTTCCTGGGGGTTGCCGTTGCTATCTAAATACAAGTAGCGGTCTTCTCGGCCCTCGGCGCGCGAAGGTGGCATGCGAATGCCAACCCGGTCCATTAACTCGTGCAGACCCTGGTCCGACAGCTCGTAATTGCTCTCTTCGATCTCGCCGTTGATATAACCTTGACCCTCACAAATTTTGCTGCGGCTCTGACTGTCTATGCTGGTGCCGTCGGCTCCCGGCACACCGGGACCACCGTTGTCGTTATAGGCGTAGTCGGCACCGCTAACCATAAAACGCGGTTCCTGCTGCGAGTCACCCACTACCACACCGGTACGGCTATAATACTGGTTGTAGGCGATCACCCACTGGTCGAGAAATTTTTGCTTGATGCGCTGGGTTTCGGCGCTGCGCTGCAGATTTTGTGATATTGACACGGCGCTGATAATCACCCCGATAATCACCAATACAATCGCCATCTCAATCAGCGTAAAGCCGCTCCGGCCACGACTCGATTTCAGATTTTTCATTAGCTGAATATCCTTTTTTAGTACAAATTAAACGATTTATTGATTCATCTTATAGTGAGCGGTCACAACCATGATCTGGTCTTCGTCCACTGCGTCGGTACCCGCTACTGCGGCGGAGCCCGAGCCAATGGCGTCGACATTACTAAAGGTCCAGCCGACCGCAGTGCTAATCTCGTTTTCATCGCTACCGACACGCTGTTCGCGGAAACGCCCC
>Ga0105356_10004660_pt1 | contig 13197 bp, 11 predicted proteins | sample GOMGulsemesocosm_3_FD_83502 | JGI IMG/M metagenome (GOLD analysis project Ga0105356, IMG submission 83502) | Methane-oxidizing microbial communities from mesocosms in the Gulf of Mexico - GOM9D Gulf of Mexico | ecosystem: Environmental > Aquatic > Marine > Cold seeps | place: Gulf of Mexico...
AGTTAACGCCAATAAAACCGCGGCTAATACCAGCGTTAACGTCCGCCATTTCATCGCTGCTTTCAGGGCTGGCCCGTGCACAGCGTGTAACAAGCGATTGATAGGGTTACGTTGCTCGGCAATGATTTTACCGCGCAGGCAATAACCCATCATCACCGGCACTAGTGTCACAGCCAAAATAGCTGCGGCCGCCATCGCGTAGGTGGCCGTGAATGCCAACGGGCTGAACAACCGCCCTTCCTGTGCCTGCATGGTAAAAATAGGCAGGAATGATACCGTAATCACCAGCAACGAGAAGAACAACGCAGGCCCCACTTCTCGACAGGATTCTCCGATCGTTTTCCAGCGCTCGTCGGAATTTAGCTGACTACCTTTTTTTTCCGTGGCTTTGGCCAAACAGCTATGGGCATTTTCGACCATTACAATCGCGCCATCAACCATGGTGCCAATGGTGATAGCAATACCACCTAGCGACATGATGTTGGCGTTCAAGCCCTGTACACGCATGACGATAAAGGCCATCAGAATGCCCAGCGGTAGAGTGATAATTGCAACAAAGGCCGAACGCGCATGCAGCAAAAACAGGATCACCACCAGACTGACAATTATCAGTTCCTGCAACAACGAGGTGTTCAGGCTATCAACGGCGCGCTCGATCAAATCACCTCGATCATATACGGTGACAATCTCCACGCCTTCGGGCAGTCCAGGTTTTAACTGCTCCAGTTTGTCACGTACTGCTTGAATGGTGGCCAGCGCATTTTCTCCGTAACGCATGACCACCACACCGCCAGCTACTTCACCTTCGCCATTTAAATCAACCAGACCACGACGCAGTTCCGGGCCAATATGGACATGTGCAACATCCTGTAAACGAATCGGTGTGCCGTTGGCATCAACACCGACCGGAATGCTATTAAGATCTGCAATCGACTGGATATAGCCCAGCCCTCGCACCATGTACTCGGTTTCTGACATCTCGATCAGGCGACCACCCACATCCTTGTTGGATGTTTTGATGGCCATTTTTATTTTGCTGAGCGGGATGCTGTAACGCAGCAAGGCGTTGGGATCGACCTCTACCTGATATTGTTTGACGTAGCCGCCAACCGAAGCAACTTCAGCCACTCCTTCGACAGTTTGCAGGGGGTATCGTAAATACCAGTCCTGCAGCGAGCGAAGCTGCGCCAAATCATGCTGACCGGTCTTATCAACCAGTGCATATTCGTACACCCAGCCGACACCGGTGGCATCCGGCCCCAAAGTTGGCGTCACCCCTTGCGGTAAACGGCCACTCACGTAATTGAGTGATTCCAGCACCCGTGAGCGCGCCCAATACATGTCAGTGCCTTCATCAAAAATGATATACACGAAGGACATGCCAAAAAACGAATAGCCCCGTACAACCTTGGTTTTAGGCACCGCCAGCATTGCTGTGGTCAGCGGATAGGTAACCTGACCCTCGATTACCTGCGGTGACTGTCCGGCGTATTTAGTAAACACAATGACCTGCACATCGGACAAATCGGGTATAGCATCGAGTGGCGCATTTTTATAAGCAAACAAACCCGCCAGGGCAATAATCGTTGCCGCAATCAACACCATAAAACGATCACGCAGCGAAGCATTAATGATAGAATTAATCATGTTGGTGCGCTCCGTTTCCGCTCATGCCGTCATGGGTTGGCATCACTTTCTGCTCAGGCATGTTGCTATGATCCATCATGCCGTTGTCATGACTCATGTTCATATCCGACGGCATATCCATGATCATTTCTGCCGCTTTCATCGATTCATGTGCTGGCATGTTCATCCCTTCATGGTTCATGACCTCTGAACTCATGTCGCCATCAGCTGTTTTCGCTTCATTCAGGCTTTCCATCATTTTAGCGGTGGCTTCACGCAGTTTTGATTCGGAATCCAGCAGGAACTGGGCAGAAGTCACCACCTCTTCGCCTGCTTTAACACCCTCAAGCACGGCAACCTGCCCCTCGGATTCAATGCCTAACTTCACTATTCGGGGTTCAAACTTACCGGCATCACGCACCACAAATACCCGCGTTTGCTGGCCTGATCGAATCACCGCTTCAGAGGGAATAACAACCGCATCGGGCTGACTATCGGCACGGATAACTACTTCAGAAAACATATTGGGACGCAGTAATAACTCACTGTTATCAAACACCAGCCGCACCTTGGTGGTACGCGTCTTAGATTCGGCGTAGGGATAAATATATTCCAGCGAGCCAGTGAAGATTTTTCCTGGCACCGATGCCAACGTCATCTCAACCTGATCACCCTCTTTAACCCAAGGAAGCTCATTTTCGTAGATGTCGGCATAAACCCATACTTGGCTCAGATCGACCAACATGTACAGCTCTGTACCGGGACTGACATGCTGCCCTTGCCGCGAACCAATCCTGATGACCGTACCGGTTACCGGGGAGTGAATGTGTAGGCTATTTTTCACCTGTCGGCTTTTTTCCAGTTCATGGATTTGGTGCTCTGGAACATCCAGCAGCTGCAAACGTTGCCGCGAGCTTTTAACCAGTTCCTGCGCCCCACGACGGATTTCTTCGAAAGGGCTTTGTTCCAGCGCCGCCAAATTATTTAGCGCCAGCAGATATTCCTGCTGGGTCGACACCAATTTAGGCGAATAAATACTGAGCAGGATGTCGTTTTTATTAACCTGTTGGCCGGTTTTATCGATGTGAGTTTCCTCAATCCAGCCTTCAACCTTCGGATGCAAACGTGCCATGCGCTCTTCATCAAAATCAACACGACCAACCGCGCGAATAGTGCGGCTGATGGCTGATTTTTTGGCTATCGCCGTACGCACACCCAGGTTCTGCACCACCATCGAGTCGATTTCTACGGTGCCTGCCGAGACCTTATCTCCACTCCCTTTTGCATAAACGGCAATATAATCCATGCCCATGGAATCCTTGGCGGGCACTGGCGAAGTAATCTCCGCATTCATTGGATTGCGGTAAAACAGCGGCTCACTCTTGTCAGTCGCCAACTCCTTGCTAGGCTCTGAAACAGAGTTAGAACCAGAGCCTGACAACCAGTACCCGGCACCCAAACCAACAGCTAACATTGCAACCGCGACCCATAACGTAGACTTATTCATAAACTGATTCCTCACCAACAGCAGCCTGTAAACGGGCCAAAGCCTGCTTGGCATCGCTCAATGCTTTCCAATATTGAAGTTCGTAATTAAAAAGAGTGACCTGGCTGCGCACCAGGTTAAGAAAATCGACCTGATTCACCTGATAACCGGCCAACATCGACTGCACGGTTTGCCGTGCCTGTGGCACGATGCCACTTTCAAACAGGCTGAATTGTTGTTTGGCGCGTTGATAGTCCGTCACAGCCGATGAAATTTCGGCCATCACCTGACCTTTTTCGTCTTGCAAGGCGTAACGATTACTCTGCAGCTCAAAGCTTTTCTGGGATACCGCTTTCGACTGTTTTCGTCCGGAATATAAAGGGATTTTTACGGCCAGCATCAACGACACAAAATCGGAGCGTTCACCACCTCGTGGCAACGGATTGTCGCCTGAGCGATCGCCATACCGCATGCCGACGGTAAAATCGGGGTAATAATCACGTTTTGCCAAATCCAGACGACTTTGCGCGGCATCGATATGGCTGGTCATCTTGCTCAACACGGGACGCGCCTGCTGCGCCTTCTCATAAAGCACCGTCTCGTGAGCAAGCCCTGGCATCTGCTTCGATACCTTGTCCGTTAACAAAACCGGCATATTGGGCGAGCGGTCCATAAGGATATTAAGCTGGATAGCCTGCTGTCGACGGAGCGCCTGCAGCTGGATTTTCTGATCCGTCAATTTGGATAATTCCAGTTGCGATAACAGCACGTCCTGCTGCAAGCCCTCGCCGGTTTCATACTTGGTTTTTGCAACACTAATGAACTGGCGTAACAGGGCGCGATTGTTTTTCACCGTCGCCAAAGCGTGATCTAGATAATACAACTGCCACCAACGCTTTTTCACAGCACTGGCAAGTTGTAGCTCCATCTCGACCACCGAATAACCGGCCGCTTTAGCATCAAATTCTGCCGCATCTTCCCGCAAAGCTCGTTTACCCGGAAACGGAAACTGCTGACTCAAACCAATCTGCAACTGCGTCATGGCTTCCTGGTCGCGATCAAAACTATCTGTAGGGAAGTTCATCGCATTCAGACTTAAAGTCGGATCAGGTAAAGCACCTGCCTGCGCAGGTATTTCCAGCGTCGCTTCATAACGCGCCTGAATTTGCGCAAGGCTGGGATTATCGCGCAGGGTAACTTCAACGGCTGAGGCTGAGCTTAATCCGGGATCAGGGGTTTCACTGGCGTAAAGTGCCTTAACCATTAAAAAAGGCAACAACACAGCAAGAGCAACGACAGGTTTACCAAGTGTAAAAAATTGCACCTTCCTTATTTTAAAATCTCGTAATGCACTGAAATTAATGTTCATGATCGTTGTGCTCATGTGTGGATTTTGATTGCTCTGTCGAATGCTGCATTTCCACTGATTCATGCGCATGATTCCTCTTCACATCATTCTCTGCATGGTGCCCCATACCTTCCCCTTGTCTGCGTAAAGCAGCATAGGTCTCAGCATTCAAATCAGGTAACGCCGTCAATAGAGCGACGACAGGCCATAACGACTTATCATCATGAGACATCCCCCAAGCTGGCATGCCGGTCATTTTGATACCGTGCTTAATGACCCAGAAAAGCTCGCCGGGTGTGTGGTGCTGTGCGGATTTGTGAAGATCGGGAGCAAGTGGATTTAAACCTAGACCCATCGGACCTGGCTTTTTGTCGGGAGCGCCATGACAGTTAACACACATCGCTTCAAAGTCGTTAATACCTTCAAGCATCAAGCTATTTTCATTCAAGTCTGGGACTTCAATGCTCTTTCCCTGCCGTTCAACAGAGGCGTGCATGGTTGAGGTCATCAGCCATTTTGTTAAGGCGCTGTGCGGTGTCGTTGCGCTAACGTCAAATAACCCTGAATACAGAAACAATCCAAAGGCTAGGGCGCCGAGCAGTGCTGTTATCGATAAAGTAATGAATACTTTTTTCATGAGCCAATCTCTATGCTCATCATCGCCAGAAACAGACAAATATCCCGACAAATGAAATTATAAACAGGGAGCTTAGAGACTCCCGCTAATAGCTTTGTGATAGCAGTCAGCACCAACTTTCAGGCGCAGCTATCCTGTATTAGCGGGAAATGGGAGGACGATATAAAGAATTGGCTAGCTGTTTTTCAGCTAGCGAGACATGGGCATTTGTCAGCAACGAAAGATTGGCGACAAACACCTGCTGCGATACTGGCACAACAGCCGTGATACAACCACCTAAACTACAATCGCAGTCCGTATTGCATTCCGGCGAACTGGAGTCCGCAGAGGCTATGCTCATATTTTTAGAGTGATCCATATGAGCGGAACTCATCATCTGCTCTTGAAGCTCAGGTTGCGAATTCATGTCCTGACAAGACATAGTTACAGACGCGACAGCTTGGCCGATGAAAGTCATCATCAACAAAGTCAGGATAATTTTTCTGTACCTTGTTAGTCGCATTATTCTGTCGATTATTTTTAGTGTTCAATAGAAGCTTAGTCCATACATTAGTTCAACTAAACTGTTGCTTCAATCAATTCTTCTCGAAATCATATAGAAAGACCATCTTTCATTCTATGTATAAATATGACTCAGAATCCCTTTCAATTTATTACCTTTTGGTACGGTTCAACTCCCTACTTTCCCATTGAATCTAAACTAATTAAACCAAATACTTAATCAACACGTAGCATTAACACCTTATGCGAGATAGCACATCCAATCTACTCAAAGCCATACACTGTACTAAATTAGCCGAACCCATTAACAATTTAAATCTATTTAAAACAAATGGTTAAAAATCTATAACTCGAAATTTGGTTTGCAAACGTTTCCCGCCGCCTCCACCAATAACAAACGCGGTGTCACACGGTACGCGGGAGTATTAGGGCTTTAAAAAAATCCAAGTATGAGAGTGCTGAACCTTCAAAGAAAAGAACCTGATTGAAAACAAAGGCCAAATTTTCTGACAAACTCTACTATAAAGGAATGACCGCTAATGGCACAAAGTGAACGCTCGCGAAGCTAGTGTATGTGCGGCAGCTGTCGCACCAACCCGGAAGTGAGCGACCTTACCCCAACCTCACCCTGATCACATAATTGAGATGGACAGCCCTTCACCACGGGTTTACCGCCCGCCGCTCTAGTATTTCGACCTCCTGTCCCGCTTCATTGTCCGATATAGCGCTGACAAGTGTTCCAGGTTCTCGATCACACCTGGGTGGTCCGGCATCAAAACCTTTTCCCTGATCGCCAGTGCGCGCTCATAAAGCAGTTCGGCATCGGCGTAGCGGCCTTGGGCCTGATAAATAGAGGCTAGGTTGCTCTGGCTATCGGCCTTAAGGGGATGGTACGGCAGTACCTTTTCATATGTAGCCAGGGCGCGCTTGTAAAGCGGTTTGGCATCGGCGTATCGGTCTTGAGCCTGGTAGACCAAACCCAAATTAATCAGGTGACCGGCTAATCGGGGATGGCTCGCCCCCCACGCCGCCTCAAAAATCGACAGAGCGCGCTCAAATAGCGGCGCGGCTTTTGTATAGATGCCTTGGGTCTGATAAAGCAAGGCCAGGTTGCTCAGGCTTTGCGCTACATCGGTGCCGTACGGTCTAGGTGTCCGATCCACAAACGACAATACGCGCTCATAAAGCTGCTCAGCCTTGTCGTAGCGGCCCAGATTTTGATTGAGCAAGGCCATTTCTGTCATGCCCCAAATATTCGGCATCAGATCAATTATCCGGGCCGGAGTTACGTGCTTACTTAGTGACAACAGCGCACGCTCATAAAGCCGCTCGGCCTCGTCATTTCGGCCAGAGTCCTGGTATAGGGAAGCCAACATCCTCATGGTCTTGATCGTAATTTGATTTTCCGGCCCCAGCGACTTTTCCCATATCATCAAAGCGCGTTGGTAAAGAGGTTCTGCTTCAGCGTAGCGGCCTCGGGCTTGGTAGACCGAGCCTAATTCGGTCAGGGGATGGCCTAAATTGCGACGGTCCGGATCAGGTTCTTTTTCCTTTATGGCCAGCGCGCGCTCATAAAGCGACTCTGCATCGGGGTAGCGACCCTGGATTTGGTATATCGATGCCAGGTTTCTCAACATATTGGCCGTAAATTGGGTATCTGGTCCTGACTTCCGTTCACTAATCTCAAGTATACGCTTGTAGACTGATTCGGCCCGGGCATACCTGCCTTGTTTTTTGTATCGCTGCGCCAGGGAACCCAGTCTAGAGAACGGGGAGTACATTCTATAGAACTTCTTACCCTCGTCTATCGCAAAGGCACGAGCCATGAGTAGTTCGGCTTTCTCATTCCGTTTCATCTCTTCATACAGGACTGCCAAATTCACCAGGCTTACGGCCACCTTCGGATGCTCTGGTCCCAAAGTCTTTTCCCATACCTGCAAGGCGCGTTGAAGGAGCCATTCGGTCTGACCGTAGCGGTCTTGGGCTTGGCAGAGACCGGCCAATTCGGTCAGGCTTTCGCCGACCCTGCGACGGAAATTGTCCCCGTCCACCAGTTTCACGTCTATTGCCTGCGCCCGATCAAACAGCAGCTCGGCTTCTTCGTGCCGCTTCGTCGCCTGATACAATGCAGCCAAGTGCGTCAAGTTATGGGCCGTTTCAAAAGCATCCGGCCCCAACACCTTCTCCGTTATCGTCAACGCGCGCTGGTAAAGAGGTTCAGCTTCGGTATAGCGGCCTCTGGCTTGGTAGAGGGCGGCCAACGTAGTCAGGCTTTCGGATATATGGTATTGATCGTGCCGTTTCTCGGGCACGTAGGAAGTTTTTGGTCCGGCTATTTCCTCGGCTTTATCGAGGGCCCTCTCGGCGGCGATGACGGCACTGTCATATTGGCCCGCATAAAGCGAAATTTCAGCATTAGACGTCGAATTGAGGCGCCCCCACTGACGATCCAAGTTCGGGCCGGCGCATCCCACGGCCAGTACCAAAAGCAAAAAAAACACCGTCACCCTCGGTAGGATTTTCAACGGCACCTCCTTTATTTCTTTTCGTGTTGTAGACAAGCCCTGACTGACTTTGATTATAGGAGAATATAATCCATTATAAGATAGGCAAATCGTACAGCACCATTGTAGCAGTATAGCCACATGAATAGAGGTCACAGCACATAATGGACATTCACTACTCACTGATTTGTCTTTATTGACTGGCAGGCTGTTCTCTTATTTTGTCGAGCAAGTATAAATATATTCAACAATATAAATTACAGAGGCGGGTTCGGGTTCAGGCTCAGCTGGAACGGAAATATCAACGGTTACACAAGGCGTTATCTCTGCCCGCATCACTTTTAACTCGTGCAATATTGTTTCACGGTATACTTCAGAAAACTGATGTTGACGCATTAAATCCCGGTACTTCTTATATCTCTCGCGGCTTATTTTCTTTAACCGTTCATTCCCGAGGTCATCCAACATAGTCCCTATTCCCTTCAAGAGCATTGCATCAATGTTACGTATGACAACCAGCTTGTCATTCTTGTCAAAAACCAGGAGCAGACTTCGATTTGTTACTCCCGTATAAGGCAGACTTAGGTTTGGTGCATATTTGTATCTTACATTGGCGACGACTTGCCCAACCTTGCCTATGAGAGGCTTGGTAGGTCGATAGACAGGTACGGGGCCATAAGCATCATATGGTTTTGGTGGAAGCATTTCTGCAGCTTGTGTTGTGGTTGTAGACCCAAGAATTAAATCGATTTCTGCAAAACAAGCTCCAGGCACTGGATAGATAAATTCACTGGTAACGTTTGAGACATACCCAAAATCTTGATTGATTTCTTCATCAAGCTTTCCTGGTTCCAATATATTGGCTTTATTAATGTCTGCCACATATCCTTTATGAGGGTGACGGATAACTCCGTCAGGTGGGGCCTGAAAGTCGGCAGCTCTGCTAGCGTTTCCGCGGCCTCTATAGGCTGCCGCATTCTCCGGATCTATCGCAATGGCCCTGCTGAAATCTGAAAGTGCTTTTTCATATTTGTGCGCGCAAAAATAAGCCCATCCACGAGTAACGTATAACCCGGCATCGTATGTATTTTTTTCAAGCTTTGCTGTTGTACCTACTATGGTTCTCTCGTGGCGCTCATTATGAAAATCCTGATATGACTTCCCGAGGAGTAACTCGGCGCACCCTCCGATGCCAAACATCAGGAGCAAGCATAAAGACAGAAGCGGAACTGAACCGGGAAATTTCATACCTATTCGCCCTGCGTAATAAAGGATTAAATATCTTTAAATATTGTCCGCTTAAGTGGCAAAGAGTTAAAGGTTGCTGTCAGTCCGCTTTTGGCACAAAACGGACTGTCAGATTAAATCTGAGCTATTACACTTAAAGTGTTTTAAAAATCATTCGTTTCATCTATAACTCCAGCCAAGCCTCTCGTATGGTTTTTCTCTTCTATATAAAAGAGCCTTAGTTTTCCAACAGGTCCATTCCTGTTTTTATAAATCACATTTTCTAAGACGTAAGTAATTAATTATGAAAAGCCATTTTTATGCATACATAAGTAAGACTCGATGGTTGCAGCGCTGGGGGTTGAAGCGTAATACGGTCGTGGAAAATGTGATGGAACATAGCTGGGAGGTTGCCACAATCTCACATGCTTTGGGGTTGATAAAAAATCGTTATTTTGGTGGTACGTTAGACGTAAACGCTATTGTTGTAGCGGCTATGTATCATGATTGCAGTGAGGTGATAACGGGCGATATGCCTTCGCCAATTAAATACCATTCGGTTGAAATTACTCGGGCGTATAAGTCGATTGAAAGACGGGCTGAGCAAGAATTGGTGAGTTTGTTGCCAGACGATCTTAAGGAAGATTACGAGGCGGTGATGATTGAGGATAAAGTTCCCAAAGAGCACCGCGTGATTATCAAGGCGGCAGATACTATATCCGCCTATATAAAATGTCAGATGGAAGTCTCAGCGGGTAATTCAGAATTTTCTAAGGCGGCAGAAGATATTAAGAGCAGATTGGAGACGATTGATTTGCCGGAAGTACGTTATTTTTTAGAGACGTTTTCCCCCAGTTATTCATTAAGCTTGGATGAGTTACTGAAATCTTGAGCTTTTAGTTGTTGATAAGACTTAAAGTGGGTCTTATTATTCTTGCTTCGTTTCTTTTTTGATAACGCCTATGACCTCCATGATTCTAAGCAATTCTCTTTTCACCAAAACCCAGCAACGTGTGCTGGGTTTGCTTTATGGTGCGCCGGGTAAAAGTTTTTATACCAATGAGATTGTGCGTATTGCGGCCGTTGGCCGCGGTACGGTGACGCGTGAGTTGGTAAAGCTGGCGGCGGCGGGGGTGCTGACGGTGTCTGCTGCGGGGAATCGGAAGCATTACCGGGCGAACCCTGATTGTTTGATTTATGCGGAGCTGGTGAAGATTACCGGTAAGCTGTTTGAGGTTGAGATTCCCAAGGTAGAGCCCAAGGTTAAGCCAAAGACGGAGTCTGTTAAGGCAAAGCCCCAAGCTGTTCATAAACCGGTTAAGAAAGTTACCAAAAAGCCCAAAGTGGTTGTTGAGGGAAAGGCTCAAGAACCGCAGCTAGTTATAGAGCAAGAAGCGCCAAAATCTGAGGGTGAGCCATCAATTAATATTACGGTTGATGACGAAGGGCAGATGGGTTTCTTTTAGTTTTTACTTTAAAAGATATTTTCAGAGTATTTAAAATCAAATAGTTATATATGTTAATTAAAGTTTTTTCATTTGTTGTGTGTGAGTGGAAGTTTAGTTGATGTTGCTTTAAAGCTGGTATAACGAGGTGATTATCAAATTCATTATTAGGAAGTTACTGTGACAAAAATCATTATTTTAGTTATTGCTGTTGTGTTAATTGGTTACTACTTTGCGCGTCCTTCGGGTAGTGCTAAGCCGGAGGCGATTGCGGCAAACAAGGCGGCTGGTGCCGAGTTTATGGAAGCTAATAAAACGGCAGAGGGGGTGAAAACGACAGCCTCCGGTTTGCAATACTTGGTGTTGCAAGAGGGCTCGGGGTCGGAACATCCATCGGCGACGGATCGTGTGAAAGTACATTATGAAGGTAAGCTGCTGGATGGCACAGTGTTCGATAGTTCGGTTAAACGCGGTAAACCGATTTCCTTTGGTTTGAATCAGGTGATCAAAGGTTGGACGGAAGGCGTGCAGTTGATGGTTGTGGGTGAGGCGACACGTTTCTTTATCCCAGCGGAGATGGCTTATGGTGATCGTGGCGCGGGTGGCGATATTCCGGGTGGTTCTACGCTAATCTTTGATGTTGAGCTTATAGGTATTAACGAATAGAAATTATCGAATAGAGAATTAGAGAAAATGTCTAAAGCAGTTGTGAAATTTAGTTACGAAAAAGAAACCAAGAACAGTGTGCGCTACAAGGAAGAGCCAGAAGAGGGTAAAGCACCCATTATGGGGACGCTGTATGTGCAGAAATGGTTTGCGGGTAGCAGTAAGTCATTAGAAATAACCATCGATAAGAAGGATTAATCTGAGGTCTTAACGAGCAGAGTCTGCCATGCAACCGCAAGCTGATCCCTTCATCGTCCCTGTCTGTCACGATGATATTGAGATTCTGTATCAGGATGAACACCTGCTGCTGATCAATAAACCGACGGGTTTGTTAAGCCTGTCGGGCAAGCATCCGCTCAATAAAGATTCGGTGCATTTTCGGTTGGTGCAGGACTTCCCTACAGCGACCATGCTGCATCGGCTGGATTTCGGTACCTCGGGTATTATGGTGGTGGCACTGAATAAGCCCGTTAACGGACACATTACCAAGCAATTCCAGGCGCGTAGTGTTGCTAAGAGTTATACCGCGCTGTTACATGGGCACCTTGGCGATGATGAGGGTGTGATCAAATTCCCTATCGCGAAGGATAAGCCCAACTTCCCCCTACAAAAGGTCTGTTTTGATACCGGTAAAGCCGCGCTGACGAATTACCAGGTGGTCGAACGACTAACTGAGCCTTTTTCCACTAAAGTCACCTTCACGCCCGTCTCAGGGCGTACGCATCAATTACGTATTCACAGTCAGCAAATTGGGCATCCCATTTTGGGGTGTGATTTGTATGCCTCGGATGAGGCATTCTTCATGGCGCAGCGTTTAATGCTCCACGCGACGACGCTGGAGTTTGATCATCCGGTGACGGGTGAGCGGGTTAGGGGCGTTTGCCCTTGTCCTTTTTAGAGAGCAAAAATAAGACCCGGAATGGGTATTATGTATTTCTCTTTGCCCCTTAGCTGGCCTGCATATACTCCATAATTTTCTGACGAATCCAGATGCACATGGGGTCGCGGTGGTGGCGCTCGTGCCAGTAGAGTGAAAAGCAGATGGGTGGCCCGATTATTTCTTTAGGCACGGGCTTGGTAATGATATTGCGACCACGGGCAATTTTACGGGCGACCATTTCAGGCAGTACAAACAATAAATCACTGTTCTCACAATAATCCGCTGCCGTCATGAAGTTGGGTAAGCGCAGTGCCAGGTGGCGTTTGCGGCCAATTTCGGCGAGGCGGTGGTCAACGACTCCGGGCCCCAAACCTGTTATTGAAACCAGGCCATGACTGGCGGCGACATACTTATCCAGAGTGAGCTCAGAGTTAGCCAGTGGGTTGTCTGCGCTCATCAGGCATATGCCGCTGGTTTGTGCCAGCAATAAGCGGCGGTATTGGTCTTCCGTTGTTTTTGGCGTCATGCCGGTAATGGTGAAATGCACATCACCCTGTTCAAGCATTTCAAACTGATCGCGCGGTTCGCTGCGAATTTCCATGCGCATTCTTGGCGCTTCTTTTCTGATGACTGTCATGAGCTGCGGTAGAAAGCAGGCAACTTCCAAATCCAGCCCATAAAAGCGCACGACATCTTCTGCGGTGGCGGGGTCAAAGGTTGGCTCGGCGACCAGTTGGCTGATGCCGCTCAGTAACTCCTGCAGACGTGGCAATAATTCCTGGCCTCTGGCGCTGAGGTCATAACCCTGTGTTGTGCGCACCAGTAGTTTGTCATCGAAGGTATCGCGCAGGCGTTGCAAAGCGCGGCTGACAGCGGG
>Ga0105356_10004661_pt1 | contig 13196 bp, 11 predicted proteins | sample GOMGulsemesocosm_3_FD_83502 | JGI IMG/M metagenome (GOLD analysis project Ga0105356, IMG submission 83502) | Methane-oxidizing microbial communities from mesocosms in the Gulf of Mexico - GOM9D Gulf of Mexico | ecosystem: Environmental > Aquatic > Marine > Cold seeps | place: Gulf of Mexico...
CGTAAAAATAAAAAACGTTTAGGTTGGTTTAGTAATGATGAAGTAAACACTGTTGCCGAAACATTAGGTGTTAGTAGAAAAGATGTTCTGGAAATGGAAACTCGAATGAGTAGCCAAGATCAAGCGTTTGAACTTTCCTCTGATGATGATGACAGTGCTGCAAGTGCAGGCAGCTTTTCTCCCGCGCAATACCTTGAAGATAATGAATCAGATCTAGCGACTTTAGTTGAAAATAAAAACTGGGAAGATCACGCGAATAAAAAACTGACCAATGCACTAGTTGGTTTGGATGAACGTAGCCAAGATATTATCAAAACAAGATGGCTAACAGACGAAAAGAGTACCTTGCAACAATTAGCAAATAAGTATCAAATTTCAGCTGAACGAGTTAGACAGCTAGAAAAAAATGCCTTGAATAAACTTAAAGGTGTAATGGCATAGCTGTTTAGATATAGTTCAAATAAAACCGGCTGAAGCCGGTTTTTTTATACATGAATGTAATTAACCAGCGAAACTATAGCCATTTCTAGATATCTATGTCTTCACTGCATTAGAGAGTTTTTATATTGGCAGGGTTGATATTTAGGATAGGTTAATCGTATGCCACGATAACATGGACGTTAAAGCGTTTTGCTTGCAGAGCTTTCTTGTGTCCTTGGTAATAGCTCGCTACTTTGCTCTCGTCCCACATTTTTGATGAACACTCTCAAGAGTTTGAGATGTTTGTCATGCTGATGAAAATCAGCCCTTTTTATTTGATAAAAGTCATCAATACCTACATTTTTTAGGCGGCTTCGCGATAAAGTGTATATTTAATGTCAAATATTGATTTTTATTTCCTCGCTTAATTACTGTTTTTATAGGAAAAGCTGTAATATCAAAAATAAATGTTGAATATATGCATAAAAAGTCAGCTTAACGACTAGCCAATTACTAATATTTTGGTAGACTAATCGCCTAATAATAATACTAATAAAGTAGTGGAATGCCTTAATGGATATCAAGGCGAAGGAAAATACACAAGCTGTACATCAGCTGCCTAAGCTTAAGTCGTTACTGAAAAAGTATCGACAAGTAAGAACGATGCAATCAGGATTACTGCAATTGTCTGAATTGGCAAGTACAGTAACCGATATGGATTCGTTTTATTGCGCCCTTGAATCGGTGATTAAATCTTTATTGATTACCGATAGTTTTCATATTGCTTTATTAAATAAATCTCGCCAGTTATCACTCGCCTATTGTCATAATCCAAAAGAATCTCGAGCTTTGGAACAATTAGAACAAAATAATTGGCAACAAAGTTTAACTGGTTTAGTTTTCGATAGTCAGGAAGCAGTACATTGTAGCTCTGCTGAACGTATGGCGTTAAATCAAGCGGGAAAACTGTCTATTTATGGCTCGTGCTGTGTTGATTGGTTGGGGGTCCCGCTTAAAAGAGGGCGTCAAACAATAGGGGTTATTGCATTACAAAGCTACGATGACAAACTCTATTTCGATGCGAGAGACTGCCAATTACTAGAATTTATTGCTGAACATTTAGTAACTGCAATCGATCGAGTGCGTAGTCGAGAGCTGCTAGAACAGAATATTCGACAACGGACCCAGAAGTTAACTGATACCAATAAAAAATTACAACAAGAAATTGCTGTGCGTCAAAAAGCAGTTAAAATGCATAAAGCCTTATTAGCCATTTCAGAAATTACGGCATCATGCCAAGATATTGAAAGTTTTTATAAGATTCTTCATCAAGAAATCTCTCATATATTACCAGCCAAAAACCTGATTATTTCATTATTGTCGGAAGATAAAACCGAGTTAGAGTTTCCCTATTATCAGGATGAAAACCAGTCATTACCTCAACCCCGTAAATTGACTAATGGTTTAACCGAGTTAACACTTAAAACAGCTCGACCGTTAATGATTACAGCAGGTTATACTTATATCTTGTCAGATGATGGTGAGATAAATAAGCAAAAGTTTTTGGCAAAATATTCCGATAATAAATTGCCACAGGCCTGGTTAGCAGCACCAATGGTAGATAGAGGGAAAATTTTTGGTGTCTTAGCACTTCAGCACTATCAAGATGCAGAAGCGTTTCAACATAGCGACTTAGAGTTGATCCACTTTGTTAGTCAGCATATTGCTTCAGTCATCATGAGACAGCGTACGCAAGCAAAAATACAACAGAGTAATGAAGAGCTTGAGTGTATAGTAAATAAACGTACCCAAGAATTACAAGCGACTAACCTTAATTTACGCATGCAAATAGAGGAACGAAGAAAAGCAGAGGCGCAACTTTATTTTGAGGCACATCATGATGCTTTAACCAAGTTGCCTAATCGAGCTATGTTCTCAGATCGTTTAAGCTATGCATTACGCCACTTAAAGCGTCACCCTAATAATCGCTTTGCAGTTCTGTTTATTGACCTTGATCGCTTTAAAATGATTAATGATACTTTAGGACATCATGCAGGAGATCAATTTTTAATTGAAATTGCAGCACGTTTGTCTGATTGTGTACGTGATAACGATATTTTGGCACGTTTAGGTGGTGACGAGTTTGTTATTCTACTTGATTCACTACAATCTCAAGATGATGTCGAAGAAGTTGCAAGTAGAATAATTAGTGCGATTGAAAAACCATTTACCTTAGACGGACATACTTTACATTCTAATGCTAGTATAGGCATTGCTTTAAGTAGCACTCACTATAAAGATGCAAATGAAATATTACGTGATGCCGATGCGGCTATGTATCAGGCAAAGAGTATGGGTCGTGGTCGTTATGTATTTTTTGATGAGAGCATGCGTGAGCAATTAATTGCGAGCATGACATTAGAGCAAGAATTACGTATCGCAATAAAAGAACAGCAGTTTGAATTGCATTACCAAAAAATTACTGACTTATCGCTTACCTGTACTATCGGATATGAGGCGTTATTGCGTTGGCAGCACCCTGATAAAGGCTTATTAACGCCTAGTGAGTTTCTGTTTATGGCAGAAGAAACTGGCATGATCTTAGAAATTGAAGTATGGGTGGTGCAAGAAGTCTGTGCACAATTAAAAAGCTGGCAGTCTAGCGAAAATAATAAAAATTCTTTTATTGGTATCAACCTGTCAGGTCGACATTTAACTCAGGCTAATCAATTATCTGCCTTGATTGAGCTAATAAGCTCTAACATTACAGAGCCGCAACGACTTATTCTAGAGTTTAATGAGTCAGCTTTTAGTCAACATACTGAATTGGCGCTTAAAGGGTTAAGAAAACTTAAAGAATTTGGCGTTAAGTTAGCACTTGATGATTATGGGGCGGGCATGTCGTCGCTTAACTTTTTACACAATTATCCGTTCGAATTTATCAAGCTCGATCGCAGCTTTATTCGTTCACTTAATAATAATGAAAAAAATATCTCCTTAGTTAAGGCATTACATGAACTTGGCAGTAAATTTGGCTATCGCTTAGTTGCTGAAGGCATAGAGTCGGAAGAAATGTTACAAAAATTGCAAAAGGTCGGTTGTGAATTTGGTCAGGGCTATCATATTAATCGCCCTGCTAGAATGTTAGATAATGGCAATGTCACATCAATTCTAGGTAAAGTGCGTGCATAACGTTTAATATTCGTCTTACGATAAAGAGTAAGCCATAAATTAAGCTTCGCCCTCGTTATAATAATTCAGCAAACGAGAAACAACATAGGATGATTTTGATGCTAAGGTAAAATTTGATAATTAATAAAGGTTAAGTTTTAAATTGAAAGCTAGCCCTTATTAAAATAGCCTTCTATACGAAAAATAATACCTGGTGTTGTGCTGTAACTTCTATCCTCTGGCCATTCAAAAAAAGGTTCAACCTCAAAATACAACCATTTTCGTACTGCATTAAAGCGGTAGCGGTAACTGAGGGTGTATTTGTCAACTTGAAAGCCATCAACACCATTGCGTACTCCTTCAACTTGTAGTCCAGTAATTGAAGCTGTTTTTGCGTCAAACTGGTCAAGACGATAAAAACCGTGCTTCCAGCGGATACCACTAAAGGCTGCTGAGCCTCGAATACTATAGTTGATTCTAAATTGTGCGTTAGGTTTGAGTTGATAATCATATTCTAACAATAACTTAGTACCTAAACCGTCACCGATAAAATAATACAATGAAGGCTCAACTCTAAAACTTTGGTTTTTGTCCCAATTAAAGCGTCTTCTATGCCTTACTTTAAAAAATACATCGCCACCGGAAAGGCCAATTCTAGATTCTAATAATCGATTACTATTTTTATTATGTGTGTAACGAACGGCTGCGGCAAAGTGCTCTTCTTCTAATCCTGAGTCGGTATTAATACTTTCTAACGGTAATTGGCTTTGATTGGCTTCATCGTCGTCCGATAAAATAAGATCTACTTTGTTTTTGAAGTGGGGTAATTTTACTTTTATTTTAAAGCGGGCTTCTACGCCATTCCAGTCTCTGGCCTTAGGTTTCCAACCTAAGCGAATACGAGCACTAGTGGTCGGACTTTCATATTCATTATTTTCTTCAATAAAAAAGTTATCAAACCAAACTGCAGATTGGTATACCGAGTTAGAGACCGACTGATGAAAGCTTTGCATCCAATGTTTGTTGTCCAATTCCTTTTGTAACAGCTCTTCTTGAGATTCAGTGATTTTTTTATTAATAAGGGAATTTTTAGTTATGGAAACATTATCTTTTTGTGGCTGCTTCACTTCGCTCGCCTGTGTTTGGCAAAGATAGGCTGCCATAGTAACACTGCATAGTTTAATGAATAAGCGGTAACTCAAAGTAAGGTAAACTCCCTGTTATTTGTACAATTAGCATTTTTTTGATGACTAACTTTATACCTAAACCGATCAATAATGCAATATTCAGCTGTTCTGAAGCCTCGCACTTTGGTTGATAATGAGTATATAATGGGTTTAGTTAAATTATAGGAGTTTTTTAGATGGGCAACATGGGTTTTTGGCAATTAGCAATCGTAGCTGTAATTGTCGTATTATTATTTGGCACTAAAAAATTACGTAATTTGGGTAGTGACCTAGGCTCTGCGGTGAAGGGGTTCAAAAAATCAGTTTCTGACGAAAATGAAGAAAAAAAATCAAATGATGCACTTTCTTCTGATTCTATTTCAGACAAAAGTACCACTGAAGCAAGTGTTGAATCGAAAGAGAAAGACAAAGTTTAAACTATGTTTGATATAGGTTTTTGGGAACTGCTGTTAATTACTATCATTGGTCTAGTTGTCTTAGGTCCAGAACGACTTCCTGTCGCTATTCGAACAGTGCGTGGTTGGATGACAGGTGTACGTCGTTTAGTGAAAATGTAAAAACAGAATTAACTGAAGAGTTACGCATTCAAGAGCTTCATGCTAATTTAAAAAAAGCAGAGCAGACTAATATGGAAAACCTATCCCCCGAGGTTGCCGAATCGGTTAAGTCCTTACGAGAAGCTGCAAAAATGGTTGATGAACCATACAAAGTAGCCTCAGTTAGCCAATCTGACGGCAGTATCAATAAAGATGACTCTAGCACAGAAAATAATCAATAATGAGCACAACGCCGATAAAAGAATATACTTTGTTTGATCATCTGCTCGAGCTAAGATCTCGTCTCTTACATGCAGTTTTGGGTGTCTTGGTGGTCTTTAGTTGCCTATTTTATTTTGCTAATGAAATTTACGAATACGTCTCTAAACCTATCATGGCCACTTTGCCTGAAGGTGGACAAATGATCGCTACTGATGTCGCTTCACCATTTTTTGCTCCGTTTAAATTGACCATGGTTTTGTCGATATTTATTGCTATGCCCTATATCTTGTACCAAATTTGGTCGTTTATCGCGCCAGGATTATATCGTAATGAAAAACGACTAATAGCTCCGTTAATGTTTGGTAGTACTTTTTTATTTTATGGTGGCATCGCTTTTTCTTATTATGTTGTTTTTCCAGTTGTCTTTGGCTTTTTTACCTCTGTAGTACCTGAAGGTGTCACTATAGCTACTGATATTAGTAGTTATTTAGATTTTGTTTTGAAATTATTTTTTGCTTTTGGCATTGCGTTTGAAATTCCTATTGTCATTATTTTATTATGTTGGACAGGATTTACCGACGTTGAAAGTTTACGTGCAAAAAGGCCTTATATAGTTGTTGGCGCTTTTGTTATTGGCATGTTATTAACACCACCAGATATTATTTCTCAAACGATGTTAGCAGTACCTATGTTATTGCTATTTGAACTTGGACTGTTAATTGCGGCAATGTATCAAAAAAAGAGTGCAAATGAGCGCTCAGAGGAAACGGAATCATGATAAAAAAAATAATGACGATAGTCTTTTTAATGTTTTTAGTAAACAGCACAAGCTTTGCCAATAGTCTAGAAAACTTGAAGCAATGTGCGGAAAAAAAAGATAGTTTAGTACGTTTAGTTTGCTACGATCATGCGGTTAAATTATTGAATAATGTCGAAAGCCCTAATATTAAAAAACCTGCATCAGTTCACACGCTAGCTAAGGCTAAAAAAGAAGCTGATATTGTTAACGTTCAACCTCAGGTAGAAGTAGCAAATAAAGCCGACCATTTTGGTAGCGAATATTTAGCTTCGGACTCAAAAAGTAGACCAGTTGAGCTGGACCATGTTGTTTTTACTGTTAAATCGGCGAAGAAAGTGGTGCACAATAAATGGAAAATTATTTTTAACAACGAACAAGTATGGAAGCAGTCGAGTAGTGAATATATTAAACTGGCTGCAGGCGACCGAGTGGAGTTGTCTAAAGGAGCTTTTGGATCTTATCAGTTAAAGAAACTAGATAGTAATCGAAGTATTCGAGTGAAGCGTACTAAGTAGTAGTTAGTCTTTTGATTGATATAGGTGTCAACTTAACTAATTCTCGATTCGATAAAGATCGTGAATTAGTTATTGAACGTGCCATTGCCAATAATATTAATGGCTTATTGGTGACCGGAACTAATGTTGAAGAAAGTAAAAAGGCTTCTTTTTTATGTCAACAATACCCAGGTTATTTGTATAGTACTGCTGGTGTTCATCCTCATGACGCCGATCAAGTAAGTCATAACTACCTTGAAGATCTTAAAGAGTTATCAGAAAAAAGTTGGGTTAAGGCGATAGGTGAATGCGGCTTAGATTTTAATCGTAATTTTTCTGCACCAAAGCAGCAACAAGATGTTTTTTACGAACAAGTACAATTAGCTGATGAATTAAATATGCCCTTATTTTTACATCAACGTGATGCTTTTGAGCCGTGGTTTGACATTTTATCGCCTTTTATTTCAAGTATTCCTGCGATGGTGTCTCATTGTTTTACTGGAGATTTACAGCAACTTAGAAGATGCTTAGACGCAGGCATGTATATTGGTATCACTGGCTGGCTTTGTGATGAACGACGTGGGCAGGCACTGAGAGATATAGTGCAATACATTCCGCTTGATCGATTAATGATAGAAACAGATGCCCCGTATTTAACTCCTCGTACGATTAGGCCTAAACCTAAAAGCAGTCGTAATGAACCAAGTTATTTACCTTATATTGTGCAAACTTTTGCTGAACTGAGTGATTATTCAGTTAAGGAAATAATAGAACAAACCGATAAAAATAGTCGCAACGTTTTTGAATGGGACAAGTTATGATCAAGCTAAAGTTTATCATATCAGTACTCATATATTTGGTTATCGCTGAAAGCGCCTTTTCTGTAGAGCGAGATAATACATCAGTAACACAAGCAGAAATTGTTACCACTTTTTATCAATTACCGGCCATGCAGGCTGCCATTTTACCGTCAATAGAAGTTTTTTCTTTGCCACAGTCTGTTTGGACAGCTTTACCTGATGATCAAGCAACTTTATTAAAAGGGAAGAATTGGCTGCAAGTGAATGTAGTGAATTTAACTGATACCACGCAAAACTATTTTCTACTTGCAGATGAAGCGATGCACCTTTTAGGTGGACAATTATTTATTCGGCACAAAAATAAAAAGATTGAATCACTTAGTATTAAAAAATATGCGAATAACGCATTGAGTGGCCAATTTTTACTTAAAAGCCGACAGCAGCTTAGTTTATTCTTAATGGTAGATTCTCAAGGACAGGTACGTTTACCATTATCTGTAAAAGATAATAGTCAATTTGCTTCTTATCAAGCCATTCGTTTCTTAACCTCAGGCGTAGCCATTGGCAGTATTGCTATGCTAGCACTGACATTACTGGTTATTTTTATTGCTAATGGCAGCCCTACGGTACTGTTATTATTCGGCTATTTTTCAATTCAAGCGATGTTATTATCAGTTTTTTATGGTTTTAATAGTTATAGTATTTTTCCTGAATTAATTGAATTGCAAGCGGTTGAATTACCACTCTTGGTCTCCCTATCTGCTATTTTAATGCTGTGGTTTAGCAGTGAACTATTCAAATTAAAATATACTCATCAGTCGCTGCATTTAATATTTAAATTGGTTTCTTGGTTATTATTGATTTATCTACCTATCAGCATGTTTTTATCTCTTGATATCAATCTAGTCTTGTCTAACATTGCTAACCTTGTCGCGAACGCATTGTTGATTGTATTAGGTTTTTTATTGATTAAATTGGGCGATCGATTAGCACTGTTATTTATCACAATTTTTATTATTCAACTGGCTTTTTCTTTAGCAAATATAATTTTTTATGGCTGGCAACAGTTTTATGCACCACTGTTCACCATCGCGTTTTGGCTAAACAGTTTTTTAATTAGTTTTTTATTAAGCCGACAATATACCTATCAAATCGAAGAAAAACGCATTGCTCAACACGAAGCTTTGGAAAACGAAATGATCTCGCGCAATGCGCAAGAAGAACTTTTGGCGTTGCAAAACGACAACCAAGAGCAATTAGAAATTCGTGTACAAGAACGTACTTTAGAGTTAAATATTGCTTTGCAAGAACTGGAAGACGCCAACCGTGAATTGGAACAGAAAAATACCTTAGATGAGCTAACTGGTTTATATAACCGACGTTTTTATGACCAAAAAATTACCGCTGAATTTCGCCGTAGTCGACGTAATTTAACACCGCTAAGTTTAGTTATTATAGATATCGACCATTTTAAAAATGTAAACGATAGTTATGGGCATTTGATTGGTGATAAATGTTTGGTATTACTCGCCGAAAAAATTAAGCAGTGTTTAGGTCGTAGCACGGATGTTGGTTGTCGATATGGTGGAGAAGAGTTTTGCTTAATCTTACCTGAAACAGACAATGAAGGAGCCATTGCCCTAGCTGAAGAACTACGTAATGCAGTTGCTGCTGAAAAGTTTATCGTAGATGAGCAACAACTATTATTAACTATAAGTTGTGGTATTAGCTCTTATCAGCAAGAGAAGCTGGCGACACCAGAACTGTTATTTTCTGCAGCAGATAAAGCGCTTTATCAGGCGAAACATCAAGGTAGAAATCGAGTTATCATCCAAAATATCGATGTAGTTATACCTGAATAATAGACTAATTAAAAACAAAATTAGAAGAGATAATTTAATGAATAATACTTTTGCACAGTTCCCGGCAAGACGTATGCGTCGTATGCGTAGAGATGATTTTTCTAGACGATTAATGGCTGAAAATCAGCTGACAGTAAACGACCTAATTTATCCGGTGTTTGTACTTGAAGGGGAAAATCAGCGTGAGACGATCGCTTCAATGCCGGGCGTAGAGCGAAAAAGTATCGATTTATTAGTCGAAGAAGCGAAAGAGTTGGTTGCTTTCGGAATCCCTGCAATCGCTATTTTTCCAGTGACGCCGGATAATAAAAAGTCGCTATTGGCTGAAGAAGCATATAATCCAGAAGGCCTAGCACAACGAACCGTTAGAGCTTTAAAAGCTGCTTGTCCAGAATTAGGCGTGATCACTGATGTGGCACTTGATCCATTTACCACTCATGGACAAGACGGAATTATTGGTGAAAAGGGAAAAGATCAAGGCTATGTACTAAACGATATCACTAAAGATATTTTGGTGAAACAGGCGCTATCTCATGCTCAAGCAGGTGCTGATATTGTTGCGCCATCAGACATGATGGATGGCCGTATTGGCGTTATTAGAGCCGAGTTAGAGCAACACGACTTTGTTAATACCCGGATTTTAGCTTATTCAGCAAAATATGCTTCAAATTATTATGGACCGTTTCGCGATGCTGTCGGCTCTGCAAGCAATATTAAAGGTGGTAATAAGTTTTCTTATCAAATGGATCCAGCAAACTCTGATGAGGCGATGCATGAAATCGCACAAGATATTGCAGAAGGCGCTGATATGGTTATGGTTAAACCCGGTATGCCGTATTTAGATATTGTTCGTCGTGTGAAAGATAATTTTCAAGTGCCAACCTATGCCTATCAAGTCAGCGGTGAGTATGCAATGCATATGGCGGCAATCCAAAATGGCTGGTTGGCAGAAAAACCTTGTATTATTGAAGGCTTATTGGCGTTTAAGCGTGCTGGTGCCGATGGTATTCTAACCTATTTTGCTAAGCAAGTTGCACAGTGGTTAAAAGAAGATTCAGCGAGCTAACTTGAGTTTGCTCGATGTCTAGCATTAAGCAGTCATACGCCGCGCTACATAGTGCAGTGTTGCTTTTTGCTTTGTCGGGCTTATTTGCCAAATGGCTTAATATCTCGGCTATCACCATAGTGATCGGCCGTTCGTTCTTTGCCGTGTTGGCATTATTACTTTTTATTGTTTTGGTAAATAAGCAAAGTCTAGCTATTACTGGTAAAGCGTTAATCGCTTTGTTGCTAACTGGTGTAGTACTTGCCTTTCATTGGTCGAGTTTTTTTTATGCGATACAGATCTCAAGTGTCGCTATCGGTTTAATCACCTTTGCAACCTTTCCGGTATTTGTCAGCTTTTTAGAACCATTATTTTTTAAAGAACGTTTTAAATGGCAATCCCTTATTCAAGCTTTATTAACTGTAATGGGAGTTTGTTTAATTTTACCTTTAGAAAACATAGATCATTCTGTTGAAACTGGAGTGTTCTGGGGGATCTGCTCAGCATTATCATTTGCATTATTAACGACGCTCAACCGTAAGTTTGTTAAAGAAATATCTGCGAAAAAAGTAGCGTTTTATCAAAATGCTTTTGCTTGTTTATTGTTATTGCCTTATTTGTTAATTAACCCCATCAGTATTTCATCAACACAGCTAGGTATTTTAGTTCTATTAGGCGTTGTTTTTACCGCTTTTGCTCATTCATTATTTAATCATGCGTTAAAAGAGATTAAGGCACAAACGGCCAGTATTGCAGTAAGTTTAGAACCTATTTACGGGATAATTGCTGCGTATTTTTTATTAGGTGAAGCTATCAATATAATGATGCTTGTTGGTGGTAGCCTAGTAATATTAACTAATGTCTGGGCATTAAAAGCGAATGTGTAACGACTAATTTATTTTAATTTGTAAGCCAATGGAAGCTAGGTATTGGTTTTCTTGCATGAGTTCATCGTGAATAAGAGGATGACAATTAAGCCATTCTGTGGATATGTTTAGATGAATAAGCTTATCAATATGCGCTTGATATTGCGGCAATACATCATCTTTACGTCGCTGACATAAAATCACCGCTAAGCGTAAAATAGCGAGTAAATACGATGCTACTTTATTTGTTGTTACTGATTGAGTTAATTCGTTTGGCGAAAACTCACCTTTATATAGCAAGACCAAAGCACTGAGTAACTGCTTATCCGCTTGATCAAACCCTACCAAATCTGCATGCTGAATAATATAAGCGCTATGCTTTTGATGGTGTTTAAATTCTAATAAAAGCCCTATTTCATGTAAATCGCAACTTGCCAATAACAATTGATAGCTATTATCTTTGTTTAATGCCCAAGTACTACTAAAAGAGTCAAATAAATAACTCGCCTGCTTCTTAACATTTTCGGCATGCTGTTTATCAACATGATAGCGTTGCGTTAGGGAGTTTATAGTTTGTTGACGAATAGTTAATTTTTCGACGTTAGGTAGCATTTGATAGAGTAAACCTTCTCGTAATGCACCACTGGATAGTTGTAATTTATCTATTTTAAAGCAATCGAATATTGCATTTAAAATCGCTACCCCGCTGATGAATACCGGAATGCGTTCATGCCGTAATCCTGGCAAATTTATTTGAGCAATATTACTAAAACTGAGTAACTTCTCTTCAATCTGTGCTAAAAATTCACGGCTGATAATAGTAGGTTGCTTGGAGAATATTAATATTTCGGCCAAAGCTTGCATGGTGCCTGAGCCACCTAATACTGTTTGCCAGCCAATATTAAGATAACTATCTATTAATGGTTGAAGCATATTAGTGGCAGTTTGTGTGGCCCGTTGAAAATTATTCTTATTGATCGTGCCACCTTTAAAAAATTGTTGATTAAAGGTAACGCAGCCAAGATTAAGACTCACTATTTTTATAGCTTGTTGTTCTGTGCCTACAATGAGCTCGGTACTGGCACCGCCTATATCAATTACCAAACGTTGATCGGCACAGCAATTGGTATGGGCAACGCCTAAATAGATTAACTCGGCTTCTTGTTCACCGCTTAGTAAGGTGATTTTACGACCTAATACTTTATTGGCTCGGGCAAGAAAATCGGCTTTGTTTTTAGCAAGTCGTACTGTGGCGGTGGCAACTATGCGAACATTACCATTTGGAATATCTTGTAATCGTTCAGCAAAAAAACTCAAACATTCTAATCCGCGAGCAATGGCTGCTTCGCTTAAAGTATTATCTTGAGTTAAGCCTGAAGCTAGGCGGACTTTACGTTTAACTTTGTCGACAACTTGCACGCTATTGGCAAGTTGCCGGGTGATCAGCATATGAAAACTGTTAGAGCCTAAATCGATAACTGCATAATACGGTGATTTTAGACTCTCATTACTGATCAACATGAAATCAAGCTAACTTCTGCGACCGCGATAACCACCAGTTTTATTGCGGTTTTGACCACCATTATGTGGTTTATGGCGTCGTTGCCTTGGTTTAGGTTTTGGTAAGTCAGTTAATAATGATTCATGATCATATTTGGTGACCGGTAGTGCGTGCTCAATATAAGTTTCAACGGCAGGTAAGTTAAAAACATACTCTTCACAAGCAAAACTAATGGCGTGACCAGTAGCGCCAGCACGGCCTGTACGGCCAATGCGATGTACGTAATCTTCACA
>Ga0105356_10004669_pt1 | contig 13187 bp, 13 predicted proteins | sample GOMGulsemesocosm_3_FD_83502 | JGI IMG/M metagenome (GOLD analysis project Ga0105356, IMG submission 83502) | Methane-oxidizing microbial communities from mesocosms in the Gulf of Mexico - GOM9D Gulf of Mexico | ecosystem: Environmental > Aquatic > Marine > Cold seeps | place: Gulf of Mexico...
AAGCTCGTCGTTAAGGGCGCCCAGCTCGTTGACCACACCTATGGAGGCATCGGTGAGCTTGGTGCCGATGTCGGCCGCGTTCGCCGTTGCGGGGACATACACGACATCGTAATTCGCCATCTTGGAGTTGTAGTTAGACTGGCTGTTTTTTTGCCAGTATGGGTCCACGACATAGCCCCAGGACTCGAGCAACTCGATTCTCAGTACCTCTTCGGGAGTAGGGTTGCTCGAGGAACTTGCCGGCATCAGCACATTGCCGGAGCCCTGGGGTGTCAGGCAGGCGCTGCCGCATTCGCAGGTATAGCTCACACTAAGACTGGGACGTCTGTTGAAGACCGCCTGATCACTTGTATAGAATCGATGGCCAGCCATTTCGGGAATTGCGGCGATCAGCGCGACACCGTGGTTCGGGTAGCTGTTGTCAACCCAGCCTTGCGCCAGGGGCGTGATGTTCCATTCATAGCGCTGGTTGCCCGGGCCGACCGGCGTCGTCGTAACTGCAACGGCATCGAAATCACCGCCGGCCGTGTCCCAGTTCGTGCCGGCTTCCCGCTCGTTCCATGTCACCGAGTCTTCGCTCCAGGGGTTGCTGATGCGATGTGCTGACACCGGTTGGTTCGCCCCGGTGCCACTCTGGCGACTCAGGGACAGAGTGGCCTCCAGGATTTTTGCGCCGGCCGGTATCGCGCCCATGTTGAAGCGCAGCAACGAACGCGTCGTATCGTTGCTCATGGACGAAACCCAGGTTTCTGCCGCGTCGCCGTAGTTGTTGTTCGGTGACATGTCCCAAATTTCGGCGTCATTGCTCTCGGCCGCACCCGGGGTCAAGGTGTGAATAGCAGGCGGCTGATACGCAGCGGTCAGGAGGCGACTGAGGGTGCGTGTCACACCACTGTCCAAGGTGCCGGTGACTTGAATGGACGCTGGCGAGGCCGGGCCGTTGCCGACGATCACTTCCAGCTTGGGTTGCTCGCTTGCCGCCCCCTCACGGCTGATGTATTCGGCATGGGTGCCTTCGCCGACGGGGATCAGCATCACGCCATAGTTGGGCTGGCCATTGACCCAACCCTGCACTTGGGCGGTGAGATTAACCTTTACCCAATTATCACCCGCAGCAGGCTGGGCCGGAATGGTATTTAGCACAGTGTTGTCGTAGTTGCTGGCCATGCTATCCCAGGTGGCGCCGGTCTCGGTCCAGTCCGCGGTGGCCTGGTGCACGGTGACGGGGCCCTCCGGGTGTCCCTTGCCCCCTTTGACATAGAGCCAGGCCGTTGCCGAATTAATTTGTGCGCCTGCCGGTAACGCTGCAAGGTCGAAGCGAAGCACCGCATATTCCAGATTGCCCAACTCCTTGCGCAGGTGGTTAGTAACGGCGGTGCCGTTGTTATTAGTGGTAATGTCACTACGAAACCAGGCGTCTTGATCTGCGGATAGGCTATAGGCAGTGGAGGTGCCACCGGTGGTGACCGTAGCGCTGTAATTATTGCCGTTCGAACCGAAGGGCACCGACGTCATGCTCATATCACCACCACAGGCGCTGTTCTGTGCACCCCAAACCGCATGTTGCATGCCAGCACTGGCGAGATACTCCGCCCTGGTTGCTTCGGCTTCACCGCTGCCAGCTCCAACCTCAAGCGCACTCTGGTTGTTGAGCATAAAGGCGATCACGGCCATCAGCGTAAGAGTCAGTACCACCGGCAAGAGCACAAAGCCGCTTTGCGTACGTTTGGTCGTGATGATAGTGCGTACGGAGATCACGGAGATCACAATGCCCCCCCGATGCGCACTAGGGAATGTAGGCTGACCGTCTCATCGGTGATCGGGCTGGTCAGTTCCAGGGTCAGGTCTACCAGCTGTACACCGCTGCCATTAGAAGGGACGCGCTCTACCCGAAAGCGAGTGACGTTGTCGGCAATCGGTTGGGCAACAAAGTCTGCACCGGTCACACTGCCACTGCTGTTTTCATCCCATGGCACCGGCGTGCGCTGCATCAACGAGCCGTTATCCAGATAGAAGACCACCGGGTCGTACCAGTCCTCGTCGCTGCTGCCATCTTCATCATCGTCGGCGGCTGCACCTTCATCCAATCCACCATCCGCATCGTCGTCCACCCCACAGACGCCCGCACAACCATCGCCATTGTTATCTGCCCCGGGGTCCTCACCAATGATGCCGTCGTTATCATCATCCAGCCCGTTGATAGCATCCTCGTTCGCCGCCATGTCTGCGCTTTCATCATCATCGGAATTGGGAGAAAGGAAAAAATCCTTGATGCCGTTACCATCATCATCAATATCCCTGATACCGGGTTTGCCGTCATTACTGGTATCGGCAGGCAGGTCCTCATCGAAACGGCTATCGCTGTCATTGTCAGCATCGGCAATGCCATCGCCATCAAGGTCAAAATAGCCGGGCATTGTCACTGCCAGTACCGCGCTGGCTAATAAACTGCCGGTTGGCGGCGCAGATGGCGGTTCGGTTTGTTCGCGAATATTTTCGATAAGTGTTGTGGTCGGTAGGTCTGCCAGCGGCAACAATAATAAACGACTTCGACTCACCGCCCGCGTCATTTGCTCCATGGCGAAGCGCGCTTCTCTGGTGAGCTTGTTCTTTTCACTGACGATATCGTGGGTGTTCAGAACCTGACCGATTACACCATCCAGTCCGGCGATTATCACTGCCGCCAGCATAAGAGATACCAGCATTTCAATGAGGGTAAAACCCTGTTGGGCTACCTTAGTCATATTGGCTGACCAGGCTTTCGATGAACTGCTTTGTTCCGGCGATCTCGATGCGCACCCAGATTAAGCCGTCATCAACGCCGGTAAAAAAATCGTTGTCGGTATCGGCGTTATCGGCATCGTAACGGGACAGAAAGACCAGCCGCCGGTCCGTCGATCCTCCGGCATCAGAATAGGCGGTAGCCGTGCTCGGATCAGCCACCGTCTGGGCTTCGTCATCCAGTGCGACGAAAGGTTCGGCCAGTACTTCCTCCAGCTTACCAGTTAAGTGGTAATGCTGGCCTGCTTGGGAACGGTGTATATCCGCGCCTTGTATCCCTGGTGCCAAGGCTTCAATGGCCGGCACCAGAGCAACGGCGATCAGTACGGTGGCGACCAGCACCTCCACGTAGCTGAAACCCGTCATGCAGCGGCTGTTTGCTGAAACGAAGGTCATTGAACAGTTACCCGGCCAGTGATGCCATGCAGTGTCACCACACGGCTATGGGTACCCAGGGAAAGCGTGACATCAAACTGCTCAAGCAGAATATTTTCTGGGTCAGCACACCAGGGCGTGCCATTGGCATCAAAATAAATATTGCCGGTTTGATTACAGGCACCCTTAAACAAGGTAACCCGATTGACATCACTTGCGTCTGCAAAGGCATGTTTATCCAGTTCGATATCATAGAGTTGCTTGCTAACCGGGTGGTACACGTCATACACCCGGGTGGGTGGTGAGGTGCCCATATCCGCACGAAACACGCGGATTCGTTGCTGACTAGATTGTTGTCGAAAGCCACGTGGTGCACCGGTGCGCAGGGATTCACTGCGTGCGAAGCGCATGGCGTCAGCTACTTCTTGCGAGGCTAGATCTAACTTATAGGTCTCATCGCTGGATAAATCAGGCATAGCCACAACGGCAACGATTGACAATATGAGCGTAACGATCACAAGTTCAACTAGGGAAAATCCCTGGCTGCGTGTAAAAGCTGTCATTTTGTTCATCGTAGAATGATATGATCCAGTGGGTTTCTGTGCGAATGGCAACGGGGCCGTTGTTATTAAATATAGTAGAAAATAGGACTTGGGGTGCCAGAATTATGATTTAGAGCAGCATGGCGTACTGGACCGGCTACGTGGTTCTATTTTGGTAAGTTTAGGGTTTATATTTTGGAAAAGTGAATAAGCGGGAAAACGACGTTTTTTGCAGTGAAAATTGCGCTTTCACACCGTGCCTGACAGAAAAATCAGCATAGAACTGAGTTTGAGCTAGACTTAGTTAAATGTTTAAAGGCAAGCATATGGCAATAAAAAACGTGTTGCAGAGGTTTACACCGCTTTGGAATGTCACCGGTTTTGAGCAGGACGAGCTGCGGGCCTATTCCAATGACAAAATGGTGGCTGAGGCCCGCCGGGGGCTGTTAGCGCTATGTGTTTTGTTTGCGGCAATATTGGTGATTGAAGCGTGGTTTTATTACGCGGTGTTAGCCGATACAACCTGTCTTTATACGTGCATATTGTTAGCCCTATTGGTTATCCATATAGGTATTTCCTGTCGCTCCATTACAGAATTGAAATCTCTCCACCTAATGGGTATGACTATTTTGGTGGTTAGCGGAACAGCTTTTATTTTATTGGCTCAACAGGCAGGTAACTTTAATTCAATTCAGTTTGTCAGTATTGCGATGCTGTTTATGCTCGTGCCAGTTGTGCCTTGGGGGTTGCGCGAGGGGTTGAGTATTACCGGTATTATTTATGGGACTTTCACCCTGTCAACCTGGGGTATGCAGAGCCGCTTTGAAGCATCCAACCTCTGGACATTGCAGTTCATCATGATAGGGGCAGGTATTATCAGCCTAGTGCTGGTAGCGCGTAACGCAGGGATTCGTAAAGCTGATATAAAAAGGCAGTTCGATCTGGAACAGGCTCACAACCGAATTATGGTGTTATCCAATAAAGATCCGTTAACGGGCGCCTGGAATCGTCGTTTTTTTTCCGAACAGTTCTCACAATATATACAGCGATGGCAAGAAGAGGAGGTGCCCCTTTATTTTGCCTGTATTGATATTGATGACTTTAAACCGCTCAATGATACTTATGGCCATACTTTTGGTGATGAGGTATTAAAGTGTTTGGTTGAGACTTTTCAATTTGCACTGGGTGACAAGGGGGTACTTGCTCGAATTGGTGGCGACGAGTTCGTGCTTTTATTCCGGGATATCCCCCCTGAGAAATTATTTGCATCGCTTTTTAAACAATTCAATGAACATGTCGATGAGAAGTCTCATCAATCACATCAAAATATCAGCTTTAGTGCGGGTGTGATTGCGGTTGAATCATCGGTTGCTATCACTCGTGAAGAGTTATACTCGCAAGGGGATGTTGCGCTTTATAAAGCAAAAGACTTAAAAGAAGTAAAAGAAGTAAAAGAAGTAAAAGAAGTAAAAGATAGTAACGACGCTCCCAATGTTGTTATTTTCCCTGTGGCTGAAACTACGCATGCGGCAGCCTTTAAGCGGGTAAGCAATGCTACTGGAAGCGATTACATTGATGGGGCTGTGACTTCATCATGATGACTCTGGAAGAGCTTGCAAAAAAAACCACTGAACTGTTTAGCTTGCCCAATGTTTATCTTCTTGTCAGGGATGTTGTTCAGGATCCTGATTCCAGCATGAATGATCTTACGGATGTACTACAAAACGACCCAGGGTTGATTGCGCGTTTGCTCAGAATTGCTAATAGCAGCTTTTTTGGCTTCCCTGCCCGTGTTGAAACCCTTTCCAGAGCGGTTAATTTAATTGGGCAGCAACAGATTCATGACTTGGTACTTGCCACCAGTATCACACGCGCCTTTAAAGGTATGTCGAATGATGTGATGAATATGGGGATATTTTGGTCAGCCAGTGTTGAGCGCGCCATCAGCTCTCGTCTGCTGGCAAACCACTGTAATGTTCTTGATAGCGAACGTATCTTTGTGGAAGGGCTGTTATTGGATATTGGACACCTCGCACTTTATCAGAGCGCACCTGATGAGGCGCAGCAGGCTTTACATATGTCTAGAGAGCAAAGTAAGCCCCTATATCAGATGGAGCGAGAACTGATTGGTTTTGATTATGCAGAATTAGGCTTCATGTTAGCTCAAAATTGGAGTCTGCCGATGAGTTTGCAGTCTGTGATCCGTTATCATAACGAGCCGGCAAAGGCTGAGGGATTTCAACTAGAAGCGTCGATTGCCCACATTGCTCATGTATTGACCGGAGCGTATTCAAACGAACAAATCCTTAATGAATGTGAATCACGGGTTGCACCTATAGCCTGGCAGATGGCAAATCTTACCCCCGAGAGCTGTTTGATGATTAAAGGGCAAGCTGTCGCCGGTGTTGCAGAAGTTGTAGAGTTGCTTCTGCCCCGGGGCAAAGTGGCCTGATTTCAACACCCCCTTCAATTTATACTTCTTATTTCCCCCGTTCTTCGAACGATTCTTTCTGCTAACTTTGCTCACAAGTATTGCCGGTAATGAAGTTTGTCGTGCGCCATAATTGTGCAGTTTTAATATTAGCGACTAGACTTAAAAATAATAAAAACAAAGAGTTCTAGTCCTTTTTTTTGGTGGGACATATATGCAATATCTTCAATTAGCGAAGAGCTGATGGAGATGTTGTGATGCAGAAAAATTGTCTATAGGTGTCAGGAAATATGCGGATATTTGAGGGGTTGTCCAAGTTTAGGCAAACCACTACCAAGCTCAGATACAGCGCCATAGGCATTGAATTTGGACAGGAAGAAATAAATTTGGTGCAGTTGCGCGCCGATGACGAAAAAACCATCGAGCTCTGTACTTTCGCTTCTATCGAATACCCGGTGGAGCGAGACTTATTTCTTGATTCGTTCAGTAAAATCAAAGCGCATATTTTGCCTGTTCTCAAAGAAAAAGGTTTTCATGGCCGAAGGATTGTGACGGTCTTGCCTTCGAATCATTTGAAGATAATGTCCCTTAGTTATCACGTGAAACCGGGGCAAAGTCATGATCATGCGATTGCTCACTTGGTTGAAGATCGGGTCGAAGGCAGCATCAACGATTATGTTGTTGATTATCTGCCAGTACGTAAGTCTGAAAGCACTCAAAACCACCTTGCTGTTGTTGCCGTTTCACGTAGGGAATATGTTGTTAAGTTTCTTGATAATCTGCGAAGAGCGGGTTTGTCGGTCGATGCCTTGGATATAGGGCCTGCTGCTATTAAACGGTTGGTGTCCGTTATGCATGAGCAGAAAGAGGGCGAGATTGTTCTGGCGATCAATTTGGGTTACCAGTTTAGCTACCTTTCAATGATTTCTGGCCGCCGTTTATTATTTGATGATGAGGTACGGTTTGGTGAGGCTGAGCTCGTACAGAAGGTGGCGGACGAATTGCAGCTTGAACCATCAATGGCCAGAGCTCAGCTTTACTTACATGGGTTAGGTCAAGATGTTGGCGCTGGAAATAAGGGCGGCAATATTGACGAGCAGATTAGCATTACACTGTTGGAAATACTTCGCCCCAGTTTTGTGAAACTGGCTGAGCATGTTCGTCGCGCGCAAACATTTGCAGCTTCGGAAGCTCGAGGTGAGACGGTGAAAAGCGTTTATCTGGTAGGCGGTGTTGCGCGTTGGCGTGGCGCACAAAAACTGATGGCTGGTTTATTGGATATGCCCGTGCATGTTATCCCTGACCCTCTGGCAACATTTAAGCGAAACGGATCAAGTGAAGAGCCTGTAGTTGGGTGTGCGGAGCTGGCTGTGGCAACTGGGCTGGCTTTACGAGGTATCGTATAGATATGCCTGACATTGATTTAATCCCAAATAATTACCGTTATTGGCTTTGGCAGTTACGATTGCTAAAAGGCGTGGCTATAACCATTGTTTTATTGGTTGTTATTGCTGTGGCAGGTTATGGCGGGGTTACTTATTTAGTCAAAGAAAAAAAATTGGAGTTAGCACAATTACAAAAAGAAAAAGCTATTTCCACCTTTCAGCGTGAAAGCTGGCAACAGCTAAATGATCAAAAGACCGAGCTGGAGCGTCAATGGGGCCTGTTAAACGGTCTGCGCGGCGGTACGACGGTGCGAGATATCCTGATGATGATTGATCGAGCTATTGTTGCTGGCGAGCTATGGTTTGTAGATTGGCAGTTCGCTCGGTCGGGTGTTGCTGTTGCTGCGCACGAGCAAACACAGGAGCGAGGATATTTTATCGTTGTTCCTCGTGATCGTGCTGATAGCCACGAGGGAGAGGCATGGGAAATTCAGACTCACTTGAAGATCAGGGGCAGGGCGCTGAACCATGCTGCGTTATCAAGTTTTGTTAGTCGTCTCCTTGAACAGCCTAAAATTTTTGATGTACGTATCCTGCAAACGACTCAGGCGCGTAATGGTAATGTCAGTGTTGTTGAGTTTGAGCTGGCTATCATGGTGCTCAATTTGAAGAGAGCAGCATGATGCAGGCGTATTTAGCGCAAATAGAAAGTAAGAATCTGAAAATTATTTTAGGTTTACTTGTGTTTCTGGTTGTTGCTGCTCTACATAGCTACCTTATTTGGCCGAACGTCAAAGAGTATCGGGAACTCAAAGAGTCCCACCATCTGTTGCAGTCAGCTGTTTCCAATGACGGTAATCTGCAACAGGACCTAGATAAAATAAGTGCTCAGGTTAAGGCGCTGAAAAAAAGTTTGCATGGCGACATGGCAAACTTGCCTCAAAAGCAGTTTGAATCCTACATCGTTGGCCAGCTACAAAGTATTGCCTGGAAAAATGGTATTGAGCTTGTTGGTGTAAAACCTAAAAAAGGTGAGCGTGTCGATCAGTTTCGAGAAATATTATTCGATATTGATATACGTGGTAATTATTTCCATATCTTTGACCTGTTTTCAGATATTGGTGACTCTTTGGGGTTTGTGGTCATCAAGCGGTGTGTGATGAAGCCCGGTAATACTATCAATGACAGTCAGTCATTACAGGTGCAAGTGACCATTGCCTCCTACAGGATTGAAGCATGACATACTCGCGTCCAATTAATCGTTTTCTGCGGGTTGCGTTATGGCTTTGGTTGTCGATGTCCTGGGGTAGTCAGTGTTTGGCAATGGAAGCGGCTACATCAGAGCTACAAAGGGGGCATCCGCACCTAAAAAATAACCCTTTTCAAGCGCCGAGTTTAGCTAGCAATGCTGCCGCCAATAACTTAGTAACCGCTGCGGTATCAGGAGATGGGCTCGATTTGCGTGGAATCTTGATGTCACCAAACAACCCCATGGTTAATGTTAATGGTGAGATTTTGGTTGTGGGTGATGTTATTGACGGCTATCGCTTACTGGATGTGACTGAAAAAAACGCAGTGTTCGAAAAACAGGAAAACCGTATCACATTAGAGTTATTAACTGAGCTCCCTTTGTGATTTGGAAGAAGCTTTGTCGATTTTATAAAGAGCTGACTATGATAAAAACAATAAAAATAAGTTTCGCAACGATGCTGCTGTCATTTATGCCTTTGCTAATGAGTGTTAGTTATGCAGATACGGCTAGCGGAGCCGTAAAGGGCGGCGAGAAAATCTCACTTTCATTGCGTGATGTTGAAATATCAGAAGCTATGCAGATGCTGTCACGCCAGCAACGGGTGAATATTCTGTTATCTGAAGGGGTGAGTGGCGAGATTTCAGTTAATTTGTATGGAATACCTCTAAGAGAGGCTATCAGAGCTATCGCAAATGCTGCCGGCTATGAGGTTGAAAAGCGAGGTGTTAATTATTTTGTAATAGATCGGGATGACGTGGGTAGTTATGTTGATAGCGGCACAACGCAAGTGCGGACATTCCGCTTGCGTTATGCCAATGCTGAAGATGTTAAGGGAATACTAGAAGAGTACGTTTCCGACTATGGAGCTATTACTGTGCTCAAGGAAAGAAATATCATTGTGGTGGAAGACACGCCGGAGTTTCTGCAGCGTATAAAAAGTCTTGTTAGACAATTGGATTTCCGTCCAAAACAGATTCTGATTGAGGCAAAGATCTTGGAAGTTACTCTGGATGACTCTGAAGCCTATGGTATTGAATGGTCTAAAATGTTCACCAGCGGGAGTGCTTCAGGGACAATTAGCCGCGGTATCCCGGCAAAAAACCTTAACGGTCTATTTCTGGAAGTTGTCGATGGTGACTTACAGGTTTTTCTTGATTTGTTGCAGACTGAGGGGCGAACTCGGACTCTCTCCACACCAAAACTATTAACGGTAGAAAACAAAACGGCATCTGTTATTGTCGGCGACCGGTTAGGCTACGTGAATACGGTTACGATAAATCAGGTGACCACTGAAAATACGGAATTTCTTGAGTCAGGTGTCATTCTGGAGGTTACGCCATCGGTGGATGAATTGGGCAGAGTATTGCTTAAGGTTCATCCTGAGGTGAGTACAGGTACAGTGACAGATGGTATCCCGTCACAAACAACCACAGCCGTTGATACGCATTTGTTAGTGCCTGATGGGGCAACTTCTTTTATCGGTGGTTTAATAAAAACTCAAATATTTAATGATCACACCGGAGTGCCGGTTTTAAGTAAAGTGCCGCTGTTGGGTAGACTTTTTTCGAGAGAGGAAAATCGAAAAATCAATACTGAAATTATTGTTATGATTACGCCAACTGTCGTTGATCCTGGTGAGGAGTTCTGGCAAAGGAAAGAGTCGGATAAGGTTGGGAGCTTTCAGGAGGAGTTTCCTGATGAATAAATAAGGTGCGGCTCAAACACTAGCGTTGATTGCCTGTTGCGGGAATATTTTTTAGCGGAGTAATTTTATAATTTCGTCGAATGACGTGTCGCAACGCAAAAATAAGTCCTTAATGTTTTTTTGATCGATCTGTGAATGTATAGCTACTTGCCAATTAAGGTAGTCCTCAATATATTTTTTGAATTTTATTAGTACCTTAGTGTGCTCTTCCGTATATGGGTTTTCTTTTGAATCCAGTATGCACAGCGTTCCAAAAACCTCGTCATTTGGCCAAAGAAGAGGGAAACCATAATATGAAATCATTCCCAACTTAATGTCTGGATTTTTATCCCACTCTTTATCTTTTAACGCATTCGGAATTAAAACACTCGACTTGGTTTTAACTACTCTTTCACAATAAAGACCACTCTCAAATAACACCTCTGAATCTCCAGCGGCATAGGGGTTCCCTTTAGATTCGCTAGAAAGAAAAACTTCTATATCGTTTGAATCAACCTTCATGATTAAAGCGGTAGGAACGGCGCACTTTATAGTAGAAAAATTTAATAAGGATTGCCATGTCTTTAAAGAGTCATCTGATATATTTATTTTGGACAAGTCCATACAAACGCTCTCATTAAAATATGCTTGTGGTTTCCGAAAATAAAAGTAACTTCTAAAAGGTAAAGACTAGCTAATTTAGTCCGGCTATTTACTCGGCAAGGAAAATAGCTTCAATAAACTATAAGCAGCGGCTCTAGTGGTCAAGTGAATTTTACCGTTACATGTTTGTATAAATAGGGCTTATTACAAAGCCCGACCACAACACCAGCCGCTGGCCCAAGCCCATTGGAAATTGAAACCGCCGAGGTGGCCGGTCACATCGAGAACTTCACCGATAAAGTACAGGCCCTTCACATTTTTAGTTTCAAAGGTTTTTGAGCTAATTTCGTTGGTATCAACCCCACCTAAGGTTACTTCGGCTTTTTTGTAGCCTTCGGTACCGCTGGGGATAAATTGCCAGTTTTGAAACAGCAGGGCGATGTGCTCCAGTTCGCTGTGTTTGTAGGTTTGCAGCGTTCGCTGGGTGTCCACTTCATGGCAGAAGCTGTTGACCACTTGCTGCGGAAAATACTGCTGCAGAATGGTTTGCAGCTGTTTGTTGGGCGAAGCTTGCTGATGGCTCTTCAGTTCATCGAATAAATCGATGTTGGGCAGGCAGCAAACGGTGATGCTGTTACCGGGTTTCCAATAGGATGAAATCTGTAATACCGCCGGACCACTCAGGCCTTTGTGGGTAAACAGGATGTTTTCATAAAAGGACTGTTCGTTGCACTCAAGGCGTGTTTCGATACTCACGCCAGCGAGGCCATCAAAGCGGGTTTTCTCCGGGCCATCAAAGGTGAAAGGTACCAGTCCTGGACTGGTCGCGGTTAGCTTTAAACCAAATTGCTGCGCGATGCGTAATCCAAAGTCACTGGCACCCATGGTGGGGAATGACATGGCGCCAGTGGCGATAACCACGGCATGGCTTTGAAAGTCTTCCAGCGGGCTGTTAATTAAAAACTCGCCGTCGTCGTTTTTCTCGATGCTCTGAATGCTGCAATTGAGTTTGATTTTAACGTCCAGTTTGGTGCAGCGTTCCAGCAACATATTGAGGATGGCTTCGCTTTTATTATCACTGAACAGTTGGCCGAGTTTCTTTTCCGTCCAGGGTAGGCCCGCGTTATCCACTTCGGCGATAAAATTCCACTGGGTATAACGTTTGAGCGCCGATTTACAGAAGTGCGGGTTGTTACTCAAAAAGTTGGCGGGTTCGGTGTAGAGATTGGTGAAGTTACAACGACCGCCGCCACTGATGAGGATTTTCTTCCCGGCTTTGTTAGCGTGATCGAGAACCAGAACTTGCTTGCCCTGTTCGGCCGCAGAAATAGCGCACATAAGGCCAGCTGCGCCAGCACCAATAATAATGACCTGTGAGAACATGGGTTGTAGCCGAAAGGGGGAAGACGGGGGGAGATGGCCCTGTGCTCGGTGTTAATCGATACAGGGCCGGAAAACTTATTCTTGGTCGCGGACTGCAGTGCTGCTGGCGACTTCAGCCGCCTGTGCGTCATCCAGTACGGCTTCTACAGTTTCTTCAGCAGGGCAGGGCTCTGTTTCGCTGTTCTTATTACAAACAAAGGCTTCTTCGACACGTTTTAGCCAGAGGTCGATATCTGCTTGATCGACTTTGCCAATCCAGGCTTTCTGAACCTGATAAAGGTGACGTTCGCCTTCGATCAGTTTGGTAACGAGTCGAGCGCTTGGCGCGTTCTTTTTCAGGCAGGTGGTGCGCCAGAAAATAGATGGGTAGCTGCCTTCTGCGTTGCGAGCTAAGTCAACGGACTCAAAGTCACGGCATTTGAGTTTGCCCTTTGTGTCACTCCATTCACGTAATTCATCCAAATTCTTTTGTGGTTTGTTGAACACGTTGAGTTCGTAGAAATCGTCGTAGGTTCTATTCTTGGCGCGCATTTCTTTGTTGAACCAAACCAGACGCTTGGAGTTGATAAGGTCTTTGTTGGAAACTTCCCAAACCTCAGGATCGGGTTGATATGTAATCAGCTTCTCACCTTCGGGTGGCTCGAGGCCAGCCAGTGCGGTGGTAGAAAAAATACCTGTTAGCAACAGGGAAAGAACAACACGGATTTTCATAAAATTGAGTACCTGTACAACGACTTGACCTTACATCGGG
>Ga0105356_10004670_pt1 | contig 13186 bp, 11 predicted proteins | sample GOMGulsemesocosm_3_FD_83502 | JGI IMG/M metagenome (GOLD analysis project Ga0105356, IMG submission 83502) | Methane-oxidizing microbial communities from mesocosms in the Gulf of Mexico - GOM9D Gulf of Mexico | ecosystem: Environmental > Aquatic > Marine > Cold seeps | place: Gulf of Mexico...
GAACCACAAATACCTTCGCGGCAAGAGCGACGTAGCGTCAAAGTCGTATCGATTTCGTTCTTGATCTTCAACAGCGCGTCCAACACCATAGGACCACAAGTATCCATATCCACTTCATAAATATCGGTACGTGGGTTCTTTCCCGTGTCGGGGTCAAAGCGGTAGATCTCGAAGCGACGGATATTTTTAGCGCCTTCTGGCGCCTTCCATACCTTGCCCTTCATCATGATCGAATTTGCAGGTAGTTTAAATTGAGCCATTTTTCATCTCCGCCTTAATATACGCGTTTCTTAGGTGGAACAACGTCACACTCATCGGTGAGCGTATACATATGTACAGGACGGTAATCGAAGTTCACATTGTGATCTTTATCAATCGTCGCGTAGGTGTGCTTGTGCCAGCTCTCATCATCGCGATCTGGGTAATCTTCGTGGGCATGAGCACCACGGCTTTCGTGACGAGCATAAGCGCCTTTGATGCTGATCATCGCTTGAGACATTAAGTTTTCTAGCTCTAATGTTTCAATCAAGTCTGTATTCCAAATCAATGAAGAGTCAGTCACTTTCAGATCCGCTAATTCCTTAGCCACTTCTTCCAGCTTCTCAACACCTTCTTTCAAGCTCTCGTCAGTACGGAATACCGCAGCGTGAGTCTGCATGATCTTCTGCATACGCAGACGAACGTCAGCGGTAGGCTTAGAGCCATTCGCACTACGCAGCTCGTCTAGGTGCGCCAAGGTAGCGTCTAATGCGGTAGTACCTACATCCCTATGGATAGAGCCCGGCGTGACCACTTCAGCGGCACGGTTTGCCGCAGAGCGACCAAATACCACCAAATCAAGTAGCGAGTTAGACCCCAAACGGTTTGCACCGTGTACAGATACACAAGCCGCTTCACCAATAGCCATCAAACCAGGTACGACCGCATCCGGGTCGCCGTCCTTAATATTGACTACTTCACCCTTATAGTTGGTAGGAATGCCGCCCATATTATAGTGAACGGTAGGAATAACCGGGATAGGCTCTTTGGATACGTCAACGCCCGCAAAGATTTTCGCCGACTCGGCAATACCAGGTAGACGCTCGTCGATGACTTCTTTACCCAAGTGCATTAGATTCAAGAAGATGTGATCTTTCTCAGGGCCTACACCCTTGCCATCACGAATTTCCATCGTCATCGAACGACTTACTACGTCACGAGAGGCTAAATCTTTAGCATTCGGTGCGTAACGCTCCATGAAGCGCTCACCTTCAGAGTTGGTTAGATAACCACCCTCACCACGCACACCCTCGGTGATCAAACAGCCTGCGCCGTAGATACCCGTGGGGTGGAACTGAATGAACTCCAAGTCCTGTAGACCAAGGCCGGCCCTAGCGACCATACCGCCGCCGTCGCCGGTGCAAGTGTGAGCAGAGGTAGCAGAGAAGTAAGAACGACCGTAACCACCTGTAGCCAATACAACCATCTGCGCGCGGAACACGTGAATCTTACCCGTCGCCATCTCTAGGCAGATCACACCGCGGCACTCGCCGTCGTCCATGATCAGGTCTAGAGCGAAGAACTCAACAAAGAATTCAGCGTCATGACTCAAAGACTGAGAGTACAAGGTGTGCAACATAGCGTGACCGGTACGGTCAGCCGCAGCACAGGTACGCTGCGCAGTACCTTCGCCGTAGTTAGTGGTCATGCCACCAAAAGGACGCTGATAGATTTTGCCCTCTTCCGTGCGCGAGAAAGGTACACCGTAGTGCTCTAGCTCGATAATCGCAGGAATGGCTTCACGACACATATATTCGATAGCGTCTTGGTCACCCAGCCAGTCTGACCCCTTGATGGTGTCGTACATATGCCAGCGCCAATCGTCTTCGCCCATGTTACCTAGTGCTGCAGATACACCACCCTGTGCCGCAACCGTGTGTGAGCGGGTTGGGAATACCTTAGTTACACAGGCGGTCTTTAAACCCTTCTGCGCCATACCAAAGGTAGCACGCAAGCCAGCGCCACCAGCGCCAACCACAACCACGTCATACTCGTGGTTGATAACTTCATAATCGTTGAATTTCTTATCAGACATTCTGCTATTCCTTAGGCCGCTACGGCAATTTTAAGCACGGAAAGAATGCTAACTACCGCCAGTGCAAAGCAGGCGAAGTTAAATAGCATTTTAATGGTCAATGCCAGTGCGTGGGGGCGTACATAATCTTCAAGCACCACCTGGAAGCCCAGGGCGCTGTGATAGAAAGTAGCAACGATCAAACAGATCAAAAGGGTCGCACTGCAAGGGTGGCCTACAAAGGCCTGCGCCTCTGCCTGGGTAACACCACCACTGGCTAGGCAAGCTACCGCGTAGCTAAACCATAGGACTAATGGAATCAGTGCTAGCGCCGTTAGACGCTGTGCGTAGAAATGATGGCCACCGCTCTTTGCAGAACCCATGCCACGTGCCGAACTTAAAGGGCTTTGAAAACTCATCGTATTCTCCTCTTAAGCCAAACAAGCCACTGCCCAAACACCGGCAGTTAGCAAAATAGAAACAACAATCGACGCAATACCCGTCTTGTCTGCTTTATCAACGTCAAAGCCGTAGCCCGCGTCCCAGAACAAGTGGCGGATGCCGTTGCACAAGTGGTAGTTCAAAGCGAAGGTAAAGCCGATCAAAACGACCTGACCATACCAAGCGCTAAGGCATTTCATAATGCAGTCATAGCTTTCACCGCCAGTAGCAATTGCTACTAATACGGCTGGCAGCAATATTGCACCAAATGACAAAGCTACACCCGTACCGCGGTGTAGGATGGAGAGCCAAGCCAGCATGGGCAGGCGATAAACCTGCAAATGTGGCGACAGTGGTCGGTTATCGTTAGACACTGATTCTCTACCTTCTTATATAGTTAAATGAAATTAAAAATCGATACAGCGGCCGCCCTTCTCCCAATCGCCAAAGCGAGTGGGTTCAGGGCCTTTAGGGCCACCGTATTCTTGTGTTTTTTCAGTAGAGGGAGTTGTCTGCGGCTTTGCAGCTTGCTCTTTCTCAGTCGCTATTTGGTTCTTGTTATCTGTATTGTCGGCCATTTTACGGCTCCAGAACCTAAAAGTGGCGCAATTTTACGCTAGTCGATCAGATCATTCAAAGTATTTAATGGCTGGGGGGATATTATGCGGATGGGGTGGTAATTGTGGTCAGCTCGTTCCTATACTCTGCGTAGCAATGCATATCTAACTGAACCTATGAACAACCTCTAAGCATGCAGCAAGACTAAGTCCCTTATGCGTTACCGCGCTGGAGCGTGGGAACGAGTTATTGAAGTTAGTATTTCAAACAGAAAAACATTATATGGTACTTTCAAAAAAACAAAATCAATTGATCCATATACGCTAAAATCCCCCAAACAACCAAAAACTCGGAACAAAAATGACCACCGTACTAGCCCCACTAGACTATTACACCCTAATTAAAGTCACCGGCAATGACGCCCAAGCTTTCTTGCAGAACCAGCTCAGTAATGACATCAAACTGGTCACCGAGACCCAGAGTCAGCTAAGCAGCTACTCCTCTGCCAAGGGCATGATGTTTGCCAACTTCCGCATCTTTATGCGTAATGGAGACTACTATCTACGCCTAGCCACTGACACAGTTGAACAAGTCACTAAGCGCCTGCGTATGTTTGTGCTACGTGACGATGTGCAGCTCACAGTAGCCGAAGACTTAGTACTGCTTGGCCTAGCAGGCCCTGACAGCCTATCCGCATTAGCAACAGCAGAGCTGTCAGCCCCCACTGAGACTGATGAGGTGACCGCATCAAACGGCACACAGGTCATTCGCTGCTTAAGCGCAGAAGGCGAAGACCGTTTTGAGCTAATCACCAATAATACTGAAATCCTAGGTGAACACTCAGCTGACAGCGACGCTTATTTAGCCAAGCAACTACGCTCCGGCGAAGCCTTTATCAGCCAAGCCACCTATGAGCAGTTTGTCGCCCAGAACCTCAACCTAGAATTAATCAACGCGGTGAACTTCAAAAAAGGCTGTTACCCCGGTCAAGAATACATCGCCCGCACCCAGTACCGCGGCCAAGTGCGCAGCCGCACTTACCTGCTCTCTGGCAATGCGGATATGCCCGCAGGCAGTCATTTGGCCACTCCCAACAAAGACGATGCCGACAGCATCGGCACCATCATCAACTCCGTAACAGACGGCGAGAAAACCATTGCCCTAGCCGTAGTTCGCAACAAGTCTATAGAGAAGCAAAGCTTTTCCCTGCAAATTAGCCCAGATACCGAGCTGTCAGTAATAGCGCTGCCCTACTCCCTTGAAGTAGAAGAAGCCTAAGCCGTGCGTGAGCAGCTACGCACCATCATCTTCGGCACTAGCACCCCAGCGGGTGCCCGTTTTGATCAACTGCTGATCCTAGTCATTATTGCCAGCGTATTGGCGGTGATGCTCGACACGGTTGACGGCGTCAGTCAGCAGCACGGCCAGTTATTGCTAATCGCCGAGTGGGCATTCACAATACTGTTTACCATCGAATACTTAGTGCGGATTTGGATCAGCGACCGCCCTGGCCGCTATATATTCAGTTTCTACGGCATTATTGATCTAGTATCTATACTCCCCACCTACCTCAGTCTGTTCTTTGTCGGTGCCAATTACCTGCTCATTATCCGCATACTAAGAGTGCTGCGCATTTTTCGTGTGCTCAAACTGGTGCAGTACAGTAAAGAGGCGCAAACCCTACTCATCGCCATGCGCAATTCACGGCGCAAGATCATTATATTTATGCTTTTTGTGGCCGTACTGGCCATGGTCTACGGCGCACTAATGTACCTGATTGAAGGCGCCGCCAGCGGCTTCACCAGTATTCCGCGCAGTATCTACTGGGCTATCGTCACCATCACCACTGTTGGCTATGGTGACATCACCCCCGGCACTCCACTGGGCCAAGCCCTCGCCTCCTTTGTGATGCTAACCGGTTACGCGATTATTGCTGTGCCCACGGGCATAGTCACCGCCGAGCTAACGGCGTTGAGCTACCGCATGAAGGTGCAAGAATGCGAGGCCTGCCACCTAGCCAGCCATGAGAAAGATGCAAAGCACTGTAAGCACTGTGGTGAGAAACTAGGCAGCGCTGAATAGCGCTGCCGAATAGACAAAAGCGTTAGTGCTTACGACGCTGCTTTCTTAAAACAGACTTCCACTGCCACATACCCACGTCCTCGCGAATATCAGCGCAGACCCGCAGTATGGAATCCAACTGCTGCTCATCTAGACCCGCATTCAGAGAGAAGCGTACGAGTGAACGTGTCCTCGGTGTTGCTGGTGGATAGAATGCCGAGCCCAAGATATTCTCCTCATCCAAACGATCACGCAGCACACCGGTGTTATTCACTACACCAGCTTCCAAAGCGATGATCTGTGAATGACTTTCAATGTTGTAGCCCAACTCAGACAGGCCTGCGCGTAGATAGGCTGCATTAGCGTGTAACTTCCAGCGACGGTGATCCGAATTTTTAATCAAGCTAAGCGTCGCCAGCAGTCCATCAATTTCATAGGGCAACATTGCCGAACTGAATATCGCCGGAAAGGCCAAAAATGGTAGCCGCTCACACACCTCTTTAGAGCCCAAGATTACCCCCGCACGACCTGCAAAGGCTTTCGCTAGACTCGAAGTAATAAAGTGTACTTGGCTACTTAGGCCGAGCTCTGCTACTAACCCTGCCCCCTGCGGGCCGTGTGTACCCAAGGAGTGAGACTCATCGACCACACTAATACAGTCATAGAGATTAGCCACTCGAACAATTTCTCGTAAAGGTGCTACAACACCTGTTGTACTAAAGATGGACTCAGTAAGCACCACCCCTGCCCCGTTTTTTTTCAACAACGACTCTAAGTGCCTCACATCATTATGCCTAAAGGCATGTACTGGCGCCCCCGTTTGCTTAACCCCCTCCCACAACGACATATGAGTGAACATGTCTATATACACGGGTATTGTCTCATCGGCGATGACCTGCATCAGCCCCACATTAGCCGCCCAGCCAGATTGGCATAACACCGCTGCAGGCATATACGAGAAACGCGCCATAGCCGATTCAAACTCGGCCTGCTTGCTATCCTCCCCTAAAAACACCGCTGACATCACCGTGCTTTTAGATTTATTTTGCAAACTGGCGACCTGAGCCCTACGAATACTTTCGTGTTGTGAAATATCCAAGTAATCGTTGCTTTGCAGCGTGATTGAGCGTGCATCGGCAGACCGGCCCACTGCCAAATAATTTCCAGTTAGCTGTGATTTATAAAGAATACTCTCTTGATGCTCTAATTTTTGTTGTAAAAAACAGGGCAAGCTCGGGCTGGGCCGCTCTCTATCTTCCCAATGAGAGGGCAATAGAGCCCCGCCATTGTGCTGACCTGTCGGATAGTACTTTTTGCAAATATTGTGTGAGTCTATAGTAGACATATCTCATTCCTGCTTTTGTATATTGATTTACAGTTGATACACCAGTAGTAACAACCCCCTTATACGCAGCACGACCCCTTAACTATTCTTCGCTCCATATATACACGCATAAGCTTGTTGCCAAAATCTAGTCATATCCTCATAATAAAAATATACGAACATAACTAGTTTGTCTGTTTTGTAATACACAATAAAAATTATAGATACGTCAGGAATAGCTTTATATGCAGGAACGCATCAGTTCAGGAGCTGTTGGTATTTTTGAGCATGCAAAAACGAACCTTATTGTTGTAGGGCTACTGTGTACCCTAGGCTTCCCCCTGTATTATCTAGTTTGGACTAGTGTATTTCCCCAGCCCTACGAAAATTTAGGTCTACGGATATTTTGCGCACTAATCAGTATCCCATGGATTCTTTACCCTTACTTCACAGGCTGCGTAAAACACTACTTCCCGTTTTATTTCTTTGTAACCGCCTTAATCACCATGCCTTATTTTTTTAGCTTCATGCTGCTAAAAAACGACTTTTCTGTTATCTGGGTCATGTCGACAATGGCCGGTTTATTCTTATTAATATTACTCATCTATAACTGGTTGCTAGTGACATCCATGATGGTTGCTGGCTTTGCTCTTGCCTATGCCACCTTAATACTCAATGGAGACACTGTTACTTTCAGTAACTTTTTACCAGAGTACATTCCTATTTTTGCTTTTGCCCTAGGCGGCGGAATTATTTGTAATACTCGGCACTATCGACTGCAGCACAACACCGAGTTACACGCCGAAACCTTGGAGCAAGAAGTAACCCTACGCACACAGGACTTACACCAAACAATTCAAGACCTCAAAAGCGAGCAAGCCAAAACAGAACAGGCCAACCAAGCCAAGTCCAAGTTTTTTGCCATGATGAGCCACGAACTAAAGAACCCTATGAATGGCATTATTGGTGTATCTAAGCTACTTCAACATGATGACCTAAGTAGTAAACAAGCGGAGTATGTTGGTATATTAGCTCAATCTAGTGACATGCTTAACGGCTTACTGGACGACATTTTAAACTATTCCAAACTAGAGGCAGGCGAAAGAAAAGTTAAAGAGGAAAGCTTTTCACTACAAGAGACGGTCAGCAACATTAGCGCTTTAACCTCGGTCAAGGCCCAAGAAAAAGGGCTAACGATCAGTATAGACATCGCCCCCAACACCCCGGACCATTTATTTGGAGACCTCTCATGCTTCCGTCAGGTTCTACTCAATCTGTTGAGCAACGCCGTTAAATTCTCAGCGCAAGGCACCATCAAACTTCACATTTTTAATGATTCCTTTGATAGCGAGAATATTACTCTGGAAACATCGGTAGTTGACTACGGCATTGGCATTCACTCCTCCAGTGAAGATAAAATTTTCACCCCCTTCAGGCAAGTAGACGAAACTACCTCTCGCGAATACGATGGCGCAGGCCTAGGCCTATCTATCTGCAAGCGATTATTGGAAGATATTGGTGGAGAGATTGACTATGTTTCCGAGCTTTGTAAGGGCAGTAATTTTTGGTTCAGGCAAAGCTTCACTCATGCCCCAGCTCAGACTACTCAGACTACTCAGACTACCCAGACTACCCTGCCCCCAAAAAACGCCACAAAGCATGTACTTGTGGTTGACGACAACAACCTTGGGCGCCTAACCATGTTACGTTTATTACAGCACAGCCACTTTCAAACAGTCGGAGCTGCAGATGGAATTGAGGCTGTCGTTCTTGCCGCACAACAGGATTTTGATTTCATTCTGATGGATATCAATATGCCTAGAATGAATGGCTTAGAGGCCACCCAAGCCATTAGAGCTCTCACTAACAAGAAAAAATCTAGCACGCCCATCATCGCTATAACAGGTAATATAGAAGAGAGTGAAGGCATGTATATTGAGGCGGGCATGAGCGCCATCATGCTCAAGCCCTTTGATATGAGTAAGCTACTAGAGGTTTTAGACAATCTAGCCATTAAGTAGTCTACACTATTCAGGAAGTCTGTATTTAACCACCCTAGCTAGTCAAGCAAGCTGCCATTATCCTCACCAAGGGCGGCGACTGTATAATCTGGCACCTGCCGCGCTAATGGGCTGCGAATAAAACCATTATCCGATAAAGCCCTCAGATAGCCTGCATTGGCTAGATTATTAGAATCCGCTACTAGGCTAACTGGCAACTTCAGCTGCTGAGCGAGACGTGTATACCAATGCTCCGCCGTTTGCCTCCTCAAAGCTCGCTGTAGCAGTATGCGGATAGGCTGTGACAACAGCGCACGCTGCATTGGATTCAAGCTGGCAAAGCGCTTCAAGCCACCGCCTAACTCCTCGCAAATCACTCTCCAGAAGTGCCCCTCATCGACAATGCCAATACACAGGTTACCGCCGCCTTTACACTTAAATACCCCATAGTGAGGCAAGGCCGGCAATATTCCCCGCGTTGCAAAATTAGCTATAGGCTTTTGCAACGCCTTTAGTTTCAGCAGGGGCTTAGGCAACTTGGCAAGCTGCTTATCCAGCATATTTATATCTGGCGTAGTCTGCTGCCAGACCTGCACCATATGCGCCAAACCGTCGGCCATAGGCATATCGATAAAGGCACCTTTTTTTGTCTTACCTCGCTCTAACAGGGTACTAACAATCGCCGAGTGGGCATACACACTTGTCACCATATCAGCTATAGGAATGGCGCACTCCTCAACGGAGCTGCGCTCACGCCGCCCGGCAAAGCCTATCAGGCCCGACATAGCCTGAAGATTAATATCGTGGGCGGGAATATCGCTCAACTCCGAGCTCTGTCCATAACCAGAAATACTGCAGTAAACCAATTTAGGGTTAATAACCTTAAGACTGGCATAATCTACCCCCAAGCGCTTCACCACACCCGGCCTAAAACTCTCTATAAACACATCAGCCGTTTTTGCCAGCTTGAGCAACTGCTCTCTATGCTCTGGGTCTTTTAAGTCTAGCGCTAAACTGTACTTGCCACCGTTGAGCTGCTGATAAAATCCAGGCATGGAACGCCCAAAATCAGGCTTAGCCGGGGATTCCACCTTGATAATCTTAGCACCCTGATCTGCCAATAGGCGGCTACAATAAGGGCCGGGTAAATTTTGGCTCAGATCAATAACCACCAAGCCCTCTAAGGCTCCCTTTTGATGTTCTGGCATAGTATTTTCCTGTTTATACGAAACATAAATTTAGCCGAAAGCTCACAACTAACCTAGAGCCAGAGCTACCAAATAAAATGTTTATTAATTTCAAAAAAAAAGCCCTCATCAAAGATGAAGGCCTTTTTATTTAGAGCGGGTTAAAGCTTAAGCAGCCGCTTCCCACAATACCGAGTCACCAGACTGAGTGATATTCAACATCATATCCGCATAGCGCTCTTCGACCTTGTTACGCTTAATTTTAAGCGTTGGTGTCACCATGCCTGTTTCAGGTAACCAGTCTTCTGCAGCAACCACTACACCACCAATCTTCTCATGATTAAGCAGCTGCTTGTTCAAGTCCTTGATATGCGCTTCGATAGAACTGTTTAACTCAGCCTGAGCTTTAGCTTGGCCTTGCTCAGTCAGTGTAACTACCAAGATAGGCTGAGCTAAGCCAATACCACCCAAGCAAATCTGCTCAAAGTCTTTAAACGAAGCCACCTTATTTTCAATCGGTGAAGGTGCAACATACTCACCCTTCTCTGTCTTAAAGATCTCTTTAGAACGACCTGATATGCTAACAAAACCTTGCGCGTCAACCGTACCTAAATCACCAGTACGATAATAACCATCTTCCGTTAAGGCCTCAGCAGTCTTATCTGGAGCCTTATAGTACTCCTTCATCAAGGTGGGGCTCTTAAACAAGATCTCGCCTTCTTCGCTCATCTTAAAGCCACAACCTTCCATAGGCAGGCCTACTGTACCCATCTTGTTTGCACCAGGGCGACCAATGCAGCCATAGGCAAAATTTTCTGTCATGCCGTAGCCTTCAAGGATTTCAACGCCAACCTTTTTATACCATTGCAGCAAAGCAGGCGAGATCGGTGCAGCACCGGATATCACCATGCGAGCTTCAGCCAGACCTAGCTTAGCGCGCAGCTTCTTAGCAACAATTTTGCGCAAAATTGGAATGCGCAGCAGTGTATCTAGCTTCTCTTGAGGCATCTTTTCCAAAATACCACCTTGGAATTTCTTCCATAGACGCGGTACTGAGAAGAATAAAGTAGGCTGAACATCACATAAATCGCGCTGGAATGTATTTAATGACTGAATAAAGTTAATTTGCCCGTTGCAATAGACGCTGGCTGTTCCAACCAACAAACGCTCAGCTACATGAGCCAGTGGCAAGAACGACAGACCGCGCTCATTTTCAGTCAACTCAAAGGACTCAATAGCCCGTGAGCCAACGAAGCGAGGTGCACGATAGCAATGTACCGCACCCTTCGGGTAACCCGTAGTGCCCGAGGTATAAACCATCGTCCACACATCTTCGTCATCGGGCACCGGGCTTTCAGCAAAGGGCTCGTTCGCCTCAACCAAACCCATTAGCTTATACTCGAAGTCGTCACGACTGAAATCGCCATCGGCTCCGTGGAAAGAAAGTGCAATCTGCTTCAGGTTAGTGGGCACCGCCGACTTCAGGCGTTCCCATACAGGCTTGTCTAACTTACCCACAAACAAGGCTTTCGCCTCAGAGTGCTCCAATACATAAGTCATAGTATCGGGAGTAAGGTCAAAATACATAGGCACGCTAACAAAGCCACCCAGCTGCAAGGCCAAATCAGTGATAATCCACTCTGCGCAATTTTTAGACAGAATAGCGACCTTGTCACCTTTTTCTAGCCCCATACCGTACAAAGCGGCAGTCAGGCGACGTACTCGGTAGCTTACATCAGCCCAAGTATAGTCGTGCCACACATTATCAATAGGTTGGCGCAGGTAAACGGAAGTGGGACGTTCCTTTTCCCAGTGATAAAACATTTCAATAGGAGCTTTGTTCTTGGCGATATCTACTAAATTCATAATCTTTTTGCGGTGCCTGTCTCGGATTCGAGTTTTATTTTCTTAACGAGCCCCCACACTGGAGCCCGAGCCTTATATTGAAAGCGGCTAAAGTAAGCAAGCTGTCGCCTGTCCCTCTACACACCCATGTCAAACGCTTTCAAAAGTGTATTATTATTAAGGCCCGTATTAAACCAGTGTTTGGCCCGATAATGAAGCCCTTAACCATAGCAAATCACTTTGTTGTCGCTGCAATCCATGGCGCGGCGTCTCAGGGCTTGCCCATATCCTTCATTTTAGAGGGCACAGGCATCCCCCCAGAGCTGTTGAATCAAGACAAGGCGCGAGTCAGCCCCGAACAGTTTGTGCTGCTGATTCAACGCATTTGGCATATTTTAGAAGATGAACTAATGGGTTTTGGCCCGGTGAAGAGCAAGCTGGGCAGCTTTGCCACCATGTGCCAGTTAGCCATACACAGTGAAAACTTGGAGCAAATGCTTAAGCGTGGCGCTCGATTTTACAGCTTATTTGAGCTCGTGCCTGCCATCAGACTGGAGATACACGGTAGCAGGGCCCGCCTAGTACTACAGAACGACGTTCTACCCAAAGACAAATATTTTTTTATTCAGGAGACACTACTGGTTATTTGGCATCGCACCGCCTGCTGGATGATTGATCAGCGCATCAATCTCAGCAAAGCCAGCTTTAACTACCCGGCTCCGGATCACCAGGAAGAATATAAATCTATATTTTATTGCCCAATTGAATTTAATGCCCAAGAGACCTATCTAGAATTTAATGCGGATATGCTGAAACAGCCGATCCGCCAAGATGAGCGCACCCTATCGAATTTCTTGCAAAGCTCTCCCGCTGATTTGCTCGCTAGACCCACCAAAGATGAAAGCTACAGCGGAAAAATACGCAGCTTAATCGGACGAGAAATTCACGGGGAGCTGCCCTCCTTTGCGGACATAGCCAAGCAACTGTTTATGACCCCGCAAACCCTGCGTCGGCGCCTAAAGTCTGAAAACACTTCTTACCAGGAGTTGAAGGATAATATTCGTCGCGATATTGCCATCTATTACCTCAGCCAACCTTCATTAGGCATTAACGACATTGCCAGCAAGGTGGGATTCACGGAGCCCAGCACCTTCCATAGAGCCTTCAAAAAGTGGACCGGGGTGACGCCATTGGCCTATCGACAGCAACACAAAAACCTATAGGGGCCAGCCTCACTAGTAAATACGTGCTTACCAAGGCAATAAAAGCTTGCTAGTGTAATAGCAATGAAGCGTAAAAAAGATCATATAGACACTGAAGAATTTAAAAATAATTCTTTATTTTCCAGCAGCTTAAGAAAACTTCTTAAAATAATTATTATCCCACTCTCAGCCCCGGCTGACCGCTATAGCTATCGGCTGCAGTTTGACCAGGCCAGTAGAAACATTGAAATAACCCTAGAACGTCTGGGCAAACTTCTCGCATTTCACCCAAGAAAAGCCACGGCAATACTGCAAGCTATTCACGCATGGCAGCAAGATTATTTTTCTGCCCAGTCAGCCACCAAAGACCTTGAGCTATACGACGTCTACACTGAGCAAGACCGCAGCATCCCCTTCTTGCCAGAAGAGGACATCATGTACACCTATATAAACACCCAAATTGCCATCATTGCCGAAGAGCTCGCCAAACGCATCAGCCACAAAGAAATCAAACA
>Ga0105356_10004674_pt1 | contig 13178 bp, 8 predicted proteins | sample GOMGulsemesocosm_3_FD_83502 | JGI IMG/M metagenome (GOLD analysis project Ga0105356, IMG submission 83502) | Methane-oxidizing microbial communities from mesocosms in the Gulf of Mexico - GOM9D Gulf of Mexico | ecosystem: Environmental > Aquatic > Marine > Cold seeps | place: Gulf of Mexico...
ATTATACAATCCTGCACTTGCAACCTTAACCACCATTAATTCGGAAGAAGCTAAAGGTGCAATTCTTAAAAGCGCTCAAGAAAGTAATGGCCATAAACAAGCCGCACATGTTGAAGCATTAGGTAATTTAAAACACAGTTCAGCCGTATCGTTTCTTGAAACACTAGCCGTTTCAGATGAAACTTTAACTCGTAAAACAGCTTTAATGGCGTTGGCTAAAATCGGATCAGCAAGTTCATATAACACGCTTACTACCGCTGCTAAAAATGCCAACTACACTGCCGAAGCTTCAGAAGCCGTATTGGCACTTATCCATTATGGGATTAATGTTGGGGATACAGCAATAGGCTTAGGTATTGCCAAAACATTATTAAAATCTTGTACTGCAGCATCTCAATTACATTTCAGATCGGCAGCACTTCAAATTTTAAACACCTATACCAATAACGATATTACTAAAACATTAGTAAAAGAGTTTAAAAATGACAATCATAACTATCGAGGTGCCGTCATAGAATTAGCGAGTAAATATTTATCTGCCGAGGCAACGTCTAAATGGGTGAAAGTTTATAAAAAATCACCTGCTGCTGCAAAATCGCAAATCGTAGGTATGCTAAGAAGTAGTGAAGCTCCAGCCGTATTAGTAAAGTGCATTTTACCTGCTGTAGCCAGTAGTGATGCCCAATTAAGAATTGCAGGAATTAAAGCCTTAGCATTTCAAAATAAAGCCAATGCACTTCCAGCAACCTTAAACGCTTTAAAAGCAGCAACAACTTCTGAAGACTTCAACGCTTTACAAGCCACCTTATTGAAACTATCTGCTTCAGAAGATACTTCTAAACTGGCTGACAATATTGCGCAAATGAATGCCGAAGGCAAAGCGGTTTTAGTAAATGTATTAGCTGCTCGTAATGCCAGGTCTCAGTTTCAAAAAATAGCATCATTGTTAGATGCTAATAATGACACCGTAAATGCTTCCGTATATAAAGCCTTATCATCTATCGCGTCTGCAGCACATATTCCGCAGATTTTAGAGCTTTTAAATACGATTGAAAGTGAACAAGATCTTGAAAGCATTCAACAGGCTATTATTACCGTAATAGACAATTCAAAAGATGATTTTTCGGAAACCATTATTGCCGCATATAACAGCATTTCAAATAAAGAAAAGGTGCTACCAATTTTACCTGCACTACAGTCTGCTTCGGCTTTACAATTAGTAACTAAATCCTTAAACTCTGGAAACTCAAAGGAACAAGCCTATGCCATAAAGGCGTTAGGTAACTGGAGAAATAACGATGCCGTTTCGCACTTATTCAAGGCTGCAAGCGCAACACAAAGCTCTAAGTTACGCTCTAAAGCATTCAATCATTACCTCTCACAAGTTCAAGCCTCTAGTTTTCCTGATGCCCAAAAATTGTTACTCATTCAAAAATTAATGCCGCATCATAAAAGCCTTAATGAGCAGAAACAAATTATAAGAAGTGCGAGAAGTATTAAAACCTTTTTGTCTTTAATTTTTGTATCCAATTATATAGATACTGAAGGCTTAACTACAACGGCTTCTAACACTGCGATTAGAATTGCCCTACCAACACCAGGTAAAAAAGACGGCTTGAGCGGTGATATTGTAAGAACTATTGTTTCTAAAGGCATTGATAACCTTAACGGACCAGATAGTCAATACATCAAAATCGACGTTAAAGAATTTCTAGATAACATGTCCAATGAAAAAGGATTCGTTTCTATGTTTAACGGTAAAAATCTTGACGGTTGGCAAGGACTTGTAGAAAATCCGATTGCCAGAGCTAAGATGTCTGAAAAGCAACTTGCAAAAGCACAAGCAAAAGCCAACGAACAAATGTTGAGAGACTGGTTTGTTAAAGATGGTGTCATCGGTTTTAAAGGTGAAGGCTATAATAATATTTGTTCTATCAAGGATTATGGTGATTTCGAAATGTTAGTGGATTGGAAAATTACTAATGGAGGCGATAGCGGTATCTATTTAAGAGGTACACCTCAAGTTCAAATTTGGGATACTGCACTTGTAAAAGTTGGTGCTCAAGTTGGAAGTGGCGGACTTTACAACAATCAGAAAAACGAACGTATTCCTTTGGTTGTTGCAGATAACCCTGTAAATGAATGGAATACTTTCCGTATAAAAATGGTTGGAGAACGTGTTACTGTACATTTAAATGGTGTATTAGTAACTGATAATGTTGCCTTAGAAAATTACTGGGATAGAACCCTTCCAATATTCACACGAGACGCTATAGAACTACAGGCTCACGGAGAAGATTTAGGGTTTAAAAATGTTTATGTTCGTGAAATTACTTCGGGTGATGTCTTATTATCTGAAGAAGAAAAAACAGCAGGTTTCAAATCTTTATTTAACGGAAATGATTTAGACCATTGGATAGGAAACAAGACCGATTATTTGGTTGAAAATAATGAATTAGTGGTACGCCCAGAACAAGGGGGTCACGGTAATTTATTTACTGCTGAAGAATATTCAGATTTTAATTTCAGATTCGAATTCAAACTAACGCCTGGAGCCAATAATGGTTTAGGAATCCACGCCCCTCTAGAAGGTGATGTGGCTTATGTTGGAAAAGAATTACAAATACTTGACAATACCGCATCCATTTATGCCAACTTAAAACCTTACCAATATCACGGTTCTGTTTATGGCGTACTTACTGCAAAGAGAGGACATTTAAAACCAGTTGGCGAATGGAATTCTGAAGAGGTTATTGTTAAAGGTGATCATATAAAAATCATTTTAAATGGAACTGTAATTTTAGACGGTAACATTAAAGAAGCCACAAAAAATGGCACATTAGATCAAAAAGAACATCCTGGATTAAAACGTAATAAAGGCCATATCGCATTTTTAGGTCATGGCTCTGAATTACAATTCCGAAATATTAGAATAAAAGACCTTAGTCATTAAAAATATTCTATTTTTATCTGCGTTTTAATTTTTAAATCTGAATTCCCCAAAGGATTTTATCTTTTGGGGAATTTTCAACATATACCCTATTAAATGAAAGAAGGAAAACAAACTGAAAATTATGATGCTATAGTTATTGGCACAGGAATTTCAGGAGGTTGGGCTGCCAAAGAATTGTGTGAACAAGGTCTTAATACTTTAGTTTTAGAACGTGGCCGTATGGTGAAACATATTGAAGATTACCCTACAGCACATAAAGATCCTTGGGATTTTAAATACAGAGGGATGACTAGTGCTAAAGACGCTAAAACACAAGAAAAACAAGCAAGAACAGGTTATACGACTAACGAACCAAGCAAACATTGGTTTGTAAATGATCTAAAGCACCCTTATAATGAAGAGAAACGTTTTGATTGGATTCGTGGCTATCATGTTGGTGGGCGATCTATAATGTGGGGCCGACAAACCTTACGTTTGAGTGATTTAGATTTTGAAGCCAATAAAAAAGAAAATATTGCCATTGATTGGCCAATTCGATATAAAGATATAGCCCCTTGGTATGACAAAGTAGAAGAATTTATTGGTGTAAGTGGTGAGAAACTCGATTTACCACAATTGCCAGACGGTATTTTTTCACCCCCTATGGAATTAAATTGTGTGGAAAAAGAATTCAGAAGCAAAATTACAGACACTTACGACAACAGACATCTCATTATGGGGCGTTTTGCGCATTTAACAGGCGATAAAAAGCATGAAGGGCGTAGTAATTGCCAATACCGAAATAGATGTATTAGAGGCTGTCCTTATGGCGGATATTTTAGTAGTAATTCTTCCACCCTTCCCGCAGCTGAACGCACAGGAAACATGACCCTTAGACCAAATTCAATTGTAAGTAGAATTATTTATGACGAGACTACCAAACTAGCAACTGGTGTTGAAATTGTGGACACTTTAAGCGGTGAGAAAATAATCTTCTCTACAAAAGTAGTTTTCTGCTGTGCCTCTACTGTTGGGAGTACCGCAATTTTACTCAACTCAACATCCAAACGCTTCCCAAATGGTTTGGGGAATGATAGCGGTGAATTGGGGCATAATTTAATGGATCATCATTTTAAAGTAGGTGCAACAGCAACCGTTGAAGGTTTCGATGATAAATATTATAAGGGTCGCCGACCAGCAAGTTTTCATATTCCGAGATTTAGAAATTTAGGCGATCAAAAAACCAAGCAAAATTATTTGCGAGGTTTCGGGTTTCAAGGGAGTGCCAGTAGATCAAAGTGGCAACGTGCCATCAAAGAATTGAGTTTTGGGGAGGAATTAAAAGAAGACCTTTTAAAACCTGGGCCTTGGACCATTGGGATGACCGCTTTTGGAGAGTGCTTACCATACCACGACAATAAAATGCATCTTAATTATGATAAATTAAATGAATGGGGAATGCCTACGGTGACTTTCAACTGTGAATTTAAAGACAATGAAAAAGCAATGCGAAAGGATATACAACAAGAAGCCATTAATATGTTCAAAGCTGCTGGATATAAGAATGTAAAAGGCTATGACAACCCCAGTTTTCCGGGGAATGCAATTCATGAAATGGGAACTGCAAGAATGGGGCATGACCCACAAACATCTGTACTCAATAAAAACAATCAAGTCCATGCAGTGCCAAATGTTTATGTTACTGATGGTGCTTGTATGACCTCATCTCCTTATCAGAATCCATCTCTTACTTATATGGCATTAACTGCAAGGGCAGCAAATCATGCTGCAGAACAATTAAAAAACCAGACCTTCTAATTATGAACAGAAGAGACTCGCTTAAAACCATGTCGCTTTCGTTAGGATATGCCGTTGCAACACCTACTTTAATGCAATTACTAACTGCCTGCGAAGCAGATAATACAACTCGGTGGAAGTCTCAATTTTTAAGTCAGAAAGAGGCATTGGTTGTAGATCAACTTGTGGATGTTATATTACCCACTTCAGAAACAGTTGGAGGATTGGATGTTGATATCCCTCAATTTATTGATCTTATTATAAAAGATATCTTACCACAAAAAGAACAAAATAATTTCAGAAAAGGGTCTGAAGCTTTTCATAATAAATTCAAAGACATTTATAGGAAAGACGTATTAAATGGTACAAAAACAGAATTTACAACCCTGCTTACAACCTATTTTAAAATAACACCAGAAAAACAAGCGCTTGTTTTTGAAATGATGAAGCAAGAGGTGATGGAAACCACAGAAAGCTCCACTTACTATATCTATAAATATTTAATTTGTATTCGACATTATGCCTTAGTGGGCTATTATAGCTCAAAACATGTAGGCACAGAAATATTAAACTACAATCCTGTTCCGGGTGGGTTTGAAGCTTGTGTTCCAGTAGGTGATGTTGGAAATGTATCTTCAATTTAACAAATAAAACAAAGATTGCAATAAATCAAAGTTTTAAAGGTATCGTGATTCTTATTTTTTCTATTTTTAAGCATGGCAAATCATCAGATGCTTTCGATTAAAAACCTCTCTATTTCGTTTTTCAATAATGGAGTAGAAAGTCCTATCATAAAACGTATTTCATATGCCCTAAACGAAAATGAAATATTGGGCATAGTAGGCGAATCGGGAAGTGGAAAATCTGTATCTTCATTAGCTATTGCGGGATTATTACCAAAAGGTATCAGTAAAATTACAGATGGCGAAATTTATTTTGATGATCAGGATTTAACACAGTTATCCACTAAATCATTTCAGAATATAAGAGGCAGGGATATTGGGATGATATTTCAAGAACCCATGAGCTCCTTAAACCCTTCCATGACTTGTGGAAATCAGGTTTTGGAAATTATCGAACAGCACTTAACTTTAAACAAACGCAAGGCTAAAGAAAAGGTGCTCTCGCTTTTTGAAAATGTAAAACTCCCCGATCCTAATACGGTTTACAACAAATATCCTCATGAGATTTCTGGTGGACAAAAACAACGTGTCATGATTGCTATGGCGATCGCATGTAAACCAAAACTATTAATTGCAGACGAACCAACTACTGCGTTAGATGTAACGGTTCAAAAAGACATTATTAGCCTTTTAAAATCGCTACAGAAAGAGCATGGTATGAGTATCATTTTTATTTCTCATGATTTATCTCTTGTTTCAGAAATAGCAGATCGTGTTTTAGTAATGTACAAAGGTGAAATAGTAGAACAAGGGACGTCTAAAACAATTTTCAAATCACCTCAACATATCTATACCAAAGCATTGATAAACTCAAAGCCGTCTCTAGATTTTCGATTAAAACAATTGCCAACCATTGACGATTATATTAATAACACCACATTAGACACCATCATTACTAAAAATCAACGGCAAGAATATCATAATGAAATATATACCAAACCTCCTTTATTGGAGGTTCGAAATATTGAAAAAGAATATATCTCTACACATGGTTTTTTTAATAAAGAAACCTCCTTTAAAGCCGTAAATAATGTTAGTTTTAAACTTTACGAAGGTGAAACATTAGGCCTTGTAGGCGAATCTGGCTGTGGAAAGTCGACCTTGGGAAATGCCATACTTCAATTAGATAAAGCGACAGCAGGACAGATCCTGTATAAAGGAAAAGATATTACAACATTAAAGCCTAAGGCTTTAAGAGCTTTGCGAAAAGATATTCAAATTATTTTTCAAGACCCTTACTCCTCTTTAAATCCAAGAATTCCTATAGGAAAGTCAATTATGGAGCCTATGAAAGTGCACAAATTATATAGGAATAATGCAGAGAGAAAAGAGAAAACAATTGAAATACTAGAGCGCGTAGGCTTATCGGAAGCGCAATTTGATCGCTATCCACATGAATTTTCTGGTGGACAACGGCAACGTATTGGTATTGCAAGAACTATTGCCTTACAACCAAAACTCATAGTCTGCGACGAATCGGTTTCTGCATTGGATATCTCTGTACAGGCACAGGTATTAAACTTATTAAATGAATTAAAGGCTAAATTTGGTTTTACCTATATTTTTATTTCACACGACTTAGCCGTTGTTAAATACATGTCCGATCAATTATTAGTAATGAACCAAGGTGAAATTGAAGAATTTGGTGATGCCGATGCAATTTATAATGCTCCAAAAAAAGCTTATACCAAAGCATTAATTGATGCTATCCCAAAAGGATTATAGCCTTAACATTCCCAAAGATTTATTAAATAACACGAATAATGGATTGGAATTTTAATGCCATAGTTGTTGTCATGTCGAGTGATTTTTCAAAGAAAAATAGTATCGAGAAGTAATTTTGTTTGAAAACAAATAAAGTTCTTATCCTTAAATTACATCAAATAAAAAAAGACTCCTCGGGAGTCTTTTTTTATTTGAATGTTAGTGGAATAAATTCAAATCTAAATGTTAGGTTAAGTTCATGGTAGATTTGGTAAATCTTTATAAGTTAAATTCATGATAGATTTGGGAATCTATTTAATGTTGTTTGGTTTATTTGGGCAAGACAAATATGAAACATATATTTCAATAAATCGCTCAAAAGCAATATTTATCGATGAAATACACAAAACTTTAACATTTTAAGCCTATTTATGCTACTTTCAGAACTGTCACGAAAGTACTTTCATCATTTGAATACATGTTTTAAAGAGAAAATCGGAACCTAGAAAGCCCCGATTCATATAATAAAGACATTAAAATGATACATTCATAAACCGTAAAACAGTCTTATTAAACTGCTTTATCGTTTAATTTTAAATGGGACTACAAAGTCATTTCAGGGATATCACCATCTACAATTAAATTTCCTGCCGTGGCATTTTTGATCTCTTCAACAGAAACCCCTGGTGCGCGTTCTAAAAGTTTAAATCCGTCTGAGGCTACTTCTAATACAGCAAGATTCGTAACCACCTTTTTCACACAACCAACACCCGTTAGGGGCAATGAACAATTTTTAAGCAATTTTGAATCCCCTTTTTTATTGGTATGCATCATTGCCACAATAATGTTTTCTGCACTAGCCACTAAATCCATGGCGCCTCCCATACCTTTCACCATTTTACCGGGAATCTTCCAGTTGGCAATATCCCCATCTTGGGAAACCTCCATTGCACCAAGTATTGTAAGGTGTACGTGCTGTCCTCTAATCATAGAAAAACTTAAAGCAGAATCAAAAAAACTAGCTCCTGCCAATGTTGTAATGGTTTGTTTTCCTGCATTAATAATATCGGCATCCTCTTCACCTTCAAAGGGAAATGGTCCCATTCCTAAAACACCATTCTCACTTTGAAACTCCACATCAATATCTGCTCTAACAAAGTTTGCCACTAATGTGGGAATCCCAATACCCAAGTTGACATAATAACCATCCTGAACTTCTTGTGCTATGCGTTTTGCGATTCCGTTTTTATCTAACATATTTTAAATTTTAAGTTATGAGTGCGCTAGAGTACTTCAAGTTGTTCTTAACTTTAGGCTCTTTTAACTTTAGTTACACATTTAACTTTTTGATCTAACCGTGCGCTGTTCTATACGTTTCTCATAAGTCTCTCCCTGAAAAATACGTTGCACAAAAATCCCAGGAATATGGATGTGATCTGGATCCAAAGTCCCAACAGGAACCAATTCTTCAACCTCCGCAACAGTTATTTTTGCAGCACCACACATATTCGGATTAAAATTTCTTGAGGTCCCTTTAAAAATTAGATTTCCTGCCGCATCTCCCTTCCAAGCTTTTACAAAGGCAAAGTCGGCTTTAAACGCATGTTCTAAGACATACATTTTTCCATTAAACGCTCTCGTTTCTTTACCTTCGGCAACTTCAGTACCATAACCTGCCGGTGTATATACCGCCGGGAATCCAGCTTGAGCCGCTCTACAGCGCTCTGCAAGTGTGCCCTGAGGGATAAGCTCCACATCCAATTCACCACTTAACATTTGCCGCTCAAATTCATCATTCTCTCCAACATATGACGAGACCATTTTTTTTATTTGATGATTTTGAAGTAATAAACCAAGTCCAAAATCGTCTACCCCTGCGTTATTGGATATACAAGTTAGACCTTTAACACCGAGTTTAACCAATTCGGCAATTGCATTTTCTGGTATACCACATAAGCCAAAGCCACCCAACATCATGGTCATATCGTCTTTAACTCCTTGTAAAGCAACACTAATATTATCCACCTTTTTATGTATCATCTAGACTAAATTTTAAAACTGAAATTTACAAAATAAAAAAGCCATTCTAAAAAGAATGGCCTGTGATTTTGATGTTGAAAGAGTCCTTTAAAAAAAGTCTATTTCTGGGTCGTCATCTTCCGCATCTTTAAGTTTCTTTTTGAGATCATCTTCAAATATGTCGCAGTCAAGCTCAATAGATAAATTTTCCGGCTCCTCAAATGGCTCTTTGGACACCTCTAATGATTCATCATTGTAACAAGACTTCATATACAAGGCCCAAATTGGTAATGCCATGGCTGCGCCTTGCCCATACCTTGTGGTTTTAAAATGCGCTGCTCTATCTTCGGCACCTACCCAAACACCAGTCACTAAGTTTGGTACCATTCCCATAAACCATCCATCACTCTGGTTTTGAGTCGTTCCTGTTTTTCCTGCAATTGGATTATCAAATTCATAGGGATACCCTGTAACGATCTCTTTATATACGTCCTGATCTGCAGCTGAAAAATGTCGTAATCTTCCTCCAGAACCACTATTTGTAACTCCTTCTAACAAATTTACAGTAACATACGCGGCCTCTTCACTCAATACATCTCTAGTTTCAGGTGCAAATTGAAATAAAATCGTTCCATTTTTGTCCTCAATTCTTGTCACCATTACGGGTTTTGTATATACTCCTTTATTGGCGAATGTAGAATAGGCGGCTACCATTTCATAGACACTTAAATCTGGGGTTCCTAATGCAATTGAAGGCACAGGCAAAATATCTTGTTCTACACCTAAATTATGGGCCAAATCAATAACGGGTTGTGGCCCAATTTCATTTATTAGTCGCGCCGAAATTGTATTCACAGAATTTGCCAAAGCTTCCTTTAAGGTTAAAAACCCAGAATAATTACCTCCATTATTCTTAGGTGACCATGGTTCAGGATTCCCGTATTTATAAGCTTCAATTGTTATTTGAGATCTTGGAAATGTATCACAAGGTGATAAATGCAATTGATCTATTGCAGCGGCATACACAAAAGGCTTGAATGTAGATCCTATTTGACGTTTTCCTTGCTTCACCATATCGTATTGAAAATGCCTGTAATTCACCCCACCAACCCAAGCTTTTACATGTCCTGTTTGCGGTTCCATAGACATCATCCCTGTACGTAAAAAAGACTTATAATATCGCATAGAATCCATTGGGGTCATGGTGGTATCTATTTCGGAGTACTCACCATTCTTCCATGAAAAGACGGACATTTTTACTGGTTTATTAAAGGATGCTTTTATGATGTCATCATCAATCTTCAGGTCATATTTCATATGTCTCCAACGCTCTGATTTCTTAATCGCTCCTCTCATTAAGGTGTCTATCGCTCCATGAGTAAGGTCCAAAAATGGTGTTGTTGGATTTCGTTTTTTTGTGTTTTGATTAAAGAACTCTGCTTGCAACTTTGGCATGTGCATCGCTACAGCTGCTTCTGCATATTTTTGCATGCGTGAATCTATAGTTGTATATATTTTTAAACCGTCTTTATAGATACTGTATTTGGATCCATCTGGTTTTCTATTGCCATCTTCATTTACCCAATCTTTCATGATTTTTTGTAAATAGCCTCTAAAATATGTAGCTGTACCATCACTATGTGATTGTGGTGTATATCTCAGTCCCAATTCTAATTGTTGAAGTGAATCTTTTATAGTGTTTGAGATATATCCGTAGCGCTCCATTTGAGCCAATACCACGTTTCTTCTGTTTTTTACACCAACGGGGTTTCTTAATGGGTTATAGAACGATGAATTCTTAAACATACCCACCAACATTGCCGATTCTTTGATGTCCAACTCCATTGGGTTTTTATCAAAATAAATACTGGCCGCACTTCGAATGCCATCCGCATTATTTAAAAAATCGTAAATATTAAAATACTGTGCTATAATTTCATCTTTGGTATATTGACGTTCTAAACGTGTTGCAATGACCCATTCTTTAATCTTTTGGGTATATTTATCCCATCCTTTAGATCTAACGCCAACAAATAATTGACGTGCTAACTGTTGCGAAATAGTACTTGCCCCTCCTTTTTTACCTAAAAAAGCGAACGCTCTTATGGTCCCTCGTGCATCAATACCGGCATGATCACGAAAACGAGCGTCTTCGGTAGCAATTAGGGCATCAATCAAATGTTGGGACAATTCTTTATAATCAACCGGAGTTCTGTTCTCTTTTAAATAAAAATTCCCTAAAGTTTCGCCATCAGAAGATATTATTTGTCCAGCAAGATTAGTCGTTGGGTTTTCTAATTGAGTATGGTCCGGCATTTCTCCTAATACACCCCATCCTGCAAGCTTAAACACCAAAACTATACTTAGAATTCCAATAGAAAACAATATCCAAAACCACCGTACGTATTTTGAAAAACTTAAGGTTTTTCCTGCTTTCTTTTTTACTGCCATTTTTGATTATTAATTTGGGGTATGTTCTATTCGAAATCCTATGTCTGTAATTCCTTTAAGGTTTTCAACGCCTTTAATTTTTCCGTTTTCACGCATGGCATGTTGAATTTTGACTTCATAATCTCCACTTTCTGAAAACACAACACCTTCTTTATACCACAATTTATTTTCTTTCATATCAGAAAAGCCTGTGCCTAAAAATTCACCGTTCGGCTTTGCCATCATATATTCAAGTGTGTCTTTAACTCTTTTTCCATGTGGAAAATTCATTTCAACTATTAAAAACAAGTTACTAAACTTATAATCGCTTGTATTTCTAACATTTACAAATAGATTATAGGGTTTTAAAGAATCTGGTGGCATTATTTTAAATGATATCACCGAATCTTTATGCCATTGATTAGGAACGGATTTATAGGCATCAAACACTCTATTTGAGTCACATGATGTCAACCCTAAAACTAGGATTACAAAAAACAAACCAAATTTATTTTGCATTATTCTTAGGCTTTCTTTTGTTTCTGTTCCTATTATTTCTACGTTTCTTTTTGCCTTTTGGACTATCGAAGCGTGTTAAACTATCTTGACCTACAACGTTTTCAAAATCAGTTTTAGTGTCTTCTATAAGCTCTTCTTCATATTCCTCAAGGCTTACAGCCTTTTTCTTTTTGGAATTTAAATTTATGATTTCGTTAGCTTGAGCAGTAGTTAATTTATGCCAATTCGACCATTCACCTTCATATGCATACCACATATGTCCTTTAAAAATATCTGTTTTTTGGCATACCGCAACCCCTTTTTCTGTTTGAAGTTTGATTTCAGTTTTAGGGAATTCCTTTAAAGCATCGAGATAGGTGTCTAACTCATAATTTAAACAACACTTAAGTTTTCCACATTGTCCGGCTAACTTTTGCGGATTTAAGGATAATTGCTGATAACGCGCTGCAGATGTACTCACTGAGCGAAAATCTGTTAACCAAGTTGAACAACATAATTCTCTCCCACAAGAGCCAATACCTCCAAGTCTAGCAGCTTCCTGGCGAAAGCCTACTTGTTTCATTTCAATTCTGGTACGGAATTCTTTTGCAAATAATTTAATGAGCTCTCTAAAATCTACACGCTCTTCTGCTGTATAATAAAAGGTCGCTTTACTAGCGTCTCCTTGATATTCAATGTCGGAAATTTTCATTTGCAACTTCAGGTCAATAGCAAACTGTCGTGCTTTCACCTTCATTGTTTCTTCTTTATCGCGAGCACCTGACCAAATATCAATATCTCTTTGTGAAGCTTTTCTATATACTTTCAGGATTTCCTCAGCTTCTTCGCTTATTTTTTTGCGCTTCATTTGAACTCTTACAAGTTCCCCTGCAAGTGTAACCATTCCTACGTCATGACCGGCTTGGGCCTGAGTGGCCACAACATCACCAATGCTAAGAGAAATATTTTCAGAATTTTGATAGTAGTTTTTTCTGCCGTTTTTAAAACGAACCTCAACCCAATTAAATGGTTTTTCACCATTGGGGAGCGACATGTTAGAAAGCCAGTCAAAAACAGTAAGTTTATTACAACTATCTGTTCCGCAAGTACCATTA
>Ga0105356_10004677_pt1 | contig 13173 bp, 9 predicted proteins | sample GOMGulsemesocosm_3_FD_83502 | JGI IMG/M metagenome (GOLD analysis project Ga0105356, IMG submission 83502) | Methane-oxidizing microbial communities from mesocosms in the Gulf of Mexico - GOM9D Gulf of Mexico | ecosystem: Environmental > Aquatic > Marine > Cold seeps | place: Gulf of Mexico...
GTATTTTTCTTATGCCCAAGCCGGAAATCCATATATGGGAGTTGGAAGAAATCTGGCTTATACTAAAAGTCAATTTTTTAAGGTAAATGGATTTATAAAACATATAAAAATTAAATCGGGTGACGATGATTTATTTATCAATGAAGTTGCTACAAAACAAAATACCACGCTTAGCCTATCTAAAGAAAGTTTTACAATATCAGTACCAAAAACAAATTTCTCTAGTTGGATACAACAAAAAAGAAGGCACATTTCAACTGCCAATCATTATAAATTTAAAGACCAGGTTTTATTGGGGTTGTTCTATATGTCTCAATTCCTTTTTTGGTTTGTTGCCATATTACTTCTTTGTTTCAACTATAAAATAGAATATACAAGTGGTATCATAGCAAGTAGATTTGCCTTTTCATATCTTGCTATTGGTCTATTTTCAAAAAAACTGAATGAAAAAGATTTAATAATCTTAGCTCCTATTACAGAAATTACGCTTATTTTTATACAGTTAATTGTTTTTTTTAAAAACAAAATCGCTACTCCTAAAAATTGGTAAAAAATTAAAGAGCAACACTAATAAATAATGACAGAAATAATTAGGCAATTAATTTCAGATGCCAAAACAGGTAAACAATCTGCTTTTAAAGCCTTACTTAACCATTATTGGAATGACATATATATGTTTCAACTTTCCAAAACGAATGACGAGAATGAAGCTGAAGATATCACCATACAAACATTTTCAAAAGCATTTGATAAAATAGCTTTGTACAAAGAATCTTTCAATTTCAAAACTTGGCTTTTATCCATTTCTAAAAATTTACAAATTGACGAAATGAGAAAGACCAAAACTGAAACGATTTCTTTAAATACAAGTATGGATACTGTATATGAAATTACAGATGATGCTCCTTCTCCCGAAGACCAGCTTATTATTGATCAAAATCTAGCACAATTATTAATTTATATCAAGCTTTTAAAACCTCATTATCAAAAAGTAATCAACCTAAGATACTTCCAAGAACTTACCTATAAAGAAATAGCAATACAACTAGATGAACCTATAAATAACATAAAAGTAAAGCTATTGAGGGCTAAAAAATTACTTTCTGAGATCATAAAAAACAAAAACTCTTAATTCCAATAGGCCAATTGGCCATATTAGTCTCAAAAACTTATTATAAATTATTATTTAAACCTCAATAGACACATAGGATATATGATAAAAATAGTAAGATCTTTAGGTCCTGGTTTATTATTTGCAGGTGCAGCCATTGGTGTTTCACATCTTGTTCAATCAACCAAAGCTGGTGCTGAATTTGGTTTCGGTTTGCTTTGGGCTTTGATACTTGTACACCTTTTTAAATACCCCTTTTTTCAATTTGGACCAAGGTATGCTTCAGCTACCGGTGAAAGCCTTCTAGACGGCTATAAAAAATTGGGAAAAAGTGTTTTGGTCATTTACTTTATTCTGAATATTGCCACGATGTTTACAATACAAGCAGCCGTAACCATTGTAACAGCAGGATTGGCAGCCAACTTATTTGGACTTACAGACAATCTATTGATATGGAGTTTACTTGTGACAAGTATAGCTTTTTGCATACTTACTATAGGAAAATACAAATTATTGGACAATTTAATGAAATACATCATTATTCTCTTAACAATAACAACAGCTATAGCTGTGAGTATTGCATTTGCTAAAAATACAGCTCCACTATCTCTTACCCAAATACTACCTAAAGGCACCTTAGAAATTGGTTTTTTAATTGCTTTTTTAGGTTGGATGCCTGCTCCATTAGATGTTTCCATTTGGCAATCTTTGTGGACAATTGAAAAACAAAAAGAAACTCCCGTCAACACGAAACAAGCACTCTTTGATTTTAATATTGGCTATGTAAGCACTTTATTAATTGGAATATGCTTTGTTGCTCTAGGAAGCTTTGTTCTTTACAACTCGGGAGAGCCTGTAGAAAAAGGAGCTGTTCAATTCTCACAACAATTGATATCAATGTACACCACAAACCTAGGACAATCTACTTATGTCATCATAGCCTTTGCTGCTTTTACAACTATGTTTAGTACTACGATTACCACTTTAGATGCTTCCCCCAGAGCCATGTCTAAAACAGTAAATTTATTAAGCAATCGGTTTTTCAAAAAAGGCTATTGGCTTTGGATTTCAATATTGACTATAGGAACTCTATTTATTCTCTATTTTTACAAATCTAAAATGGGTTTACTTATAAATGTGGCGACCATTTTATCTTTTCTAAGCGCTCCTTTTTATGCAATACTAAACCTTATACTTATAACGGGAAAACACACTCCTGAACCTGCTCGTCCTTCCTTCATTCTAAGAATAATTAGCTGGCTGGGCATTATCTTCTTAATTGGTTTTAGCATATGGTACTTAAATTCACTCAGATAAAATCAAAATAACAAACCGAAATGCATTTGTAAAAAACTATTATTTTCACGAAATACGATAGTTATTGTAAACCAGAACACCTAAAACCATTAACATAAGTTAATACCTGATGTGAATTCACACAGAAAAGAACATATTCTATCTCTATCCAATCATTTTACAATACTTTTGTAGTATCTAAATTTCCTGAATTCCGATGAGAAAAACAAATGTAAAACGTATATACTGTTTATTACCAATACTTCTATTGTTTTTGGTATCTACTGATGTATTTCCTCAAGGACCTCCTCCTCCTCCTCCTCCTCCAGGTTTGCCTATAGATGGAGGCGTTTTATTTCTATTAATTTCAGGAATCGTTTATGCAGTAAAAAAAATAAAAGAATAGCTCATAAAAAAAGACTGCTTTTTCAAACAGTCTCTTGTCTTATATATTCCTAAAATTTTATTTATTTCGCTACATTAACAGCTCTTGTTTCTCTAATTACTGTTACTTTAACCTGACCAGGATACGTCATATCATTTTGTATTTTCTGAGAGATACTGAATGACAATTCTGCTGCCTTTTCATCACTTACCTTTGTGCTTTCCACCAGTACTCTTAACTCTCTACCTGCCTGAATAGCATAAGCTTTTTGAACTCCTGTAAAACCAAAAGCCAAATCCTCCAAATCTTTCAAACGTTGAATGTACGAATCTAACACTTGACGTCTTGCTCCTGGTCTAGCACCAGAGATGGCGTCACAAACCTGAACAATTGGCGCATATAAAGTTTTCATTTCAATTTCATCATGATGGGCACCAATTGCATTACATACATCTGGTTTTTCCCCATATTTTTTAGCCCATTCCATTCCTAACAATGCATGTGGCAATTCTGTTTCTGTATCAGGTACCTTTCCTATATCATGCAAAAGTCCTGCACGTTTAGCAACTTTTGCATTCAGCCCTAACTCTACTGCCATCAAAGCACATAGATTAGCAACCTCGCGTGAATGTTGTAATAAATTCTGACCATAAGAAGAACGAAATTTCATTCTACCTACCGTCTTGATAAGTTCTGGATGCAATCCATGAATCCCCAAATCAATAACCGTACGTTTTCCAACTTCAACTATTTCTTGTTGAATTTGCTTTTCTGTTTTCTTTACAACTTCTTCAATTCTTGCTGGGTGAATTCTTCCGTCAGTAACCAAGTTATGTAGCGACAATCTTGCTACTTCTCTTCTTACAGGATCAAAGCAAGATAAAATAATTGCTTCAGGAGTATCATCTACTATAATTTCAACACCTGTTGCAGCTTCAATTGCTCTAATGTTACGACCTTCACGTCCAATAATACGTCCTTTTACATCATCAGACTCCAAGTTAAATACCGACACACAGTTTTCAATAGATTGTTCAACCCCAACTCTTTGAATTGTATTTAATATAACTTTTCGAGCATCCTGTTCAGCAGTCAATTTTGCTTCTTCCATGATGTCTTGAATATATGACATCGCATCAGATTTAGCCTCTTCTTTCAAAGAAGTAATCAATTCTGATTTTGCGTCTTCTGCAGAAATACCAGAAATTACTTCTAACTGCTCGACTTGTCTTTTATGGATTTTTTCAACCTCTACCTGCTTCTTGTCTAAAAAATCGATTTTATGATCATAGTCGGCTTCTTTTGTACCCAACTCCTTATTCAATCTTCTATTTTTATCTAACTCTGAAGACAATTGAGATTCTTTATCTCTCAATCTTTTTTCTATATCAATAACCTTCTTTTCTCTAGATAAAATTACTTTTTCATGTTCCGATTTCAGCTCAATAAAACGCTCTTTCGCTTGTAAAATTTTATCTTTCTTTATAGATTCTGCCTCTTTGTGCGCTTCTCTTACTCTTGAAGAGGCTGTTTTTTTAGCCGAATTTATTATAGTTGAACCTTTCTTTTTCTCTAAAATTTTAATAATAATCAATCCTATTACCAATCCTATTCCAGAGCCAATTAAAACTCCTGTTATATTTATTGTTTCCATGTATCTAAATTATATATATAAAAAACCTACATCAGTTGGTTTATATAAACTCCCAAATATCAAGTTTAGGACTAACTAATAGCTCAAGTATCCGAGTTAAATCGGCGCGCTTTTACTACTATGACTCATCCTTTTTAATGGAATCGCGTTGAGTTTATCAAACAGTAACCAATGTAGGCAGTATTTTCTGTCTTTATAAAAAAACATTATTTCAAATATTCATCTAATTTTTGATGCATTTGATCTAATTTATGTTCAGCTTTTGTTAAGTTCTCATTTTCAATGATGGAAGTGATTTCTAATTTTGATGCAAATTGCAATGCACACATTGCCAATACATCTTGCTTATCACTTACTGCATAATTCTGCTCAAATTTTGAAATCAGACTATTGATTTTCTCAGCAGCTTTACGTGTTCCTTCTTCCTCAACAGCATTTGTTACATGCAAAGGATAAGTCCGCCCACCTATCACTACTTTAATTTTCACTTTTTCTGCCATCCTTATAAAGAACTTATTGATTCAATTTGACAATACATTTGTCTATTTCTCGAACCAAAGCATTTATTTTTTGTTTTGTTTCCTTACTTCCTTCTTTACTACCTTCTATAGTCTTAGCAATCTTTAACAACCGGTACTTCTCTCTTTCATTCTTCAAGTCTTCCTCGCTATTAGAGGCCAAACATTGCAATTTATTAATGTTAGCTAACAAAATATCATTTTCTTCTTTCAGAAAATCATACCTTTCAAGAAGACTTTTGAACTTATCTTCCAGTAAACCAACAGTTTTTAAAATAGTACTCATATGGTCTTCAATTTCAAAACTATATCTACAAAGTTAACATTCCAAAGTTAAAACACAACATTTTGAGGGCTTTTTGATGAAGTTTTTTTCATACAACTGTAAAACACTCAGTAGCAATTGGTAGTCCGTATCTACTAAAAACAAAGTTCAAGCAGTTGTTCTTATAATAATTCTTTCACTATATCCATAATTCACAACTAAAACAATTAAAAAATTCTAGATTATTCTTATTTTAGCACCTAAAACAATCCCTTTGAAAAACACGATTTTACTCACGATTAGCATGCTATTCTTTTTCCCAACTGCCAATAGTCAACAAAAATACCCTCAAAATTATTTTAGAAATCCTTTAGACATTCCTATGATATTAGCGGGAACTTTTGGAGAGCTTAGAACCGCCCATTTTCATTCGGGGTTGGATATAAAAACACAACAAAAAGAAGGGTTAAAAGTTTATACCGCTGCTGAAGGGTATGTTTCCCGAATAAAAATTTCAAATTGGGGATATGGAAAAGCGCTTTATATTACACATCCGAATGGGTATACAACGGTATATGCACATTTAAAAAAATTTAATAAAAAAATTAAAAATTACATTCGAAAAAAACAATACCAATTGGAGAAATCTCAAATTCAACTTTTTCCTAAAAAAAACGAACTCCTAATTACAAAAGATGAAGTGGTAGCCTTCTCTGGAAGTACAGGTGGATTTATTGCTCCACACCTGCATTTTGAAATTCGAAGTAGCAAAACCGAAAAAACAATCAATCCAATGCATTTTGGTTTGAGTCCTACTGATACAAAAACACCTAGAATCTTACATTTACGTGCTTATTCATTAAACGACTCTTCTCATGTTAACAAGAGTAACATCTCTATACCTATTCCTATAAAACAAATGCAAAGTGGAAATTACACTGCAAATAAAATAAAGGCCTATGGTACCATTGGCTTTGGAATAAACACTTACGACCAACTAAATGGTGCTTTTAATAAAAACGGCGTCTATAAAATTGAAATGTTGGTAAATGGCAAAACAACCTATACCCACAAGGTTGAAACGTTTTCTTTTAGTGAATCGAAATACATTAATTTACTTATTGATTATTCACATTATGCAAATCACAAAAGGAAATACCAAAAAACTTTTATCCACCCAGAAAACAAATTGAGTATTATTAAAAGAACAAAAGAAAAAGGATACCTTACCATTAAAGACGGATTAGATTATCAAATTGTTATAAAAGTTAGTGATTTCAAAGGAAACATTTCTACTTTGACAATACCTATTAAAGGCGATAAAAGTCAAATTGTTATAAAAAAAGACCTTAAAAAAACTGATAACTACATCAATCATTTGATTTCCAACTCTTTTGAAAAATCTGGTGTTAAAATTGACTTTTCCAAAAACACTTTTTATGATAATTTTTACTTGAATTTCGAAGTAAAGGATAGCGTCGCTAAAATTCACAAACCAGAAATACCTTTACATAAAAGCTACAACTTGAGTTTTGACGTCTCTAATTTCAATAAAAAACAAAAAGAAAAACTTTACATTGCCCGTATCAGTAATAAAAAATATTTCAACTACACGACTACCTACAAGACTGACAGTATTTTCAAAACAACAACAAGATCTTTGGGGGATTACAAATTACATTCGGACACCACCAAACCAAAAATTGATAAATGTAGTTTTTTTACGGGTCAGAACTTGACAAAATATCGCTATCTTACCATTAGAGTTAGAGATAATTTATCTGGGTTGAAAAAATATAGAGGTGAAATTGATGGAAAATGGATTTTAATGGAACTGAATGTAAAAACAAATATATTGACTTATAATTTCAATGATAAAAAACTAAATAAAGGAAAACATACATTTACCCTTTTAGCAACTGATAATGTTGGAAATACTTGTACATTTACATCTTCATTTCACACAAAATAGTTAATACATTCGCCTTTTTTGAAAAAGAAAATCACATATCTAGCATTCCTATTTTTCACTACAAACCTTTTGTTAGCGCAAACAGCAACCATAAAAGGTACTGTAAAAAACAGTAAAAGAAATCCAATTGAAGGTGTAGCCATCTCTTTTGATGATTCTAAAGGTACAACCACAAACAAAAAAGGAGAGTATACACTTACAATTCCAGCTAGAAAAGAAATTGTAATTATCTATAGCCATGTTTCTTATAATGCTCTTTATAAAAAAGTAAAAATCCCTAAAAAAAGGACCTTTAGGTACTCACCTACCATGAGCTTTAAAACAGAGGAGATTAATGAAGTTACCATTCAAGACAAAAGAAAAGCTGTAGAAGGCTTTACTACTGTTAAAAAAGAAATCTTGAAAAAACTGCCTGGTGCAAATGCTGGTGTAGAAAACTTGTTAATGACCTTTGCCGGAGTAAACAACAATAATGAACTCAGTACTCAATACAATGTTAGGGGAGGTAATTTTGATGAAAACCTCGTCTACGTAAATGGTATTGAAATTTACAGACCTTTTTTAGTCCGGTCTGGCCAACAAGAAGGGTTGAGTTTTGTAAACACCGAAATGATTCAAAACATCAACTTCTCTGCAGGTGGTTTTCAAGCTAAATATGGAGATAAACTTTCTTCTGTTTTGGACATTACATATAGAAAACCCACCAAAACTGCGACCAATATAAATCTAAATCTCTTAGGAGGAAGTGTTACTTTTGAAGGTTCTTTTTTGAAGAAAAAACTAACTACTCTTACAAGTCTTCGTTATAGAAACAATCAATTACTAGTAAACACAAAAGACACCGAAACAAATTACAAACCTTTATTTGCCGATATACAAACCTTTTTATCTTATAAGTTTTCGGATAAATTATCTGTTGACTTTTTAGGAAATCTATCTATCAACAATTACAACTACACGCCTCTTACCAGAAAAACAAAATTCGGAACACTCGACAATCCTATTGAGTTGGTTGTTTTTTATCAAGGAAACGAAAACGACAAATTCAATACTTTATTTGGTGCTTTGAATACCGTTTACAGGCATTCTGACAATTTAAAACTAACACTTACAACTTCTGCCTACAACACAAAAGAAGAAGAATTTTTTGATATTATAGGAGCTTACTCTCTAAACCAAACAAATACGGATCCAGACTCACCAAATTCTGGGGAAACTCAATTTAGCAAAGGAATTGGAGGACAAATAAATCATTCTAGAAATGAGCTTGATGCCTTAATTAAAAACATACAATTAAAAATTTCATCTAGAGATGAAGACGGTCACTTTGAATTGGGAATGAAAATTCAAAAAGAAAATATTATTGAAAGAATTAATGAGTGGGAATTGATAGATTCTACTGGTTTTGCTATTCGCCCTATAAGTCATATTGTACCGAACAATCAACCTGAGAGTCCTTACACTGGTCCTATAGAACCTTACCAATCGATTAGAGCCAATAACAATGTTGATATCAATCGTTTTAGTAGTTTTCTACAATGGAGCAAAAAAACAGAATGGAATGAACATGAAGTTTGGTATAATTTAGGTGTACGAACTCAAATTTGGACGGTAAATTCTGAAGGTTTTTCATCCTCGCCTCAACAAACGGTAAGTCCACGTGCACAATTTTCTATAAAACCAAATTCAGAGAAAGACTTGCTTTATCGTATTTCTGGTGGATTGTACCACCAACCTCCTTCTTACAAAGCGCTAAAAAACTATGAAGGTAAAATCATTAGCGATGTCAAAGCCCAACAATCTTTTCATTTGGTCTTAGGGAATGAATATAGTTTTCAAATGTGGGACCGTCCATTTAAATTGACTACAGAAGCGTATTCTAAAACACTAAATGATGTAAACGCATATACCGTTGATAATGTAAGAATTCGTTACAGAGCAGATAATGTTACGACGGCTTCTGCTATTGGCTTGGATCTACGTTTGAATGGAGAATTTGTCCCTGGAAATGAAAGCTGGATCAGCCTCGGAATCTTAAACACGACAGAAAACATAGACAATCAAGGAAAAATTTCTAGACCTTCAGACCAGCGGTTTAAATTGGGGATCTTATTTCAAGATTATGTACCCACTATTCCTGACTTGAAAGTTTATTTAAATCTAGTTTACAACTCTGGACTTCCAGGAGGATCGCCTTCTTATAATGATCCTTATGCTTACCAAAGTAGGTTACCAGGATACAAAAGAGCAGATGTAGGCTTTTCTTATATCATTGTAGACAAAGCAAAAAAATACAAATCTGGCTTTTTAAGTCATTTTAAAGAATTGAATGTAGGGTTTGAAATATTTAATATTTTCGACATCTTAAATACCAATACTACTACTTGGGTCCATGATGCTTATAGCAAACAAATTTTTGGAGTTCCTAATTATATGACGAGTCGTGTTTTGAGTGTTAAGTTAGAGATGCGATTTTGAGCCTCAATATTTGTTAGCCATCATAAAGTCTAAAGTCTATAAAGCACACCAATACCAATATTCTTAATCTCTCCCAAAATTTCTAAATTTATGGAAGAATAAGATATAATTCCTTGAAACCTGTCATTAATATGATACCCTAACCTTCCTCGATAATAAAATCCTGTATCTTCGAAGTCTGTTGTAGTTGAAAAACCAACATCTGAGCCTAAAAAAAGTTTCTCTGTTACATTATACCTTGTGCTAAAAGCCAAAGGAAGTATTGATGCTTTAGCTCTTTCTTTTTCATTAAAACTCCCTGAATCATTCCCTAAATACTTTCTATAAGAAACATTTATTCCAATAGAAAAAAGAAAAGACAAATCATACGAGAGTTCATATGATGCACCAATATAACTTGCATCTATATTTGTCGCTGGTACCCCATAAGTAACACCTACATAAGATTTTGTTGTTTGAGCACTAGCTGCCGCTACACTAGTGATTAAGATAAAAAGGAAAATTCTTGTTTTTTTCATAATTGATAAAGTTTAATATTATATTTTGTTTCTCTTAATTCTCTGTATTTGTTGTTGAAATCACTTCTCCCAATTCTCCAAAACTTTCCGTTTTAACATGTATAGGATCGTATGAATAACTTGTGATTTTGGACAAGCGACTTAGGTATATTTTTTTATGACGTTTACTTACCAACTTGTCAAGCGCTGGGTTTTTTGAAATCTCAAATTCTCTTGATACTTTTTTATTAAACTGCAATAGACTGAATATATATCTTTTTACTACTTTATTATTTTCATAAATCCTGTATTGTGATGGAACTACTTGAGACATCATTGAAAAAGAAAAAGACAAATCGAACCTAGAGATTATCTCATCATTTTTAAATTCTAAAATACCAACAACAATTTTTTTAAAAATAACATAACCATATCCATGTTTTTGATTCTTATTGTTAAATGGAATCTTATATTTTATCTTAGCTTGCTTTTTTTTCTCGCTAAAATCAAACCCCATATCTTTATAATATACTTCTTCACTTTTTCCATATTCTTTAGAAAACTCATCCCAATTCAATAATTTATAAGTAACCTCCACTTCATTCCCTATTCCTTCAATCTTATCACAATATCCCTCTCTTATGGTATTTACTATTCCCAAAGCTCTGTTCACAACAGAAGATTTTGATTTCGATTTTTTCTTTAGATCATTCCATTTTTCCCCAGAAGTATTCATTATTTTTTCTTTTTGGGTATTGTAGTCCTTCCACCCTCTTTTTTTCGCCAAAGTGGCCGTTAAATACGCGTCTTCAAATTGTTTTTCTTTTAAATACAATTCTGATAAATATGCATAAACGTAATAACCATCGTTACTATATTCGGAAGCTTTTAACAATTGCTCTATACCTTTTTTTACATCTCCAAATTGATCAATCAAAGCTTTTCCATAATACAAATAAGAATTATAACTCGGACTCTTCTCCACTGCCAAAGTACAGCTGCTACCAATTCCTTTTTTATTTCCAGCCAAACTGTAGTTCAGACACATATCTACTAAAAGTTGCTTGTATAATTTATTATTATAACTAAAGTATTTATTAGCTTTCAAAAACTTGTTGATTTCTATTTCCACTTTTAAAAAATAATCCGCTGCTGAAACATATTCTTTTTTAGTTTTAGCTTCAAGGCCTTTTAAATAGTAGTACAAATTAGCATTGTTCCCAATCGTACTATAATTCATATAAGTATCAATAAGTATTAAATAATCTTTCCAACTTTTATCCTTCTCATATAAATTATAAATTGTATTCACCTTATCAATAATATTTGGCTGTTCCAATATTAATTTATAGTTCGTCTTTTTAGTAAATAGAAAAATAAATTCTTCATCCGTATGATTCTTAAATTCTGAATTCCCTCCTTTTAACGCCAGTTCATCGATAATTTTAATTTTTTCGAAAAATTGAAATGTTCTAGGATACCTATTTTTATAAGTATCTTGATTATTAACAAAATGAACTCTTACATTTCGAACATTTTGCAACGGATGGTAATAATTCACCCCACTAAGCAACATTACATACATCCTATAATCTTTTGTTGAAGCACTACTTGTACCATTAAGCACTTTCAGAAACAGGTTTAATTTTGTTGCATCATTTAATAAATATAAATTATTAGATAGACTCCCAAAATAAGCATCATCTTCAATACCTGCTTGTAAAAAATATTTTTGTTTTATCAATTCTGGAGCTGCTTTATTTCCCTTAAGTAAATTCCAAATTTTAATTTTCCTATTTTTCCTACTTCTATGTATTTTACCAATCACTGTACCGTATGTAGCATCGGCCTTTCTTTTCAACCAATCTGCTTCATATAAGGCACCGCTCTCTGATTTGTATAATTTTAACCCCATAGAAAAGAATGCTTCCCATTCCCCATTCTTTAAATTAGTTATATAAGCTTCATAAGTATTGGATACCTCATTCAAATATTCTTTTAAATACCCTGTATGTGTTGCTATTTTATCTGCTTTTATATCACTTATCACTCCCAAAACAGTAGACCCCACTCCTACTCCAAAACTAAATTTTGCTAAGTCGTTTTGACCAGCTTTGGCATAGGTGTTTGCTGCATCAAAAAAATTTCCGCTTTTAAATTGGACATCTGCTTGTGCCGTGTACTTTTCCATATCAAAAGCTTCTTGTTGGACTTGCTTTAAATAGTTTTCATTTTTTTTCTGTTGTTCTAAACGCTGTTGTTCTTCAAGTGAAATTGTTTTATTTGATTGAAAAACCTCTATATTATCACGGTTTGAAGAAAACTCATTGCTTTCGTTTAATTCTTCTTTCACATGATTCTTTTTATCAGAAACTTGCTTCTCTTTTGTAGTCTTTTCTTTAAGTGATTTTTTTAAATCCGCAATTTTGATAAATAACTCTTCTTTATTACTTGATTTTAATGAATTGGCTTCATTTAGTATTTTAATTTTTTCTTTTGTATTAGTACTTCTTTCATAAGTCTCAATTAGACTGCGATATTGAAAACATTTTCGAAATGCTTCATTTATTGATTTTTCATATTGTTTTTCTTTTTCAAACTTTGCTTCCATATCAATAGTTGCTGAATGTGCTTCATTCCAATTGCCAGATTTTGCCCATTCTTGTATTTTAGATGCTGTTTGATCATCTATCCTAAAATACTGTGTTTGCCCTTTTCTGTTATTGATTGCTCCTAGGGTATGGGTTATTCTTCCTAAAATCCCATATTTAGCCCTACTAATTGTAATATTATACAACCTTGTTCGTATATGCTCACTAACATCTTTAATTATATCTGATGACATTGAATTACCCATAAAATCTTTCAAAAAAAGTAAATCGGAATACGATTGCCCGCTATAAGAATATCCCATATTGACTAATTGATTATATCTTACAACCAATTTTACACTCTTAGGTTCGTACCGATAATTTACATTAAAAATAGTGGTATGCA
>Ga0105356_10004678_pt1 | contig 13171 bp, 11 predicted proteins | sample GOMGulsemesocosm_3_FD_83502 | JGI IMG/M metagenome (GOLD analysis project Ga0105356, IMG submission 83502) | Methane-oxidizing microbial communities from mesocosms in the Gulf of Mexico - GOM9D Gulf of Mexico | ecosystem: Environmental > Aquatic > Marine > Cold seeps | place: Gulf of Mexico...
TCTACCCGATTGAGGTATGAGACGATTTTTTCTTCGGTAACGGGTTTTGAGATAAACGATAGGCCTAAGTTTTCTGCCTGTTCTTTTACTGATTTTTGCACGTTGGCCGTAACCAGCACGATCTCAATGTCGCCGACGATTTCTTGTAGTTCCGGGGCAATTTCCAGTCCGCTGCGGCCAGGCATGTTCATATCCAGCGTTACTGCGTTGATAGTATGTGCTTTGGCCTGAACCAGTGCCTCGTCGACGGAGGATGCCTCGACAAAGCTCCAGTCGCAGCCATATTCTTTGACGATTGCCCCGATCATCATTCGCGACAGGCGACTATCATCCACAATCAAGAGTTTTTTTTCCATAGGTCAAATTCACCTCAAGAGCTGTTGGCATGGGTATTTTAGTCGAAGGATGCCTTTTCTATCTGTTATGCATCACTGTTAGATGGCTGTCTAGGCCGGTTTGTGTGCAACGATGGTAACAATTTACACTGATTGTCAGGCTGATGGCAATCAATCTTTGGCGATGAGGCCGTCAATTCTAACATTAATGTAATATTTGAGCCGCAGCGCTAACGGCGGGAAATTGAACGGTCGCTGTGGCTTATTCCTTTTTGCTACTGGCGGGCTTTGACTGGCATAGTTAACTGGTCATAAATGGGGAAGTGTCTGTAGTTGCAGAGGCATATTAGGCAAGCTGAATGTTTGCGGCTATTGCGGCCACAACACTAACGCGGCCATAAATAGGGCGATAACGGAAAAGGTTTTTTGCAATTTTTCCGTACATATCATTTTCCCAAGATACAGACCTGCGGTCATGCCAACAATGCCCCCGCACACCACGTCCAGCAACAGGTTTACCGGCAGGCTGTGAGATGAAATGAGGTGGCTCGCAAAACCAGTGGTGGCTACCAGACTTATAATAAGAAGTGAGGTGGCAATCGCCTGTTTGATTGTAATGCCCAGTAAGTACATCAGTGTTGGCACGATGATAAAACCTCCACCAACGCCAAATAGTCCTGATAGAGTGCCGGTGATGGCTGCGCCACCACCTAGGCCTGCTGCGCTGCGCCAGTACTGCGCCGGAGTACGCTCTTCGCCACCGGCTTGCTGTGCGACTGGTGCGGCGTGAGTAGACTTATTCCACATCAGTATGGCTACCACCGCAATGAGTACTGCAAAACCTGTTACCAGTACGGACGGTGGCAGTTTGCTGCCGATGGTAAATCCGATGGGAGTAAAAGCACTGCCGATTACGGCAAATATTAGCCCTGCTCGCCATTGAATTTCGCCGCTGTGACGTTGGCAGATCACGCCATAGAGCGCGCTGGCTGCGACTACCGCCAATGATAAGCCGATTGCCGGCAGTGGTTGTAAGTGCAGAAACACAATAAACATGGGCACTGCTAGTATGGAGCCTCCCGACCCGCCTAGGCCGAGCACCAGTCCAACCAGAGCACCGATGGCTATAGTCATCCTGCTAAGGCCTCATATTCAGGTCGTGGTGGTAATGCAAACCAACGCAACTGTTCTGCCTCCGGGGGCAGGGTCATCGTGTAGCGCTGGCCAATCCGATCCTCGCGTTGCAATTCTTTTAAGGCTGCTGCGGTGTAGGCGGCAAGTGGTAGTGCTGCAAGTGGCAAGTATTGCTTATTGTCGTTGTTATCGTCGGCGAACAAGAAGCTGTTCAAGTCAGCGGGTAGCGTCATAGCCTGCTGTTGATAGCGCCAACTACCGCTGACGCGATCGAAGCAATAATAGGGCAATAGCTGCCAGCCATGTTGGGCGATGAGCTCGACCGCGCTCAACAAATATTCTAGGCTGTTGTCATCAATAAAATAATTGAGATTGAGCCTCACCCATCCGGGGCGCAGCACACTGTGGCCCTGGTTGATTTGCCGCTCTAGGGCCCGGCTATAGTCCCGGTCCATCGCCAGCAGGTCGTGGCCATAGGGTCCTGCGCAGGAACAGCCGCCCCGGGCCTGAATGCCAAACAGATCGTTGAGTAGTGCTACTACAAAGCCGTAGTGCAGGTCTTGCTGCTGATGATAAATACGCAGTGAGATAATTGACAGCCTCGGCGCTTCACTATTTCCCAGAATCTCGATATTGCGGCAGTCGTTCCAGCGTTTTAGTGCTTTTGTTACCAGGGCCTGTTCACGTGCCTCGATCAGCGCGGTGCCCACTTCTTGTTGCAGCTTGAATACCAGCCCGGCTCGAATCGACTCTACAATAGCCGGAGTACCACCTTCTTCTCGCCGTTCCGGGTGGTCTAAATAATGGTGGTCTTCCGGGGTGACGTAGCTAACGGTACCGCCTCCTGGCATTGCCGGCACGCTGTTGTTGAGCACAGCGTCTTTTACAATTAACAGCCCCGGGGTGCCGGGTCCGCCGACAAATTTGTGGCAGGAAATAAACACCGCATCGATAGCGCATTCATCAATGTCGGGATTCATGTCGATAGCAACATAGGGGGCGGCGGCGGCGTAATCCCAGAATGACAGGGCGCCATAGCGATGCAGTAAGCCTGTGATAGCTTTCACCTCGCTCTTAACTCCGGTGACATTGGAGGCCGCGGAAAAGCTGCCAATAACTAGCTCGCGGCCGCGGTTAAGCTTCAGCTGGTCTTCTAGAGCTTGCAAATCGATCATGCCGCGGTGATCCAGGGGAATGGATATCAGCTCGGCAATCGACTCCCGCCAGGGCAGTTCATTGCTGTGGTGTTCATAGGGCCCGATAAACACCAGCGGACGAGCTGCGGCGGGAATCGAAGCCTGTAGATCATAACGGGCATCGAGGTCTGCGGGTAGGCGCAAATTGAGGATGTCGATTAGCTTGGCGATGGCAGCGGTGGCACCGGGCCCGGTAAAAATGACCCGATCCTGTTCACCGCCATTGACCGCCCGGCGAATAATCTGCCGGGATTGTTCGCGCAGCGCTGTGGTATGGGCGCCGGTGAAGGAGGTTTCAGTGTGGGTATTGGCGTAGTAGGGCAACACCTGCTGGCGTATTGTGTCTTCAATAAAATCCAACGAGCGCCCCGAGGCGGTATAGTCGGCATAGACCAGCGGCTTGTCGCCAAAGCAGGTGTTAATAGTGCTCATATCGCCTATTAGGTTGCGGCGAATTTTGTCGATTAGGGGGTTTTCCATGGGGCTTCTTCGCGATTGGGTGAAGTGAGAATAGTAGCGGTTTGTGTCTCGAACATTGTTCCCTGTTTTTCGCTATATCGAAGTTATATGACTAGTTTGTTTCTTAAAGAGTCGATATTTGGTATTTTTGTCTCACAATTGTTAGGTTGAAAGGATTTAAGTCGTGGATAAACAAGATCGGGTGATACTCAGGCTAATGCAGCGCGATGCGACCTTGTCGGTGGGGGCGCTGGCCGAGCGGGCGGGCATGTCAAAGTCAGCGTGTTGGCGCCGGGTGCAAAGGCTGGAGCAGCAGGGCGTGATCCAGGAGCGGGTGGCTATTCTCAACGCCGAGCAGTTGGGTCTGGGGCTGTGTGTGTATATTTCGGTGCGTACCAACAAACACAACGATGGCTGGGCGCAAAACTTTCAGCAGGTCACTGCGCAGATCCCCGGAGTACAGGAAGTGTATCGAATGAGTGGCGACTTGGATTATCTAATCAAGGCGGTGGTGGCGGATATGGCCGGCTACGACCGGCTATACCAACAGCTAATAGCCGCTGATCTATTTGATGTCAGTGCTAGTTTTGTGATGGAAACCATGAAACGAACCACCGCGCTACCACTGGAATAGGGCAGTGCTTGTATTACTCAAAATCTTGACACAGGGAGAGTGCAGCGTCTGGCAGCGCACTGCTAGTGCCTAGGGTTTTGCGCTATTGAACTGCGATACTGGCGGCCATAAGCTCACTGATAGTGACAAAACGGTAGCCCTGCGCGCGCAGCTGTTTTATCAGGATCTGTGTCGCCGCAATCGTAGCGCTTCTGCTGTCTTGGGCCATAGGGTCAGCGACATCGGCGTGGCCGTCGTGCAATAAAACAATGGCACCGGGTTCAATGGCAGACAAAATGTTGTTGGCGATTTGCTGAGGGTCAAACACGTCCCAATCGGAACCGATCGCGCTCATGCCGATAGAGGTCATATTTAGCTGCGCTAGTGCAAGAGTAAGCCCCGGGCCCTGGGCGCCAAAAGGAGGCCTGAACAGCCGCGGGGTAAATCCGAGAATGTTTTCCAGCGCTTGATTAGTGCGGGCAATCTCAGCAAGACTGGCACTGCGGGACATCCACAACATCGAGGGGTGATTGTAGCTGTGATTACCTATCTCGTGTCCCGCTGCTGCCACCGCACGCACATCTGCGGGGAAGCTCTGCACGTTGCGACCCTTCATAAAAAAAGTAGCCTTAACTTGATGCTGTTGCAATAAATCTAACAGCGCCTGGGTGTCAGGTGGATTGGGGCCGTCGTCAAAGGTTAGCGCTACAAGCTGGTCGGGTACTGGCACTGTTATCACCACGTTGCGATAACTCCAATAGAAAACAACGGCTATGCTCAGTGTAATAGCGGCAAATCCTAACAGTATTTTTTTGATCACCGGATGTCCTCTGTGGGTGCTTTGTCAGTTCTCTTGGCCGGCAACCCTCGCCGCCGCAGCCCGGCAGTCCAGGCGATAAAAGGGCTGCTCTGAGCCTGCCAGACGGAATGAAACTGTTCGCCAGTACTCAGGCCTGTCGGCGGGTATTCGTCGATCTTGGGTCGATAGTAGCTGCCAAATACAATGTCGAACAGCGGCAGCCAAATGGCAAAATTTTTGTCCCGGTGTTGCTGCAATTTGGAATGGTGAATCCAATGGTATTGCGGAGTGGAGAAAAAAGGCAGTAGTCGATGCAGGCGGTCGACCCTAACATTGGCGTGAATAAAATAGTCCCACAGCACTAACAGTAATGCGCCAGCTATGATGGCGAGCAGCGTTTGCGGGCTGTCACTAGGGTCGAAAATTAAACCGATAGTGAGGCCGCGCACCAGCGCCTGACCGGCGGGCTCTAAAAAGTGGGAACGATAGATAGTGGTGGTATTAAGGTGTTCGTCGCTGTGGTGCAGTTTGTGCAGCTCCCATAAAAATGGAATTTTATGCTGCATTCGATGCCACCAGTAATAGGAAAAATCACCGAGAAAACAGCTAGTAAAAAAAATCACGGTGCCCTGGAGGAGAATATCCAAATAGCTATTGCCCACCGACAGGCCAGCGGTGGAAATATGAAAACTCGGTAGCTTGGCAATACTGGCCAGATATAGCGTTAACACCAGCACCGCCGATGAAAATAGTGGTGCGAGTAATAAGTTGCTCAGTGTTATACGCCAGTTAAGCCAATAATTACTGCGCGGAACACTAGGGTTAACAGGGCTCAACTTTTCCAATGCTAGAAAAAAGGGCCAGCTCAACAACAGGGAGAAATGCGCAAAAAAAAGCGCGATGTATACCTGTGGTGTTTGTGTTAGATAATTTGCCCACAGTGATTCCATAAGCTAATTCCTCGATTGATTTTCTAACGGCAAGTAGCCAACATCATCTATAAGGTCATAAACCAGCCCACTACATTGCCGATGACTGCATAGATCCAGTTCAGCAAATCGTGCCACCAACCGGAGGCATGTTGTTGTTGCCAGCGTTCATTGGCGGCATCAATTAAATAGTGGTGAATGTCTTGTGTGTCGCGTTCATCCACAACATCGGCAAAACTCACCATGCCCAGCCCCGAGTAGATACCGCCGCGTACGATGTCGTCGAATAGCCTGTGGGTGTCGGCATTCATGTAGCGTAAATCTGGGATGACGCCCCCGAGGCCAATATTGGGCCCGTGACAACGGGCGCAGTTGCCCATATACAAGTTCTCGCCACGGTCTATCGCTTTGGCGCTGCCGAGCGATGTCGGTGGCGCCTGCTTCATCACAAAACGTTTCGACTCAATAGGGTGGCTAGCGCTGCCGCCCAGTTTGTAGACCAGCAGGCGGCTAGTGCCATTGGACTGGATGATATTGGGGCCAGACAAGCCGACGGCGCCGCCCCAGCCGGCCATCACCGCGATATATTGTTCGCCGTCAATCTCGAAGCTCACCGGCGGCGCCACAATACCGGTGCCGGTGTCGGTTTGCCACAGCACCTCGCCGGTGGCAGCGCTATATGCGACTAGGCGCTGGTCGCCGGTGCCCTGAAACACCAGCCCAGATTGGGTTGTTAGTACGCCGCCATTCCACACGGTGGTATGTTCCACCTGCCAGCGCTGGCGCTGTGCAACGGGGTCCCAGGCGATCAGCTTGCCGCGCATCAGTTTTTTAATCACCGCATCAAGCATGGCGTCGGGTATTGGGGGTATATCGCCGCCTTTCAACCCTGCGCCCTGCTGCCCCAGATTAAAGTGGCCACCCTTTTTGTGGACATAATCCTTGGCCGTACTGAAGGGCATCGACGCCTCCATGGCCGGAATAAAAACCAGCCCGGTAGCCTTGTTAAAGGCCATGGGCTGCCAGTTGTGAGAGCCCAGCGCCCAGGGTGATGTGATCTGTTGTTGTTGGGAATGGTCGGCCAGTTCCGTTTCTACCGGTCGGCCGGTAGCCAGATCGACATGACTGGCCCAGCTTATCGCGGTATAGGGTTCAGCGGAAATAAGCTCACCGGTAGCCCGGTCTAACACATAGAAAAAGCCGTTTTTAGGTGCCTGCATAATGACCGATCGCTGCTCGCCCTCGATCTGCAATTCGCCCAGTATCATATGCTGGGTAGCGGTAAAATCCCAGGAGTCGGCGGGGGTAGTCTGGTAGTGCCAAACATAGGCGCCGGTGTCGGGATTGAGGGCGACGACAGAGGATAAAAATAAATTGTCGCCGCCGCCGGGGCTGCGCACCCAGCGATTCCAGGGTGAGCCATTGCCGACACCGATGTACAGAAGGTTGAGCGCCGGGTCAAAGGCCATGGAATCCCATACCGTACCACCGCCGCCGTTTTTCCAAAACTGATCGCCGGTCCAGGTGGTCGCAGCCATGCGCATGGTGTCAGACTCGTAGGGCTCGGCGGGGTTGCCCGGCACCGTGTAAAAGCGCCAAACCCTGGCACCGGTTTGTGCGTCATAGGCGCCGACATAGCCGCGCACGCCGTACTCGGCGCCGCCATTGCCAATAATGATTTTGCCCTTTATCGCCCGCGGCGCGCCGGTAATAGTATAGGGCTTGTCCGGGTCGATAGTCAGTACATCCCACTGCACCGCACCGCTGTCCTTGTGCAATGCGATAAGCCGGCCATCGATAGTGCCGACATAAATATTGTCTCCCCAGGCGGCAACCCCGCGATTGACCACGTCGCAGCAGGCGTTGATACCCCAGGCTCGGGGCACCGCCGGGTCATAGTGCCACAGCAGCTCGCCGCTAGCGGCATTGTGGGCAAACACTTCGCTCCAGCTGGTGGTGGAATACATCACCCCGTCAATAATAAGCGGTGAGGCCTCAAGCCCTCGCGTAGTATGGGTATCAAAATACCATGCCAAGCCCAGCTCCTTGACATTGTCCGGGGTGATGCCGGTAAGAGGGCTCTCGCGATCCTCGCTATAGTTGCGCCCATGGCTTAGCCATGCACCGGCTTCGCTGTTGGCACCGGTAATACGGGCACCATCGACGGCGCCTTGCAGTGGCATAGCCAGCAGGGCATTTAGCGATAAGATTGCTAGCAGCGCTGACAGTTTAATCATAATGAGTCCAAGTGAATGCCCAGTTGATAAATACTGGGCGATGCCATTAAGTACAGGGCTCCAGTGTTTTAGTGCTAATGCAGATTACTGACTACAGCTCAATACAGTCGCTGCAAAACAGTGCGCAGTAGCGGTAACATTGCTACCTGCTCAGTATTAAGTTCAGCGCAGTAATCGACTGATCGTTAGGCTTAGCTGTGCTTTCTAGTCACTGTGTTAGCCAAGCCCATTGATTAGCACAATAAACAGGGCCACTACAGGCCTTCACCTTTCCGAATAATGGCGCAGTTTTCATTCGCTATAATTCTATAAGGGATTGTACTTATATGCCATTCCATAATAGATTGTTAGTGACTCTATAACTGGAGCAAAATGTATGTATGGCAATTGGGTGCTGAGCTATCGTCCTTCAATGATTGTGGCTTGCAGAAGGGGGTTCTTCGCCCCGTTTTTAATCTTGGCCCTGACCTGCAGCCAGACAATCGGCGCGTCTCCTAACAGTGCGTCTCCTGACAGAGCGTCTCCTGACAGAGCGTCTCCTAACAGTGCGTCACCTAACAGTGCGTCACCTAACATCGCCGCAGCCGCGCCGGACGTTACCATAAGAAGCTTTCCTTTTTACCGCCAAAACTTGATGCGCAGTTGGTGGGAGCCAATGCGAGAGCATATTTATTCGCAAACCGGCATTATTGTGCGAATATCAACCTCCGAAAGTTATGTGTCACTGTTAGTTGACAGTGCCCACAAGAGTCATGACCTCTATGTTGTGCCGGACCATTTTGTCTCGCTTATGATTTCAGACCACGGTGCCAAGCCACTGGTGGCTTTGGATTTACATAGTCGGCCACTGCTGGTGTCTCGCAATAGTGATGCTATCAATGGCCTGGCGGATCTGCGCGGGCGTTGTATTGCCATGCCCCATGAGATTGCGCTCGCATCTATAACTGCAAAGCAGTGGCTTATCACTCAAGATATGGCGCCTGTGCTTAACTATCAGCCTCTTCATCTAACATCCTTCGAAGATGTTATGTTGACTGTACTTAGAGGGAAGTGCGAGGCCGGTGTTGTTACATCGGGTATTTGGAGGAAACTTCCAGCGCCAATCAGGGAAAAACTAACCGTGATCGAAGTCCCTCAGCGCGAGGGTAGTTGGGGCGGGTTGAATCTGCTTGCTAGTGCCGACAGTGACCGAAAAATTATTGAACAGCTGCGCCAGGCCCTGACCCGATTCGGCGGCGATGTTCGCACTGCAAAGTATTTAGATTCGCCGATGTATACCTCTCCCAGTGTTTTCGACGAGGTGACATTGGCGGCATTTACACGGCGGTATGCGTCTGTTCAACCGCTGTTGCGGCGCTACTTACTGACCGAGGAGTCACCTTAGTATTATTGCTCATAGTCGTTAGTCGCACAGGGAGTTTGCTGAGGCAGTGAACTGAGCTAAGGCGGCAGCGCCGATTGCCAGTGAAAAGTACAGCCGCAAGTCAATTCGATCAGTTTAATGGTGTATCCGCCTGTGCCCAGACACGCTCGAAGCGCTGTCTTACCGCGTTAGAATCCTTGCCCTGAGCCTCAAGCGCCTTAATAAGCCCGTGCATAGACCAACCGTTTTTAGGCACTCGCCGTAAATCTTCCAAGTAAACCTGTTCCGCCGCCGCTGCGCTACCCGCGAGCAACAGTGCGCGGCCCAGGGTGTGGCGGGTGGGGTAGTACCAGAACGGAGGTTCGGTATAAGGCAGTTGATCCTGGGCCGCGACGGCGCTGCGGAAATGAACGATAGCCAGCTCTTGCTGCTGTTCGGCGCTGGCGATTTCTCCGAGTATCAGCGCTTCGGCAATACTCAACAAAGTGGTTGCCGGATAATAAATCGAATCGAGGAAACTGATATCACTGCTGTCTTTCAGCAGTAAAAATTGCCTGTGCTCGGCCTTGGCCGCGGGGATATCGCCGCGACGGGCGAAGGCGGTGGCTCGGGTATAGTGCCAGATGGCATTGGAGTACTCTAAGTGAGTCGGTGGTTGCGGTTCAGCGAGTAGTTCATCCCAGCGGCTAAACTGGGTTAGCGCCAATAGCGGGATAGTGTTGAAAAACTCGACACCGGGAAATTGTTCTATCATTTCCAGGCGAACATTGGCGGCTACCTTGCGCGCCGCCTCGATAGCAATGGCGCTGCGGCCTTCCATACTCGATGCCGCCCATAGAAAATGAATGTTGTGAGGATAGTAAGCCGCCGGATAAAAGCCCTGGGCGTTGCAGGCGGCGATGTATTGTTCATCTACTGCTGCGGCGCGAATATTGGCGGCGGAGGCATCCGCATAGCGCCCGACTCGCCAGTAGATATGAGAGGGCATATGCACCAGGTGGCCGGCCCCGGGCACCAGTGTACTCAGGGTGTCGGCGGCAAGCTCGGCTCGGTTGGGCGCGGAGGATGCCTCAACCGCGTGAATATACAAATGAATGGCTAGAGGGTGTCGCGGTGCCCGCGCCAATACGCTCTCCAAGGTGTTTATCACCTCAACGGTAAGGGCTTTGGGGTGCTCTGGGTCCAGCCAATAGTCCCAGGGCATGGTATTCATCATCGCCTCGGCAAACAGCGCCGCGGCGTCGTCGTCACTGGGGTATTTGTGGTGCAGCTTACGCATGGCGTCGACATAGGCCAAGTCTAGCGGTACCCGGTCTGAGGCCGGGTCGCCGTTATAGCGGGTCGCCAGCGCCTCGATATAATCGCGTTCCACTGCGCTGCCACGATCGCGCAGCGCCAGCGCCTTTTGCAGGGCTGCAAAGGCACTTATTCGGGACTGCTCATCCATCACCACCACACCATTGCTAGTGACATTAATATTGGGTCCCAGTGCCAGCGCCTCACCCCAATAACACATCGCACAGTTCGGATCTAAGGTTTGGGCGGCGCGAAAAGAGCGTACCGACTCGGCGTGATTGAATGCAAAGTCGATCACTAGGCCCTGGTTAAAATAGCGCTGGGCATCGGGGTTGGCAGTGTTAATTGGGTGGTGATGGTTGCCCATGCCATCGAATAACGGAGCACCGGCCCGGCTCGCCAAGTCGTTGCGATTGGCCTGGCTCTCTATTGGCGGCGGCGGTACCGCGTTCTTCGAGTCGCTAGCATGAGGGTCGATGCAGTTACTGAGTAAAATACCAAGGACCAGCAGTAGTGCTGGGCGATTGTGTGGGTCATTCATTAAGCCTCCTGTCCGGTGACACCGGTGGCTGGTTGATGCCGATCATGCGCCGCTGGTAGTGGCTGACATTATCGATGGTTTGGATGATCTGGGTCGCTTACAAAAAGTGCTAGCAGTCATTATTTATTACCTAGTACTCTCAGCATAGTTGGATATTGCTTTCTTACACTAGTGGGCGGCAACATTCTGCGATACTCAATGGGTGCACCTAGAGATAATAGAACATAATGCTGGAAGGGGGCCCAGAAGAGTAACCGTTTGATAGTGCTTTTGGGGATTTGATAGATGGGAAAAATAGTCATTCGTATTTGCACGGTATTGCTGGTGGTAGCGGTAGCAGGATTTTGGCCCAGTGCACAGAGCCATTGCCGCCAGGGGCTGACGATATCAGGGGGCTTTGGCAAGCTGTGAAGGAGGGCATAGCGGCCATGTAGAGAGGGTAGAGCAATGCGGTCGACGAGTGGTGGTGACCTCCTCGAGTATAATTCACGACGCCGGTCCCAAAAGCACCCTGGGAGAAACCTCTAACGATACCGAGGGCGGCGTGACCTTTACCATCGGCTCCCGAGAATACTGTGCGCGGACCAGTGCCAGTATGATATGGAATGAAGGCAAGCTGGATTTTCACGTTTTTGGCTGGGGTCCGGTGGTGGTCAAACGCTATCTCGATAAGGAGCAACTGATCTGGGAGTACGTCGATGTTTCTATCAGGCGTATGCAGCGGTTGTGTAAGCTACCCGAGGAACACAAACTGCCCAAGCCCAGAGGGCTGCGGTTGGCTCTGTTCGAATAGTTAGCCGGGCAGCCGGATAACACGCCGGTTAAGTGTATTCTTTAAAGGCGTCAGACAGTATGCTTTCAGTATCAGCTAACAGAGGTATTGAAATGCTTATTTCCAGTCAATTCGACGCGGGCAATATTGAAACGATTGACCAGCAAGACCCCGGCAACATTCGCCTAAAAATCCGTAAGGATTATCAATCCGATTTTTATCAGTGGTTTTATTTTCGTGCTGCCGGTGTAAAAGACATCGATTGCCGTTACGTTATCGAGAATGCCAGTGGCGCGGCCTACCCTCGCGGCTGGGACGATTACCGAGCTGTAGCCTCTTATGACCGAAAATTCTGGTTCCGGGTCGATTGCAGCTACGCCGACGAAGGGCTGGTTATTGAGCACAATAGTCGTCATCAGCAGGTTTATTACGCTTATTTTGTGCCCTATTCAATGGAGCGGCATCTCGATCTTATAGCCTTCGCGCAAACCAGCGCCCAGTGTCGTGTTGAAACACTGGGTAGCACCCTCGACGGACAAAGTATCGATTGTCTGCGTTTTGGCGCTCCTGGCGACGCAAAAAAAACACTGTGGATGATTGCGCGGCAACATCCCGGTGAAACCATGGCGCAATGGTGGATGGAGGGCATGGTGAATCGCTTGCTCGACAACAGCGACCCGGTGACCCGTGCGATTTTACAAAAAGCGGTTATTTACCTAGTGCCCAATATGAATCCCGATGGCAGTCGGCGCGGGCACCTGCGGACTAATGCCGTTGGTAGCAATTTAAATCGGCAGTGGCAGGAGCCTAGCCTTGAGAAAAGTCCCGAAGTGCTTTGCGTACTGGAAAAGATGAAGGCAACCGGCCTCGATTTTGCACTTGACGTGCACGGTGATGAGTCGCTGCCCTATAACTTTATTGCCGGCACCGAGGGCATCCCGAGCTGGAATGCAACACGTCAGCAACGTCTGGACCACTACAAGCAGACGCTGGCGAGACTCAATCCAGATTTCCAAACCACCCATGGTTACCCCCCCAATGCTAGCGGCACAGCCAATATGAGTTATTGTTCTAACGCCCTAGCCGAACATTTTAAGGCTCCGGTAATGACACTCGAAATGCCCTTCAAAGATACCGCAGACACAGCAGATTTACTGCAGGGTTGGAGTCCAGAACGAGCCATGAAACTTGCCGGTAGCTGCCTCGATGCCCTGCATTTGAGCTGGCAAGAGATGCTGGCTTAGCTTGCAGGAAATGGTGGTCCCGGAAGGCTTAGCAGTAAAGCCCGTGAACGGCCCGAAACCATTCCATTTCTTTTTTGACATTGACGATTTAGGCGGCAGGTAATTGACGGTCGTCACTGTTTGACCATAACAGTGCAGTCTATTGCTTAGACCAGCCTGCGTATTCTCGCTGCTCATTAAGTCGGGTTTTTATAGTCGTATTGATGATAATAAAAAACATACAAACAGATTGCTTTAGTCTATTGTGTTGTAA
>Ga0105356_10004681_pt1 | contig 13168 bp, 11 predicted proteins | sample GOMGulsemesocosm_3_FD_83502 | JGI IMG/M metagenome (GOLD analysis project Ga0105356, IMG submission 83502) | Methane-oxidizing microbial communities from mesocosms in the Gulf of Mexico - GOM9D Gulf of Mexico | ecosystem: Environmental > Aquatic > Marine > Cold seeps | place: Gulf of Mexico...
GATACTGTTGGAGATCCATTTAAAGATACTTCTGGACCATCATTAAATATCTTATTGAAATTAATGTCTGTTGTAGCCTTGGTAATTGCGCCAAGTATTGCATTGTCAATTGATGGTACTGCTTCTGCTGAAGAGAATGTGAAAGTTTGGATTGATGAAGATGGTAAAAAGCACGTCATCAAAGGAGATATGGCAATGTTTTCTGAAGAAGCAGGTAAATTACATGCTGATCATATTACAAAAGAGATCAATGTAAATAAAGAAATGAATGCTGACGGTACTGTTAAAGCTGTAGTTACAACTACAACTACTATAGATGGTGAAGTAACCACTGTAGATAAAGTATTTGAAGGGTCAGAAGAAGAAGTTAAAGCACAAATAGAGGCTTTAGATGATGATGTCAAGATGGAAGGAAAGAAAAAAGTCTTAAAGAAAATCTCTAAGGAGATTAAAGAAAAGAATTAGTTCTTTTTAAAATATAAGTAAAAAAACCACGCATTAGGCGTGGTTTTTTTGTTTAGAATAGAAATAGTTTACTTGAGTTTGTAAATTATTTTTAAAAGCGATCTATATTTGATTTGTAAGCGTATAATTTTAATTAAACATATATAATGAAGAAAACATATTTTATTACTAGCATATTCCTATTGTTGGTTTTTATGGTAAAAGCACAGCAAGGGAGTAATAAAAATGATAAAAATGTAATTTTAATCACCTTAGATGGTTTTAGATGGCAGGAACTATTTTCTGGTGCCGACCATCAGTTAATTACTGATAAAAAATACACGAATAATTCTAAAGAAATGAAAGAATTGTTTTGGAGGCCAACAGCTCAAGAGCGCAGGAAAGCACTCATGCCATTTGTATGGAGTACTATTGAAGAAAAAGGGCAGATCCATGGAAACAGGGGATTAGGAAGTAAGATGAATTTGACCAATGCACATTGGTTTTCATATCCTGGATATAGCGAAATACTTTCTGGTATGGCTGATGATGAACGGATAAAAAGTAATAGCAAGATTCCAAACCCAAATAAAACAGTTTTAGAATTAGTAAACATGGACCCTAAATATAGCGGTAAAGTTGCTGCTTTTGCGAGTTGGGATGTGTTTCCATTTATAATTAATGAAGACCGTAGTGGTATTCCTGTGAATGCTGGTTTTGAATTTGCTACTGGGGAAAAATTAACAAAAAATGAAAGGTACTTAAACAAACTTCAGGAGGTCACCCCTAGTCCGTGGAGTACAGTACGCTTGGATGTTTTTACACATCATTTTGCATTGGAGCATTTAAAAAAAGAACACCCTAAGTTGGTTTATATTTCTTATGGAGAAACAGACGACTTTGCACATGATGGCGATTATGATGCCTATTTAAGTTCGGCGCATACTACCGATAAATTTATTAAGGAACTATGGGGTTTTGTGGAGAATGATCCATTTTACAAGGATAATACCACCATTATAATTACTACCGATCATGGACGTGGAACAACTCCAATTGATACTTGGAGGAATCATGGAAGTGATGTGCAGGGTGCCGATGAAGTTTGGTTAATGGCTTTTGGATACGGTGTAAAACCTATGGGAGAAATAACTATGAATAAGCAATTATATACAAATCAAATTGCAGCGACTATTGCGAATATATTAGAAGTGAATATTAAAAATGCGGGAGAAGCATTAGATTTTATCAATAATTAAGTAATGATTTATATAAAAAAGCCTCACAGGTATAAGTCTGTGAGGCTTTTTAAACTTTAGTTGCCTTTAGGCTTATCTCTATTCATCTCTGTGATATCAACATTTGTCGCTTCTTCACCTAATAGATGCTTGCTAAAATGGTCTGCTCTGAGCCAAAACGAATACTCAGTCATGCTTCCAAAGCCATGACGTTGTCCTGGCATTAGCATAAAATCAAATCGCTTATGTGCTTTGATCAAGGCATTAGCCATTCTAATGGTTCCTCCTGGGTGTACATTGTTGTCTACATCTCCTGTAATTAACATAAGGTTTCCTTTTAAATTACTTGCCAAGGATTGGTTTTTGTCAATGGTATATTTATACTTGATATTGCCATCAGCATCTTTTTCTTCTTGAACACCGTGATGTGTTTCACTCCACCAACTGTTATACATGGAATTATCATGATTCCCTGCCGATGATACTGCTGCCTTAAAAAAGTCGGGGTAAACTAAGATTGCAGCTGTAGACATAAATCCACCACCTGAATGGCCATATATTCCAACTCGATTAATATCAATATAGGGATGTTGGTCTGCAAGTTGCTCAGCAACATACTTTTTATCGGCCAATCCATAATCTCTCAAGTTGCCATAACCGTAATTATGATACCATTTTGAACGACTAGGATGTCCTCCTCTATTCCCCAAGGTAATCACAACGAATCCAACTTGTGCCATGCGATCTAATCGATCCATTCTAACTGAGAATGATTTGTTCACTGCTTCTGTTTGAGGTCCTGGGTATACATATTCCAATAATGGATAACTCTTAGTTTCATCAAAGTCGAAAGGCTTGTACATTACACCATAAATGTCAGTAATGCCATCGTCTGCTTTCATTTTAAAAGGCTCAGGAAATTTATACCCTGTGGCAAATAACTGAGATAAATCTGCTTCTTCTAAGTTTATAATAACAGTTCCATTACTATTTCGTAATTCAGTTTTTGGAACCGTATTAACTCTAGAATAATTACTCACAAAATATTTATGAGAATCACTCATACTAGTTCGTGTATTAAAATCACCAGAATTGATGTTTTTTAATCCCGTCCCGTTTAAATTAATTTTATACAAATGCTCATAATAAGGGTCTTGGTTTTTAGAAACCCCATTGGCTGTAAAATATAATACCCCTTCTTTTTCATCAATATTCGTGAATCTGTTTGAATGGTATGATCCAGATGTAATTTGATGTTTTAAATTCCCTTTAGAATCATATAAATAAAAATGTGCCCATCCATCACGTTCAGACCAATGAATCATTTCTTGTTCATTATTAAAAAGCACTAATGGTCTTGTTTCTACATAGGTATTAAGTTCTTCTTTAATTAAAATAGTGACCTCTCCAGTATTGATATCGGCAACACAGATGTTTATTTTTTTCTTATCTCTACTTCTTGAGCTAAAATATATTTTCCCTTTTTTTGAAAGTAATAGCGAAGGTTGAAAGTCATCATCGGCATTCGATTGTTTTCTTGGTGCTCTATACACCGAAATATCATGCTGAAGGGTTGTGTCTAATTTTACATTAGCAACTTCTTTTGAAGCAATATCAAAAATAAGGAGTTCTCTTTTATAATATTCTTGCTCTCCTGGCATGTGATATTTATAAGTTTCTAAAGTTGGACGCTTTTTCGCAACAGAATTAATAACCCATAAATCCTTGATATGTCTAGAGTCTGTTTTTTGAAATACAAAAGACTTTGAATCATGAGACCAAGTACCTCGAACACTTTTTCTATCGTCCTTTTTTTCTTCTTTAGTTTCATTGTTTTCACCTCTGCCACCGCCACCGTAGCCATAGTTTTCAACGCCGTCTTTGGTCCATTGGTTTTCTACAATAGTTGAGTCCTTTTCGTCTTTTACGGCTTTCAAGAAGTTTGTTTTGTCCATCCAAAACAGATTATAGTTTTTAGAGAACAGTACAACAGTGCTATCAGGAGCGATATTTGCCCATTTTCGCCATGGCTTGTCGTCTTCTTTTTTGTTGTCAATAATGGTTAATGAATTTCCACCTAGTCTATATTCAAAATGATAGACTTTGTTTTCCATTTTTGGCTTCGATTTTTTCTTAGCTTTAGTGGATGTAGAGTCGTCTTTTTTAACAACCTCTTTTTTTTCGTCTACCACTTCTACTTTCTCTGTTGAAGTCACTCTAAATCGGATGGCAGTTTCATTTTAAACGAATTTAAAACTGAAACGAGGTAAGTGCTGAGCATCATAAGGATCCTTGGTGATTTGTGTTAGCCATCTCGCCATCTTTTCATTGTCAAATAACTTCGTTTTAGTACGCCTGTCGGCATCAACTAAGTAATAATTTGAACCATCAGTTGTTTTGTATTGATACCAAAAACGATTTCCGTTTTTTAACCAATGTGGTCTTACAGATGTAGAATGTACAAGTTTCCCTAGATTAGTCGGGGAATATTTTGATGCAAGTCGGTAATTAGGTGTTGGTGATTGACGATTGGAATCGTTTTGTGCAAAAACCAAACTGGTGCTTAATACTAGCACAAGCAGAAAAATGTGTCTTTTCATAATTGAAGGTTGGTCGTTAAATGTAAAATTAGTTAGTAAACGAATGTAATACATTTAGAAATGAAGAGAGCTGACTAAATGTTAAAATAGCGATTAATCCTAAATATTGATATTCAGCAAATTGGTGTTACTAAATTAGGGAATCACAAACCCATAGCTGAGATTTTGACAGAAGCCAAAACGCCATTATGCTAAAAAAATAATAGTTAGAAAATAGATTAGTTTAAAAATAAACTAATTCAAGTTAAAATAATCCGTTTATTTCGGCATCAATTCTATTGATAATACTTCCGAGATCTTCAGGGTTATCTACAAAATTTAAATTATCAACATCTATAATAAGAAGTTTGCCTTTGTTATATCCATGAATCCAAGCCTCATAGCGTTCATTCAGGCGGCTTAAGTAATCAATGCTAATTGTGTTTTCATAATCACGACCACGTTTGTGAATTTGTGATACTAGATTAGGGATAGAACTACGTAAATAAATGAGTAAGTCTGGACCTTGAACTAATGATTCCATTAAATCGAAAAGTGATCTGTAGTTTTCAAAATCACGATTGGTCATTAATCCCATGGCATGAAGGTTTGGCGCAAAAATATGAGCATCTTCATAAATGGTTCGATCCTGAATAATGTCTTTACCACTTTCTCTAATTTGCAAAACTTGACGAAATCGACTATTTAAAAAATACACTTGCAAATTAAAACTCCAACGTTCCATTTGGTTATAAAAATCGTCCAAATAAGGATTGTCTACAACATCCTCAAGTTGAGCTTCCCATTTAAAATGTTTTGCGAGCAATTTTGTGAGCGTAGTTTTTCCTGCGCCAATATTTCCGGCAATAGCAACGTGCATAATCTTAGTTAGTTATTAATTGGTAATGATAAAGAAATTTACCGTCGTAAATATACACCGTTTCATTGGTTACTAAAAACTGTTTTATTAACAATTCTGGTAGTTTTATAGGTTTGATCTTATCACTATTTTTTTTCTTGACAAACAATCGATTTTGTTTCAAATAATAAAGCGCTCCATTTTGTTCTTTTAATGCTGTATAGTCATTGTTTGTTGACTTAGAGACTAGACTTCCAAAGTAATTGTAAACATAAATAAATGAATTGGTCAATACCCAACAGAAATTATAATTGCTATATATATCTAGAATATTTCCAGTAATAGGTAAAGTCTCAGCTCTAGTCTTGTTTGTTTTATAATCAAATAATTCTAATTGTTGAGTATTTTGATTAAATGCCCAAATTGTTGTGTCATTTCCTGTAGAAATATGACTGACATTTCTAGCTGGTTGAAGGGTGTTGAAGTTTATTTCTGTAATTTCTGCTAATCGATTATCTAAAATTATCGCAGTATTGAAATCCTTGTAAAATACATTTAATTTTAATGGATTAAAGGCATTAACAGTAGCGATATTACCAAGTTGAAAGTTGCTGTAATTTAAAGTTTTATTTTCTTTTTGAACTTCAAGGGCATTATCCACTACCGTATATTGTCTCTCAAAATTGTCAATATGTACCAGCGTATTGGCGCTTAAGGGTGTTTTGCTAATAAAAGTGGTATTTATAGACTGTTGAGCGCTTACGGTAAAAGATAAAATTAATATGAAAAATTTGATTGCATGCATGTGGTTTTAAAACTACAAAAATCAAATCATATTATAGCGCTTAGACAATTAATTTGTATCCAAAGCCTCGAATATTTACAATTTGAAGACTATTGTCTTGCTTTAGTTTCTTGCGGAGTTTGGTAATAAACACATCCATACTTCGGGCATTAAAAAAATCGTCATTACCCCAAAGTTTATTTAATATTAGAGACCGTTCTAAAACTTCGTTTTTGTTTTTAATTAGATGAAACAGTAAATGTGCTTCACGGTGTGTGAGTTGCACATTGGTTTCTTGTTGATATTGTAACGTTTGCTTTGGAAAGTCGAAAGTATAGTCTCCAATTTGTAATATTTCAGAAGTGCGTTGTACTTTTATACGGTTTAGTAAATTGTTAATTCTAACAATTAGTTCTTCCATGCTAAAAGGTTTTTTCAAATAATCGTTACCTCCAATGGTAAAGCCTTCAACCACATCTTGAGGTTGTGATTTTGCAGTTAGAAAGATTATTGGGATACTATCGTTTTCTAATCGGATTTCTTTAGCTAATGTAAAACCGTCCTTTTTTGGCATCATTACATCTAATACTAAAAGTTCAGGCTTTTCTTTTTTGTACATGGTAAACGCCTCTTCACCATTTTGAGCTAAGTGAACTTTAAAATTTCTAGTCTCTAAACTCTCTTTAATGATTAATCCTAATGAAGGCTCATCCTCGGCTAATAATATGTTGGTTATGTTATCCATTTGGGAGTTCGATTTGAAAGCATGTGCTTTGATTTTCTACAACAACTTGAATGGATCCAGAATGCTTCTCTATGATCTTTTTAGTATAATAGAGTCCAATTCCAAAGCCTTTTACATCATGAGTATTGCCTTGTGGGATGCGATAGAATTTTTCAAATATTCGAGAACTGTTCATTTTAGTTAGACTTGTTCCATTATCTAAAATATCAATCACAATATCTTTTGGATTAGATTTTAGGGAAACCGTAATAATGTCTCCTCCATATTTAATGGCATTATCAATAATATTGTTCAGAGCATTATCAAAATGAAACGGATCAACATTAGAAAAAACATCATGATCTTCAGTTGTGAAATGGAGGGTTTTATCAATTGTTGACATGCGATGCTTTTCAATAATAGAAAACAGTAGTTCAGAAATGTTGGTTTTTTCTTTATTCAGTTTTAAGCTGTCACTATCTAATGTGGCAGTCTCTAGAAGCTTTTCTACCATGACATTAAGTTTAGTAAGTTGCTCACCAGACATATCGAGATAGGTTTTAGTCTTTTCTTTATCGTTAATAATATCGAAGTTTTTAATACTTTCTAAAGCCACACTTATAGTTGCAATAGGTGTTTTAAATTCATGGGTAATATTACTTATCAAATCATTTTTAACTTCGGCAAGTTGTTTTTGGTGTTTAATGATTTTTAAAAGGTAAAACAAGCAGCTAATAACCACCAATACGAGAAGTGTAGAGATTAGGATACCTGCTAAAATACGTTTTAAAATAAGTTTGGTCTCATTAGAAAAATGAATCGCTAGATCGCCTTGTTCGGGTAGAAATGGCGAATTAGACACCGTGGATAATGCCGACTTACTGATGTGATTATGAGTGATTATGCCTAGTGTGTCTAGAGGTGTTTTAAAAGATAGTTCGTAATCGACATATAATTGTTTGCGCTGTAATTCAAGTTGTAAGAGGCTGTCAACAACTTTGAGTTGTAAGGAATCATTGTTAATAGAAAATAAGACTTTAGAGGTAAGCATTTTAATGTCAAATCTTCCTAATTCTGTACTGTCTTTTATTAGAATTTTTGCTCGTGTATTTGAGTGGTTATTATAAGGGATCTTTACGGTTTTCATCATAGAATCTGCCTTAGCTCCTCTGAAAACATTAATACCATCAATGGCATGCATATCAATAGAATCATTAGATGTAATCCCTCTTTTACTAAACTCTATTGATTTTATAAGGCTGTCAAACGTTCCGTTTTCAGAAAACAAATCAATTGGGGAGTTAGCTTCAATAGTAAAACCAAGCGTGCTTTTTTCGGCCAAATTGGTGTAATAGGTGTCCACAGCATTATCTAAACTTACTTGTACATCATTGATAAGTTGCACCTTATTCGTTTGGTAGTTTTTGTAATTCCAATACACTTGAATACTAATAGTACCTAGTATTACAAATACAATAACATACAATATAAGTTTATAACGTTTATCGTTCATGGTTCAAAAGTAAATGTTAAAATGATACAAAACCAATCGCTTAACACACGTTAACACTAGTTAACTATAAAAAACGATTCAGCATAGCATCTTTGTGGAAAGAAAACCAAAAAAATAATCATGAATACAACAATTAAATTTTTAGCCATTGCAATATTATTTGTAGTTTCAAATGTACTAAGTGCACAGAACTTTCAAGGCGTTGCAACCTATAAGTCCAAACGACAAATGAATATGTCTATGGACAGTACTCAAATGGATTCGGACATGCAAAAACGCATGATGGAAATGCTTAAAAAGCAATTTGAGAAAACCTATATATTAGATTTCAGTAAGGAAGAATCTGTATTTAAAGAAGAAGAGTCTCTTGAGGCTCCTCAACCTGGAGGAATGCAAATTGTAATTGCTGGTATGGGTGGATCAGATATTTTATATAAGAATACAAAAGATGCCCGATTTGCAAATCAAGTTGAAATGTATGGTAAAGTATTTTTGATCCATGATAAACTTCAAAAGCAGGAATGGAAATTGGGAAGCGAAACCAAGAATATTGGTAACTATACCTGTTACAAAGCAACGTTAACCAGAGAACGACCTGTACAACAAGAAGGGATGCCCGATGAAAATGTAGAGCCAGAAATGGAAGAATATGTAACAACTGCTTGGTACACACCACAAATACCAGTGAGTAATGGCCCAAGGTCATACCATGGTTTACCAGGTTTAATCCTTGAAGTCAATGATGGATCGGAAACCATAATCTGTAGTAAGATTGTTATGAACCCGAAGGATCAAGTGACGATTTCAGAACCTACTAAAGGAAAAAAGGTTGACCAAGCGGCTTATGATGTTATTATGGAAAAAAAGATGAGAGAAATGCGTGAACGTTTTGAACGTGATGCCGATCATGATGATGGTAATGTAAGAATTAGAATTCGAGGATAATATTTTAACAGTTAACAATTAAACTAATACGTAAATTGAGAGTCTAATACACGTTAAAAGCATACTTTTAAAGAGTAACCTAAAAGACTAAATTACGATGAAATCAATTTCTATTAAATTAATTGTTAGCTGTTTAATTCTATTTCTGTCAATATCAGCTTTTGCTCAGGATTTTCAAGGTCAAGCGTATTATTTTTCAAAAACCAGTGTTGATATGGATAATTTTGGTGGCCGAGAAATGAGTGCTGATATGAAGAAACAAATTGCTGAACGTATGAAGACTATGTTTGAGAAAACATTCATATTAACCTTCAATAAAGAAGAATCAATTTATAAAGAAGAGGAAGCTCTTGAAACTCCAGGACAAGGTCGCGGATTTAGAATGATGATGGGGAGTTTTACAGGAGGAGCACACTATAAAAATGTAAAAAATCACAAAATACTTCAGGAGCAAGAATTTTTTGGCAAACAATTTTTAATAAGTGATCAATTGAAAACTCTAGAATGGAAACTTGGTAGTGAGACTAAACAAATAGGCAATTATTTATGCATGAAGGCAACAGCAATAAAGCAAGTAGATGCAATGGATTTTAGAAGTATGCGTCGTAGAGGTAATGAAAGTGATGAGAATACAAAATCTGGAGATTCTACTAATGTAAAAGATAAAGCCGGTGAAATTGAAATGCCTAAGGAAATAGAAGTTACGGCTTGGTATACGCTTCAAATCCCAATTAATCAAGGTCCAGGAGAATATTGGGGATTACCAGGATTAATTCTTGAAATAAATGCCGATAGAACGACCATTTTATGTTCTAAAATTATTATGAATCCTGCTGAAAAAGAAGTGATTAAAGTTCCTTCAAAAGGCAAAGAAGTAAGTCAAAAAGAGTACAATGAAATTGTAAAAAAGAAAATGGAAGAAATGCGTGAAATGTATGGCGGTAGAGGTAGAAGAGGAGGCATGAGAATTCGCGGATAATTTCAAAATTCAATCAAAAACTATCTAAAAACACATCTGAATGAAACGAATATTAACTACGGTACTATTATTAGTAGTAGGCAGCGCTTTTGCTCAAATTAAAGTAGAAGGCGTTGTAAAAGACAGCATAGGAAATCCATTGGAATTAGCGAATGTGATTGCTATCAATCAAGATACAAAAGCATTAGATTCTTATGGTATAACCAATGATAAAGGGCGTTACAAACTCAATTTAAAAAGTAATGTAAGCTATAAACTTCAAGTGAGTTATATAGGTATGAAATCTTTTGAAGAACTCATTACTACTACGGATCAAGATCTTTTGAAAGATTTTAGTTTATCGACAGATACCGAATTGGCAGCTGTAGAGCTCACTTATGAAATGCCAGTATCGGTAAAAGGAGACACCTTGGTTTATAATGCAGATTCCTTTAAAGATGGCTCTGAAAAAAAATTAGAGGACGTTTTAAAGAAACTTCCAGGTGTCGAAATCAATGAAGATGGTCAGATTGAAGTCGAAGGAAAAGCCGTGAGCAAGTTAATGGTGGAAGGAAAAGATTTTTTTGATGGTGATACTAAATTGGCAACAAAAAATATCCCTGCAGATGCCATTGATAAAGTTCAGGTGTTAAAAAATTATGATGAAGTAGGACAGCTGCGAGGTGTGAGAAGCAATGAAGATAATATCGCAATAAATATCAAACTTAAAGAAGGTAAAAAGAATTTTTGGTTTGGAGAAGTGACTGCTGGTGGTGGTGGGGACGACCGATTTTTAGTGCATCCAAAACTGTTTTATTACAATCCTAAATACAGTATAAATATTATTACTGATATGAATAATATTGGTGAAATGCCATTTACAAGGCGTGACTATTTTAATTTCACAGGAGGCTTTAGAGGGATAAATAGAAACAGTGGAACAAGCTTTAATTTAGGTTCCAGCGATATGGGCTTTTTAACAATGAGAAATGATAGAGCCCAAGCTATTGAAACCAAATTTGGGGCGACTAATTTTAGTGTATCACCCAAAAAAGGCTTGGATTTAAGTGGTTTTGCAATCTACTCAGGAACACGAACTGATATACAACAAAATAGTTCTAAAGCATATTTACAAACCGAAAATGGATCGCAGCTTTCACCAGATGAATCAACAGAAAGTGCTACCAATCAAAAAAGTGACCTAGGACTGTTTAAGTTAAGCTCTAGTTTTAGGCCAAATTCAAATAATCATTTAGATTATGATATTTTTGGGCGGGTATCAAAACAAAGTGAATATACAGGCTTGTACTCTTCCGTATTGCAAGGCATTGATGAGACTCAAAAACAAAACCCATTTAGTATAAGTCAGAATGTAAACTACTACTATACACTTGATGAAAAAAATATTTTTGCTTTTGAAGCACAGCACTTATTACAAGATGAAGATCCTTTTTACTACGCCGCTTTAGAAAAAGCAGATGATGGAGATCCGGAACCATTCAGACTTGCAAGAGAACTGGGTTTGAATGAAAATCAATTGGGGTATAATGTTGCTCAAGATAAGCGAGTTAAAACAAATAAATTGGATGCCAAACTTGATTATTGGTATGTATTAAACCAAAAGAGTAATATCAATTTTACGTTCGGGAGTCTTTTCAGTAAACAAAATTTTGACTCTGAAATTTATCAAATACTTGATAATGGAAGCACCTTTGATCTTAATAATGCATCCAGTGATGTTGTTAATGATATTACTTATAATTTTAGTGATATCTATTTAGGATTTCATTATAGATTAAAAGCAGGTATTTTCACATTCACCCCTGGGTTTTCTGCCCATGCTTATTCAACGAAAAATAGGCAGTTTGGAGTGGAGACAAGTGATAGCTTTATGAGACTTCTTCCAGATTTTGACATGAGGCTTCAACTTAAGAAGAGTGAAAATTTGAATTTAACTTATCGTATGCAAACCAGCTTTACCAATGTGAATCAATTGGCCGAAGGACTAGTTTTTAATAACTATAATTCTTTATTTCAAGGGAATAAAGATCTGGAAAATTCATTGTCTCATAATTTAAACTTACGCTATTTTAGTTTCAATATGTTTAATTATACCAATGTGTTTGCATTTATAAATTATAATAAACGAATAGATCAAATTAGATCGATGTCTGAATTTTTACCAGGATCTACTAATAGAATTTCAACGCCTTTTAATTCCAATTTTGCCGATGAATCACTATCTGCCAATAGTCGATTTGAGCGTACTTTTGGAAAAATTAAAGCATCTATTGGAGGAAATTTTACCTATTCTAAGTTTAATCAAGTAGTGAATAACGAACAAAATATAAACGAATCATTTACTCAATCTTATAGAACACGATTTAGCACTAATTTTAGAAAAGCACCAAATGTTGAGATAGGTTACAATTTAACTATTAATGATTATAGTCAAGGAGGAGGAGACACTAAATATTATACACATAGTCCATTTATAAATGTAGATGCTTACATCCTTAAAAGTTTTACTTTTAATGCCGACTATTCCTATTATAACTATAAAAATGAGCAGGAGACCATTAATAATTATAGTTTTCTTGATGCTAGTTTATCGTATCAAAAGAAGGATAGTAAATGGGAATATAAAGTTGGAGTTACTAATATTTTGAACACAGCATCTCTAAATCAGGATAATACAAATTCATTATATACGAGCACAAGCGAATATTTTATTCAACCACGCTATGCAGTGTTTAGTATTAAGTATGATTTATAAAAGTTAATTTAAATTTTATTGGTGTAGTTCAAAAACTATAATATATTTGCGACCGCTTTAGGTAATACCGAAGTAAAAGTTGGGGAGATACTCAAGCGGCCAACGAGGACAGACTGTAAATCTGTTGGTTTTACCTTCGCAGGTTCGAATCCTGCTCTCCCCACAAATAAGCACAAAGTCTGCATGAAAATGCAGACTTTTTTTATTGCTCAAAATCAGAAACTTGTTTCAAGATTTTAGAGTGATAAAAAAAGGCGATGCGCTAGCATTGTAACTTTGTATTTTCAACATGTTGGGTAAAGGATATTCAATCCTGCGATATTTTGAAGATAACCGAAACTTGTTTCA